>JAEEGK010020734.1_pt1 | contig 13946 bp, 9 predicted proteins | sample 8958771 | NCBI WGS metagenome assembly JAEEGK01 (sample SAMN16246547, study PRJNA631951) | gut metagenome | biome: gut microbiome; feature: rumen; material: SC-attached | host: Bos | place: Iran: Karaj | collected 2018-10 | reverse complement strand
ATGACCTCCCGGATGGTGTCGGCCCCGGCCAGGAGCATCACCATGCGGTCCACGCCGGGGGCGATGCCCGCGTGGGGCGGCGCGCCGTAGCAGAAGGCGTTATACATGGCGGGGAACTTGGCCTTCACATCCTCCTCGCCCAGGCGCACGAACTCGAATGCCTTCACCATGATCTCCGGGTCGTGGTTCCGCACCGCGCCGGAACTAAGCTCCACGCCGTTGCACACCAGGTCGTACTGGTCGGCCATGATGGTGAGGGGGTCGATCTCCCCCCGCTCGGCCTTGAGGAGGGTCTCCAGCCCGCCCTTGGGCATGGAGAAGGGGTTGTGGCAGAATTCCAGCTCGCCGCTCTCCTCCCCGATCTCGTACATGGGGAAGTCCACGATCCAGCAGAATTCATAGCGCTCCTTGTCCATATGGCCGGGGCAGGCGGGGCCGAAGACCTTGATCATCACGCCCGCCATCTTCACGGCCAGGTCCCCGGCGGAGAGGACCACCAGAGTGTTGGGCCTCAGGTCCAGCATGGCTTTCGCCTTGTCCCCGTCCACGAACTTGGCCACGCCGCCGGCGATGGCGCCTTGCTCGTCCACCTTGAACCAATAGCCCTTGGAGCCGCTCTGCACCTCGCAGTCGTTAAGGAGCTTTTCGATCTGCTTGCGGGTGAGGCTGCAGTCCGTGATGGGCACGGCCTTCACCGTCTTATTCTGGAAGGGGGCGAACTCCGTCCCTTCAAAGAGGGCGGTCACGTCCGTCGCCGTCAGGTCGATTCGCAGGTCCGGCTTGTCGGAGCCGTAGGTCTCCAGGGCCTCCCGATAGGCGATGCGCCGGAAGGGGGGCTGGGAGGCGATATCATAGGTGCCGTATTTGGCGAAGATGGGGGGGAGCACCTTTTCAATGACGTCGAAGACATCCTCTTGGGTGGCGAAGGCCATCTCCATGTCCAGCTGGTAGAATTCGCCGGGGCTCCGGTCCCCCCGGGCGTCCTCATCCCGGAAGCAGGGGGCGATCTGGAAATAGCGGTCGAAGCCCGCGGTCATCAGCAGCTGCTTGAACTGCTGGGGGGCCTGGGGCAGGGCGTAGAACTTGCCGGGGTGCTTCCTGGCGGGCACCAGATAGTCCCGCGCCCCCTCCGGGGAGGAGACGGTGAGGATGGGGGTGGTGATCTCCAGGAAGCCCTCCGCCGTCATGGCCTGCCGGAGGGCGGCCACCACGTTCACCCGCAGGAGGATATTCTTCTTCACGTCGGGGTTGCGCAGGTCCAGATAGCGATATTTCAGCCGGGCGGATTCGTCCGCCTCCCGGCTGCGGTTTATTTCAAAGGGCAGTTCGCTGACGCGGCAGCGGCCCAGGACGGTGACGCTCTCCGGCACCACCTCGATGTCGCCGGTGGCCTGCTTGGGGTTCTTAGAGTCCCGCTCCCGCACCGTGCCCACGATCTGCACCGTGCTCTCCTTGTTGATGCCGCGGAAGGTTTTCAGCAGCTCCTCGTCCTCGATCACGGCCTGGGTGGTGCCGTAGAAATCCCGCAGGACGGCGAAGCCCAGGCCCGCGCCCACCACGCGCAGGTTTTCCAGCCAGCCGCAAAGGGTCACCTTTTCTCCCACGTCCGCCAGCCGAAGCTGGCCGCAGTTATGGGTCCGCATCTGTGTCATGGTTATTCCTCTGTCCTTTCCCGAACGGGAGCGCCCACAGGGGGCAGCCCCGCGATGATCTTTTCGGCGGCCTCCTTCGCCGTCAGGGTCTCCTGCCCGCCCGTGGCCAGGTCCTTCAGGGAGACGGTCCCGGCGGCCTTTTCGTCCTCGCCGATGATGACGGCGTAGGGGATGCGCAGGCGGTCGGCGTAGGCGAATTTCGCCTTGGCCTTCTTCTGCTCCATATAGATCTGGGTCCGCACCCCCGCGCTCCGTAGGACCGCGCCGGCGGCTGCCGCCGCGTCCAGCACGTCCCCCATGGGGATGACCAGGGCGTCGCAGGGGGGCCTGGCCGCCTCGCTCCGCAGCAGCCCCTGATCCTGGAGGATGAAGAAGAGGCGGCTCACGCCGATGCTGACGCCAACGCCGGGGAGCTTCTTGTCCGTATAGTATTCCGCCAGGTTGTCATAGCGCCCGCCGGAGCAGACGGAGCCCACTTCGGGGTAGTCCAGCAGGGTGGTCTCGTAGACGGTGCCGGTGTAGTAGTCCAGTCCACGGGCGATGGTCAGGTCCAGCCGCCACTTGTCCTCCGGCACGCCGAAGGAACCCAGGAGCCCCGTCACCTGCCGCAGCTCCGCGATGCCCCTGTCCAGGGCTTCGCACTTGCCGGTGAGGGAATCCAGCATGGCCTCCGCTTCCGGCGCGGAGACGATGTCCATGAGCTGGGAAGCCTTGTCCGCCGGGATGCCCAGGGTGTCCGTCAATATCTCCTGCACCTTGTCCCTGCCGATCTTGTCCAGCTTATCGATGGCCCCCAGCACGGCAGAAGACTGCTCCTTCAGGCCCAGGTATTCAAAGAGCCCGTTAAGGAAGCGCCGGTTGTTCATGCGGATCTGGAAGCGGCTCAGGCCCAGGCGCCGGAAGGTCTCGCAGATGACGGCCACGATCTCCGCCTCGTTACTGGGGTCCAGGCTGCCGTCGCCGATGACGTCGATATCCGCCTGGTAGAATTCCCGGAAGCGGCCCCGCTGGGCCCGCTCTCCCCGGTAGACCTTGCCGATCTGGCAGCGGCGGAAGGGGAAGGTGAGGGAGCCGTAATTCATGGCCACGTATTTCGCCAGGGGCACGGTGAGGTCGAAGCGCATGGCGAGGTCCGTGTCGCCCTTTTCAAAGCGGTAGATCTGCTTTTCTGTTTCGCCGCCGCCCTTGGCCAGCAGCACCTCGCTGGCCTCCAGCACGGGGGTGTCGATATTGGTGAAGCCGAAGAGGGCATAGGTGTCTTTCAGCACGTCCATCACGGCGTCCATCTGGCTCTGCGCTTCGGGCAGCAGCTCCATGAAGCCGGACAGCGTCCTCGGTTTGATCTTTTCCATAGTGTCTCGATTTCCTTTTGTTATTTCTTTTTGGGGTTGACGATGTCCCGCCAGGCCAGGTCGCCCCGCTGCAGGCCCAGGATCAGCATTTCCGCCGTGGCCACATTGGAGGCGAAGGGGATGGAATACTGGTCGCAGAGGCGGGCGATGAGGCCCATGTCCTCCATGTATTCCGGGCTGCCGGGGTCCGCCAGAAACAGCACCAGGTCGATCTCGTTGTAGGCGATCTTGGCGGCGATCTGCTGGATGCCCCCCTGGCTGCGGGTCATGTATTTTTCCACCTCCAGGCCGGTGGCCTCGGAGATGAGCTGCGCCGTGGGGTTGGGGGCGCAGAGCTCGTGGGAGGCGAAGATGCCGCAGTAGGCGATGCACAGCTGCACCATCAGCTCCTGCTTGTTGTCGTGGGCGATGAGGGCGACGTTCATGCTCATTACCTCCTGGGTAAGCGTTTGGTTTGAGGCGCTTTTTATCGGATGGGCACTCTCTGCCCGTCCAGTCGTCTTGCGATCCTTCGGAAAGCGGCGGCGGCGCCGCGGCTGGGGCGCCTGTCCGTTTCCAGCAGGGGTTTTCCCCCGTTCAGGGCCAGGGGGACCCGGGGGTCCTCCGGCACATAGCCCAGGAGGCGCAGCCCCACCCGGTCCATGGAGTCGTCCAGGGTCAGGTCCATGGCCTTCAGCAGGCGGGGGCTCACCCGGTTCATCAGGAGGAAGGCTTCCGGCCCCTTTTCGGCCCGGAGCAGCTGGGCCAGGCGTTCTCCGTCCCGGTGGCTGCAGGGGTCCGCCGTGGCGGCGACGACGGCCTTGTCCGCCAGGCGGGCCGCCTCCTGGGCGGGCTTCAGCCCGCCGGGGTAGTCCAGGATGCAGTAGTCGAAATCCTCCCGCAGGGAGGAAACCAGGTCCGCCATGCCCTCCACCGGCGCCGGGGGGGCGGGGAGCAGCTTCACCAGGGGGAAGGCCGCAGGGCTGACCATGGCCTTTTCCGGGCTGCACCGCCCGGCCAGCACGTCCCCGTAATCCAGCAGGGCTTCGTCGCAGAGCCCCAGGCAGAGGTCCAGGTTCCGCAGCTCCGCGTCCGCGTCCACGCACAGGACGCGTCTGCCCAGCTCGCCCAGGCCGCAGGCCAGGGCCGCGGCGGCGGTGGTTTTTCCTGTCCCGCCCTTGCCGGACAGGACGGCGATGACAGCACCCATGCTTTCACCTCCGGTGAGGAAATATTATACAGCAGGATCTTCCCGCTGACAAGTAGCCGCGCAGTTTCATCTGCCGGGTTAAATTCACGGGATCAGGGTGTTTTCCGGGATGGGGGCGGCCTCCGGTTCGCGGGTGAAGTACCAGTCGAAAATGTCCCGCGCTACCTCCGCCAGATAGTAGCCGTTGGCGCCGTTCTCCACCACCACCGCCAGCGCGATCTCCGGGTCCTCCATGGGGGCGAAGGCGATGTAGACGGCGTTGTTCACCGTGTCCTCGCTGACCTGGGCCGTGCCGGTCTTGGAGCAGACGGGGATGCGGTAATTGCCGAAAACGTAGGAAGCGGAGCCGTAGCGGGAGGCCATGAGCATGCCCTCGTGAAGGGCGTGCCAGGTGTCGCTGTCGGCCTCCACGGTGCTGAGCACCTCCGGCTCCCGGCGGAAGCCGTCGGGCCCGGAAACGCTGTAGAGCATATGGGCGGCGTAGCGCTTCCCGTCGGCGGCGATGGTGGCCGCGTAGGAGGCCAGCTGCAGGGGCGTGAAGAGATGGTAGCTCTGGCCGATGGAGGCCTGGAGGGTGTCGCCCACATACCAGTCCTCGCCGATGACCGTCTTTTTGTATTCGCTGGAGGCCAGGATGCCGGTGTTCTCATAGAGTTCGACCCCCGTACTCTGCCCCAGCCCGTAGGCGGCGGCGTAGCGGTCCAGGGCGTCGATGCCCACACTGCGGCCGGTGACATAGAAGAAGTAGTTGCAGGACATCTGCAGGGCTTCCTCCACGTTGATGGTGCCGTGGGAGCCGGGGTAAGTCCAGCAGGTGAAGCGGTAGCCCTCGTACTCGTCGATGATGCCCCGGTCATAGATGGTGGTGGTGGGGGTGATGACCCCCTCGGTGAGGGCGGCGGTGGCGGTGACCACCTTGAAGGTGGAGCCGGGGGCGTAGCGCCCCTGGAAGGCCCGGTTGAACATGGGCCGGGCGGGGTCTGCCACCAGCTGGGAATAGTTTTCGAGAAACTCGCTCAGGTCATAGGAGGGATAGGAGGCGGCGGCCAGGATATCCCCGGTGCCCACCTGGATCAGCACGGCGGCCCCGCCCTGGGCCAGCTGCACTTCTTCGCCGGCCCCGGCCCTCCGCAGGCGGTCATTGTTGATTTTGGCGATCTCGGCGCTGAGGGCCTCCTCCGTCACCTGCTGGGCGCTGAGGTCCAGGGTCAGGGTCACGTCGCATCCGGCCCTGGGCTCCTCCGTGTAGTAGGAGCTGAGGATCTCCCCGTCGGTGCTGCGGACCGTGACCCGCTTGCCGTCGACGCCGTGGAGGTACTCCTCAAAGGCGCCCTCCACCCCGTCCTGGCCCACCAGGGCGTTCATGGGATAACCCAGGGCGGTGTACTTCTCCACCTGCTCCTTGTCCATGGGGCCGATGCGCCCCAGGAGGTGGGCGGCGTAGGGGGTGCGGTAGGCCCGGCGGGAGCCCACGGTGACGCTGACGCCGGGGTAGCAGCGCTCCGACACCGCGGCGATCATCCCCTGGTCCAGCCCGGCGGCGAAGACATAGTCCACGATGCCGAACAGGGTCCTGAGCTCCAGCTCCCAGCGGACCCCGGCAGCCAGCCGCGCCTGGGCGGGGGTGTAGTCCTCCGGGATGGAATAGTGGCTGCGCATCCAGTCCATGACCTCGGCTGCGTTGAGCTCTTCCAGTTCAAAATGCTTCAGCCAGTCCTCCATGCGCCCCGCCTGGATGTCGTCCATCTCCGTGTATGCAAAGGGGGCGTCGGCGGTGATGGGCAGGGTGTCCGTATGGTGGATGCCGGCCTTCTCCGTCATGTCGATGAGCTCCAGGAGGATGCCGTTGGGGTCCGGGTCGGTTACCAGGGTGCCCCGCTCGATATGGATGTCGTAGCTCACCACGTTGGTCACCAGCACCCGGCCGTAGCGGTCCAGGATGTCCCCCCTGGCGGCGGGCACGGTCTCCACCCGGCTGACGGTGTTGCGCCCCTCCTCCCGGTAGACCTCCCGGTTGACCACCTGCAGGCTGTAGAGCCCCACCAGGAGGGCGCAGCCCAGCAGGATGGGCAGGACGATCAGGGTGATGGCGCGGATGGGGCTGACGCCGGAACGAAGCTTCAATGGGCGCTCCTTTCCCTGCCCCGCCGCCAGCTCCGGAGGGCGCGGCGGACGCAGAAGTAAAGCGGAAGGATGAATATGACGGAGGCCAGGCTCTGCAGGAACCCCATGCGAACGAGGGGCCAGACCGGGGTGCGGTCGAAGACCAGCAGCCGGAACATCTGGATAAAGGCGCTGAGCAGCAGGGCGCAGACGCTGAGGAGCAGATAGCTGGGGAAGCCCCTGGCCAGGATGAAATCCCCCAGGAAGCCGGAGAAGAAGCCCATGACCGTCAAAGCCACGGTGAACACCAGCCCCCCGCCCCCCAGGGCGGCGTCGCAGAGGATGCCGCAGAGGAGGCCGACGGCCCCGCCCCAGCCGGAGGAGCCCAGGAGCCCCGCCGCCACCGCCACCAGGGGCAGCAGCAGGGGGACGGCCCCAAAGATCGGCAGCCGGGAAAAGAAGGCGCTCTGCAGGAAATAGCACAGGAGCATGATGAGCGCCATGCCAAGGATGCTCCGAAGCGTCTCAGCCCGCATACTCCGCCTCCCCGTATTCCAGGATCAGGAAGACCTGGCTGAGGCTCTCCAGCTCGGCGGAGGGGGTGACGATGCCGTACTGCCCGTAGCCTCCCTCCTCGCTGGCGACGCCGGTGATCTTGCCGATCACCAGCCCGGCGGGGTAGACGCCCCCTGCGCCGGAGGTCAGCACCGTGTCCCCCAGCTCCAGGACGCTGTTCTCAAAAACGTAGGTCAGCTTCAGCTCCCCCCCGGCAAGAAGGCTGAAGTCCCCCTCCGCCACGGCGGTGAGGCCGGTGGAGTGGACCGTGGCGCCCATGGCGGCGCGGGGGTCGATGAGGGTGCGCACGGAGCAGCTGTAGAGCCCCGTTTCCGTCACCACGCCCACCACGAAGCCCGTCTCCGTGATGACGCAGTCCCCCACCTCCACGCCGGAAAAGCTGCCCTTGTCCAGGTCGAAGGTGCTGCTCCAGTTGCTCGAGCCCCAGGAGATGATGGAGGCGTCCAGCAGCTTGTAGTCCGTGTGGCTGCGCTTCAGCTCCAGCAGCGTCCGCAGCCGGTCGTTTTCCGCGTTGGCCCCCTGGCTCTGGCGGACCTCCTCCTCCATGGCGGCGATCCGGGCCTTCAGTTCCTCGTTTTCCGCCTGCAGGGCTTCGTAGTCCCGCAGGGCAGCGCGCAGCTCCTCCAGCTTCACCGCGGCGGAGGAAACCAGCTTCTCCGCCGGCGCTGCGGCGGACTGGAAGCTGCGGGTGAATATGTTTTCCCTGCCGGTGAGGCGGCCGATCACCGTCAGCGCCAGCACGAGCACCAGCGCCGCGAGCACCACCAGCCCGGCGGTCTTCAGTACCTTACGCATCGTTCCCCCAGATATCTATACCGAAATCGTGCATCATCCGGCCCAGACGGCAGAGGGGCAGGCCCACCACCGTGTAGAATTCCCCGTCGATCCGCTCCACGAAAAGGGCGGCCATGTCCTGGGCCCCGTAGGACCCGGCCTTGTCCATGGGGGAGCCGGTGGCGATATAGGCCCTGATCTCCCCGTCCGTCATCTCCCGGAACCAGACGTCGGCGCTGGCATAGTCCGTCATGCTCCTGTCCCCCTGACGAAGGGCCATGCCGGTGTAGACCGTGTGCTTCCGGCCCGAAAGGGCGCGGAGCATGCCCATGGCGTCCTCCTCGTCCCTGGGCTTCCCCAGCACCTTGCCATCCAGGGCCACCACTGTGTCCGCCGCCAGGATCAGATCCTCCGGCCCGGCCCGGCGGGCGGCGTCCAGGGCTTTTCCCGCGGCGATATGCTGCACCGCCTCCCATACCGGCGTACCGGCGGGCACCGGCGCTTCACCGGCGGCGGGGAGGATCGTCAGTTCGAAGACCCCCAGCATTTCCAGAAGCTCCCTTCTTCGCGGGGAAGCGGAAGCCAGAATGAGTTTCGTTTTCATAATAGAGTCCCTTAGTCTTGAAATTGGGCTGATAGCTGCCCCGGCCCAGGTAGCGCTCCGCGATAGACACGCATTCCCCGGCGTTTTCCGTGGTGAAGCCCAGGTGCAGGCACCACAGGCCCAGCTTTTCCAGGTCCTTCAGCCTGTCCCCCAGGAAGAGCTTGTCCGGGCTGTAGAGGCGGCTGCGCCCCAGAGTGTTCAGCACCGGGAACTGCCGTCCCCGCCGGTCCCGCAGGGTGTCGGAGGAGGCCTCCGGCGCCGTCAGCAGCGCCTCCGAGGTCAGCAGGGGGAGCCGCCCGAAGGCATAAAGCTCCGTGTCCATGCACTTGGCGACAGAGCCGATCTCCTCCAGAGTCAGCTCCGGGGAGAGAAGGGCGGAGGCAGCGCCCAGCTCCTTCAGCACCCGCAGGCTCCAGTCGTTCCACACCTGCAGACCCAGGCCGCAGCGGATGCGGAAGCCCAGCATCCCCGCGGGCAGCACCGCGTTCCAGGAGTTCACCATGACCTCCCGCACCTCCAGCTCCCTGAGCTGTTTCAGGCGGGTGAAAAGCTCGGAGGCCTCCTCTGCGGTGTACCGCTCCGGCAGCACGGCGCAGACGGTGGTGATCCCGTTTTCCCAGAAGGGGGTCACGGCGATGGGCTCCTTCAGCAGCTCATCCAGGGGCACATAGAGCACCCTGGGCTTCAGCGCCGCCAGGGCCTCCGAGAGTTGGGCCGTCTTCGCGACGGCGAAATTCAGGTCCGGCTGGGGATAGACCGCCTCCGGCCGCAGCAGGGGCGGCAGCTCCCCCACCCGGAGGAAGGGCGGCTCGCTGCGCTTTTCCGCCAGGCGGTTCAGGGCCTCCCGGCGCATCTGGCCCACGTCGGCGCTTGCCAGGTACAGGCCGGGGTCCACCAGCGCTTCCGCCGCCGTGCAGAGGAAGGGGGTGCCCAGGGTGTTGAAAAGCTGGGTGCGCAGCAGGGCTTCGGTCAGCTCCCGCCGCCCGCCGCCGGAATTCACGGGGATGGGGCCCGTGGCGCTGGCGCTGTTGCCCTCCTCGTCGGCGACGAGGATGCGGGAGAATGCCCCCCGCCGCAGCTCCGCCGTGATGCGCACCGGTACCCGCTGGAATTCGCCGCCCCCGGTCTCCGCCCGGACAGAGCCCAGGATGCCGCCCTTGGCGAGGCTGGGGAGCTTCCATTCCGATTGGGCGGGCAGCAGGGCTTCCCCAGGCTCCCCGGTGTAGAGGGCGTCGGTGACGCCTTCGGAGAAGAAGGCCTTGGTCAAAAGCTGCAGATCCCGCTGAGAGGGGGACTTCCCCTCCTTGACGGCCCGATGGAAGATGTCCGCCGTCATGGCGGCGCATTCCGGCTTCTGCCCCTCGCAGCGGATGCTCAGGGCGCTGAGACCCATGGTGAGCAGCTCGCCCAGCTGCTGGGCCAGCAGGATATTCTTCAGGGCGGGACGCTTTTCCGCGTTCAGTCCCAGACATACATAGTGTTCCCGGCATTCCCGTCCGCAGCCGCTGCCCTCACCCGCGAAGGCGCTGAGGCGGCAGGGGCCCAGGGCGGGGCAGACCCGCCCGCAGAGGACGGCCTCGGTCTCCATCTTGCTGCGGCGGCAGAGATAGCGCATCTCGCCGCTAGAAAGCTGGGGCGGCAGCAGCAGCCGCTTGGCCCCCAGGGCTTCCACGACCCGCATGCCCGCCGCGTCGGTGATCTGGAAGCTCTCGGTGGCCTCCAGGGTCAGGTCCGGCAGCATGAGCCGCAGGGCCCGCAGGAAGCCGGGGTCCCCCATGCAGATGGCGCTGACGCCGGTCCGCGCCAGCTCCAGGGCTGCGTCCACAGCGGCGCGGAAACGCTTGCCGGAAGGGGTGGAGTCCATGCTCACGGAGATGCGCACCCCCCGCACCCGGCACCAGGTCACGGCCTTTTTCAGTTCCTCCAGCGGCAGTCCGGCGGTGCTGAAGTCCTTCAGTCCGATCCGCACCGCGTCCGTTCCGGCGAGCACCGCCGCCTTCAGCGCCTCCGCGGTGGAAACGCAGACGATCAGCTCCATCAGGCCGCCTCCCTTCCTCGTCGGGGCAAGCGCCCCGATTCTCTGATTTGATCAATATATCATATCGGGCCGGATTTTCAAAGGGGGAAGCGCCGATTTTCCTTTCCCGCGGCGAAAAAAGGCGGGCGGGGGGAGGAGGGATCGTGATCTTCATGAAAAGGGGCGACGATGATAGCAGGCTTTATAAATCGTGAGCAAAGAGAAAATTCATGGCTTTTTGTGATTCAAACTTAAAATGTAATATTGCCATTTGCTGGCGATTGTGTTACAATATGATTACAATACATCCGCATGCTGTTCTGGGATGTTTGATAACCGGCAAGCTGTATTTTGCATTCTTTGCCAAGAATGCAATTGATGTGTGATGTCAGGCTGAGAGATGTGCTTATTCAGCGGCGCAGCTTCGGCTGCGCCGCGTCTTTGTGTGGCGATATCCAGGCAAGAGACTTCGGACCAGTGAATATTTCGGGACCGTCAAGAGTCCCGGTAAGAGAGGAAGAAGAGAGTGAAAGGAAGACTTGGGAAGCTGCTGAGCATGGTATTGGCGCTGGTGATGCTGCTGGCATCGGGGTTGCTGATCACACAGGCATCAGCGGCGTTAACCGATGCACAGATTACTGCGCGTATGGATGAACTGAAAACGGAGTATCCTGACGGTTCCTATTGGACGCAGAATTCTTTCGGCGGCGGTACTCAGTGCTATGGTTTTGCACGGCTGTTGGCGTACAAGGTGTTCGGCAGTTATCCGGCCAATATGCGGGCTTATAGCAACGGTTATAAAGACAGCAACGGCTGGACCTGCGTGAAGGATATCGGCAATGTTGTAGTTCAGCCCGGGGATCTGATCCAGACCTACACGAGCGACACAAAGCAGCATTCGGCACTGGTGTGGAAGGTAAGCGGCAGTACGATCTATGTAGCGGAGTGTTGGGGCAGCAGAGACAACCTTATTAAATGGGGATACTTTAATGGCTATAGTTCCAATGCGACACTGAGCGCCATTGCATCCGAGTATGATTCGATCGCAGTCTGGAAGCATCCCGACGCATCCGTTGCTCCGTCAATATCAGTCAATGAATACGTAAGCTGTAATTACACGATCCAGTTGCCCAAGCGCGTTGTGGATTTATATAAAAACGTTACCGACACTTCTCGATTTGATTACTTCGACTATGGGCCGACTGTCCACGTTTTCCAATATGCGGTTATGAGTGATGGCAGCATCCGGTACAAAGTCACGGCGAATCACCTTGATACGGACATGGATCTCTGGTTTGTCCATGCCAGCGATATGACGATAACCGACAATTCGCGTTATCTTTTGTCGGTGTATGGCATGCTGGACGATTCCTGGTCCAGCAGTATCGCCGGGTATGGTTCCTATGACGTATACATCAATGGATCCATTGTTGCCAACGATGTTACCAGCTTCAGCCGAGAGTATACCGCCGGAACGTACTATGAGATAAAGGATATTGTCGGCGTAAACGGACATCAAGCCGACGGCGTCTATGCGGGATCGCTGTCGGGTACGATCTATGAAGATACCGACGTCACGCTGATCTTCAGTACCAAAAAGAGCGATTATTCGTACGAAGTGGACAGCTATGGGAATGCGACCATAACAAGCTATTCAGGAAGCGACGCCGCAATTACGATCCCGTCGTATCTCGATGATTACCCGGTAACGGCGATTGGGGATTACGCATTTGCATATTCCAATACCCTGACGAGCGTCGTGATCCCGTATGGCATTACTTTGATTGGCAACCACGCGTTTGACCAGTGCAAACAGTTGAGCAGTATTTCCATCCCAAACAGCGTGACCGAAATCGGCGAGTTTGCATTTTGGTTCTGCAATGCCTTGACGAGTATAACGATTCCAAACAGCGTGAGAACCATTGGAGACAGAGCGTTTATGCATTGCGAGGGTTTAACCAGTGTTACTATTCCGAGCAGCGTAACGAATATTGGGGTCAACCCTTTTTCCGGCTGTACAAACATGCGGAGCATCAGTGTCGAGAGTAGTAGCAATAACTTCAGCAGTACCGGCGGGGTCTTGTTCAATAAGGACAAAACAGAATTGATTTCCTATCCCGGATGGTTGGCAGGGACATATTCGATTCCGAACGGAGTAAAAAGCATTTGCCCTGAAGCGTTCTATTATTGCCTTGGCCTTACGAGCATTACAATTCCTAACAGCGTGACGAGTATAGGATTCAGGGCATTCCAATGTTGTGAAAACCTGACTAATGTCACGATTCCGGAAAGCGTAACAAGCATTGAATATGATGCGTTTGAGTATTGTAGCAGCTTACAGAGTGTGGTAATTCCTAAAAGCCTAAAGTTTATTAGCGGTTGCGTATTTGATGGATGTCTTGCCCTTACGGACGTTTATTATACCGGTACACAGGAAGAGTGGAACCAGGTATACGTCGCCGATAACAACGAGCCGCTGACGAGCGCAACGATCCACTTTGCGCCCTCCCTTGCCATCACGGCGCAGCCCGCGAGTGCAACGGTCATCGAAGGGAACAACGCCACCTTCAAGGTGGTCGCATCCGGCTCGAATCTGACCTACCAGTGGCAGGTCTGCGAGGCGGGCAGCAGCACCTGGTCCAATTCCCCGGCGACGGGCAATAAGACGGCGACGCTGACCGTCCCGGCTACCATGAGCCGCAACGGCTATAAATACCGCTGCGTCGTGAAAAGCGGGAGCGGCAGCGTGACCTCCAACGCGGCGACTCTGACGGTGACGATCGTAAAGCCGACGATCACGACGCAGCCGAAGAGCCTGACGGTGGCGGTGGACAGCACCGCGACCTTCACGGTGGCGGCGTCCGGCACCGGACTGAGCTACCAGTGGCAGGTGAGCACGGACGGCGGCAGCAGCTGGTCCAATTCCCCGGCGACGGGCAACAAGACGAAGACCCTGACGGTCCCGGCCACTGCCGGCCGCAACGGGTATAAGTACCGCTGCGTCGTGAAGAACAGCGGCGGCAGCGTGACCTCCAGCGCGGCGACGCTGACGGTGTCGGTGCCCAAGCCGACGATCACGACGCAGCCGAAGAGCGTGACGGTGGCGCCGGGCGGCAATGTGACCTTCACGGTGGCGGCTTCCGGCTCCGGCCTCACGTACCAGTGGCAGGTGAGCACGGACGGCGGCAGCAGCTGGTCCAATTCCCCGGCGACGGGCAACAAGACGAAGACCCTGACGGTCCCGGCGACGGCGGACCGGAGCGGCTACAAGTACCGGTGCATCGTGAAGAACAGCGGCGGCAGCGCGACTTCCTCTGCGGCGACGCTGACGGTAAAGGCGCCGAAGATCACGGCGCAGCCGAAGAGCGTGACGGCCTCTGCGGGATCCTACGTACAGTTTTCCGTTACCGCGACGGGCCTGAATCTGACCTATCAGTGGCAGGTGAGCACGGACGGCGGCAAGAGTTGGTCCAACGCCACGGCGGAGGGCAACAAAACGGCGGCCCTGACGGTCCCGGCGACCGCCAGCCGCAGCGGGTACAAATACCGCTGCATCGTCAAGAGCGGAACCGCTTCCGTGACCTCCTCCGCCGCGACCCTGACGGTGAGTTGATTGAGCATCGAAGATCAAACAGAGTGATTCCCATGGCCGCCGCAGGCTTCCGCCTGCGGCGGCCCG
>JAEEGK010020731.1_pt1 | contig 13947 bp, 6 predicted proteins | sample 8958771 | NCBI WGS metagenome assembly JAEEGK01 (sample SAMN16246547, study PRJNA631951) | gut metagenome | biome: gut microbiome; feature: rumen; material: SC-attached | host: Bos | place: Iran: Karaj | collected 2018-10 | reverse complement strand
GTTTACTTGATTTATTAGGGAATTATCAAATTTAACTTAATACTAAAAAATGAAAGAGTTTTGGGTTGTTTATTAAAAGATCAAATTATATCAACTTTTTAAAGATAATTAATTGAAATTTTTTATTGAATCAATTATCATTTCTTTTTTTATATTTAAAGATAATATTATTTCATTATAAATATTATCCTTTTAAGAGGGATTAGTAAAGTTCTTTATGCCAAATATTTTTATTTAAATAAAAATTACTAATTATTTTACCAGATTATTATTGATTTATCCAAAGATGATGTTGATAATTTATTATTTTGTAATTTTAATATAACTGTTATTCCTTTACTATGGGCTTTTTTTTTCATATTTTCAAAAATTAAAGTATTGTTTTCAATTTTCCATTGTTTAATATTTCCTGCGACATCTCCAGTAAATAAAATTGTATCATTGAATTTATAACAAACACTAATTAATACTTTATCTTCTGTTTTAATACTTCTTAAATTTTGATAGTTTTCAACATTAATTATAGTCAAACATCCTATTTCTCCAACAATTAATAAATTTTTAGAAATCATTTCAAAAGTTTCCACAAACACAATTTCTAATCCAAATAAAATATGTTTAGGAATTTTTTTTTCTAAATCATAAAATTTAATATCTGTATTTCCTATTATATAAACATTTGCAGAAACAATATTTAAAGGATTTGTTTCTAATACATTAAAAATCCATTTTTCTTCAATAAATTTCATTCTTTCATAAAAAAAACCATTTTCTTCATTATAAATTTTGATTGTTTTATCCAAAGAACAAGAAATTAAATTTCCATTTGATAATTCTCTTACTTTATTAATATAATTATCATGTGCTTTTATTGATTGAATTATTTCATAAGTTTTTTCATAAAGTTTAAATATTTTAATATATGTATCAAAAGATGATGAAACTAAATACTCGTTTTTTAATTAGAGGAAATATCATTTAAATGTTCATTGATTTCAAATGCTTTTATAAATAAAGTTTTAACATAAATTATTATTCTTTTATCTTTCAAACCTGAAACCAATCTTCCATCTTTTAATTATATTAAACAAGTAATATTTGATAAATGAAAAGATATTACACTTTCAGAGTTAAAGATTAGTATTAAAATTCGTCAAATTTTCTTTTTCTTTTTTTGTCATGATAAATTAATTAATATTTTAATAAATTTTCTTAATTTATTTAATGGAAAAATGTTATTCTTTTTTTGACAAAAAATTTTTCCTCATTTGTTTCCAATTACAATTTTATTTTCATTTTGAATTCGCCAAATTTTATTTTTCTTCATAAGAACATTCAATAGTAAATTCATTTTGAAAATAAAAATAATTTATTGTAATAAAGAACGAATTTTAATTAAAATATTCTTGACTTCTTTTTCTCATTTTTATATAAACTAATTCGAAATTGTGAATCACTTTGTTTTAATTGTTGTTCATTTATAAATATTAATTTTATAACCTTAAAAATATTTTCTTAATTTTTAGAGAGTATAAACAATTTTCAAATCAATAATAATATCAATTATTCTTTTGAAAGAGATGATAATTTTTTAAAATGTGAAGATATAAAATTAAAATAGATTATTTAATGTAAATATTATATTAAAATTTTGATTAAAAAATAATAATATTTTTCCTTATAACATTATAATAGTAATTTTAATGAATTAATTAATTATTGAATAAATAATTTATTTTAAAAAAAATAAATTTTATTTTTTTGAATAATTTAAAAATATTCAAACTAACTTATTATTACCTTATCAAGTATATAATATACTTCTTAAGATAATAAAATACAAAAACAAAAAATAAGGAATATTATATCAAGAAAATTTAGATGGATTTAATTCTGAATTTAAAAGAGTAAAATAATTTAAATCATCATAACTTTTTTCATCTTTTTCTATTTTGACAAATTCAAAATTATTTAAATCATTTTCATAACTTATTTCTTTCATCATTTCATTCCATTCATTAATATTAACATTATAAACATTATAACAATTATAATTTATATTGTTATTAATTTTATTTTCATCGTTATTAATATTAATATTAATTAAATAATTATTAATTTCAAAACAATCTTTCTCATGTATACTATCAACAGTTTCTTTTTCAATACTATAAACAGATGAATTAATCAAATTATTTTTTTTAAAATGTCTCTTATAATGAATTCTCATATTTCCTTTTTCACCAAATTTTTTATTACAATTTTGAAAAGGACATTGAAAAGGTTTTTCTTTTGTGTGTGTCCTAATATGATCTAATAAAACGCTTTTTTTTCCAAATTTTTTCTCACAGAACTCACATTGATGTTTTCTATTAATATAAATATAATACTTACTTGAGATTCTTATGAATAATATTAATATGTTCTTTTAAATGCCCATTTGATTTATATGATTTTTCACAATAAAAACATTTAAACTTTTTTTCTATTTCATGTCTTGATAAATGAGCTTTTAAATTTCCATTCTCATTAAATGATTTATCACATATTTTACATTTATATGGTTTTATTCCTGTATGAGTTCTTATATGAACATTTAATCTTGTCTTTGAAGAATATTTTTTCAGACAATTTGAATAAGGACACTTAAATGGTAATATTTTATTATGGATTGATGATATATGGGTTTTTAAATTACTCTTGTTTGAAAATAGATTTTTACATATAGGACATTGAACTTTTTTTTTGTTTTGAATATTTGGATTTATTGGGAAGGAAATTGGAATTTGCTGAGAAGACATTTTTTAATATTTTTATTCATTAAATATATGGAGATTTTAATTAATGAAAAAATAATATTTTTTTAGGAAGATATAATTTAAAAATTAAAATTTTTTTTCTATTAAAGTCATTATTTGTGACATAAATTCTTCTGTTGTTAAAATATTTTTTGAAAAATCTTCTAAAATATCTTCAGTAATTTCTTTAATGTTTTTAAAACTTTTTATTGATTTGATCATTTCCAAAATATAATTGTAATGAGTATGTGCTGATATATTATTTTCTTTTATATTTAAAAATTTAATCCAATTATTAAAATCATTATTTATTAAACAATTAAGTAAATAAGAATATTTTTGAGAAATTAATTCTTTTATTTTTTTAGTTTTTTCTCCAAAATTAAATGAATTTTTTACTTCATTTGATAAATTAGAAAAAATTGAATCAAATAATTCAATTAGGATTTTTTTTTTAAAATATTCAGAAAAAAATTCAATTAAAGTATTATTTCTAAATTCAAGATTCCATTTTTTTTCATATTTATCAATTAATTGTTTGTATATATTTTTTTCAGAATGTATAATAATTTTTATATCTTGATTACTTGGAGAATAAGAATAAGATTTATTCTCTTTTAAAGAACTTATTCTAGAAATTTTATAAGTCATATAATTACTTAATGTATTTGAATTAAGAAAAATATTTTTATTTTTATTTATATTATTATAATCAATTGAATGATTATAATTTTTTCTACTTTCATGATAATCTTCTAAAGAAAATTTCAATAATTGATATGCATTAACTCCTTCACCGCATTTTTGCATAAATGAATTATATAAAATTGGTTCATCATCTCCAAAAATATTATTTGCTATTTCAGAACATAAATCTTTATTTAAATAAATTTCTGTGTCAATTAAATTTCTTTTATATGAAAATTTTCTTTGAATATTAATATCATCTTTTACTTTTTCTAAAAACATTATGTTAGTAATTCTTTCTATACAATTACGTATAAAAAGAAAAAATATTAAATCATCTTTATTGAAAGTTTCATTTAAAAAATTAGAAAAAATTTTTGCATCATCGTAATTATTTTTATAGTAATCTAAACTTTCTAATAAATTAAGTGAAAATTGAACTATAGAAGTTTTATTAATATATTTTTGAATTATTGAGTGATATACAAATAAAGGAAATGATATTTCATTTTTTAAAGTTATTTCATGTTCAGGATTAATTTTTTTTTCTAAAAATTGGTTTTTTAAATTTATTGTGTCATCAACAAATCTTATTGAATATAATTCTTCAATAAAAAGTCTTAATTCATTAATATTAATTTTTTTAGCTCTTATTCCTACTATTACGTTTAAATTTGAAAAAAATGAAGGATAATTTTTATTATATTTTATTGAATATTCGTCTCTTCTTTTTTTATTAATTGAATAATCATTTGAACTATTGTTTATAAAATTAGGATTTATTAAATGTAAGAGTATTATAAATTTTTTTGATTTCTCATCTTTGAAAAATCTCATTTTATTTGCTTTAATATATTTTGATAAAACTTCTTTGTCTTCTTCATTTAATTCTGAAAATTTTAATGTTTTAATATTATCAATATTTGTCATTGAAAAAAATTTAAACATAATTTTTTATTTTGAAAAGAATTCATAAAAAATAAAAATTATTATTTTTTTTTTCTTTAAAATATTGAAGCTTAATAATTAAATAAATATGAAAATTAAATTTCTTCTAATTTAAAATTACTTCCTCTATTCATTATATAAATTATTTATACCTTTAATTTCTCAAATCAAAAAAAAAATAATTCAACAATCCAATTTTATTATTAATTCTTTTAAAGAAGTAATTTGTTTAAATATCGATAATTATAACAAAATAAAAAGAATTATTACATAAAGCATCTAAGAAACTCAAATAAAAATTTTTTTTTTTTATTATTTTTTTTAAAATAATATTTTTAAGAAAAATTAAAAAAATTAATGAATAGAAGAAAAAACCATGAATTTTCATTTCATAAAAGTTTAGATATACATTATAAACTTAATAAAGATTTAAATATTATAAATAAGAATGAAGATTATAACATAAATAATTTAAATAAAAATATTTCTAAATTAATAGAACAATATGATAAAAAGCAATATAGAAAAACAATAGAAGAAATAGAAATAATTAAAAACAATTATAATGTAAATGACATTCATAATTCACTTTTAACACATATTCAAATAAAATGTGTTTTAAAAATAATTGAAAAAAAATATAGAGATTATAAAGAAAAAGCTTATTTAAAAGGAGTTGATAAATGGTTAAAAATATTTGAAAAATTTTTAGAACATTTTTCAAATGGAATTGAGTATTTAAATTTTAATAAAAAAGAACAATATGAATATTTAAATTATTATCATTTAACAAAGTTATATTTATATGCTGTATTAGAAAAACAAAAAAATAATAATTTAGAATGTTTAAGTTATTTATTACTTGCTGAAAAAATTATTGATGAAACATTAAATGAAATTAAATTTCCTCAAATTTACAGAATAATACAAAAAATTTATCTTTTTAAAATTTCTTTTTTAATGTCAGATAAAAATTTTTTAACTGCTTTAAATTATATAGTAGTTTTATTTGAATTATGTAATAAACATTTATATTTTTTTTTATCATTAAACCAAGAAAATCAAAAAAATAATTATGAAAAAATTATAAAAGATACTTTATTTACAATAACAATTTGTTTTTATTATTTAGGATGTATAAGTGAAAATTTAAAGGACTGTAAAATTGCTTATTTTTGTTATAATCAAACTTATTTTTTTGTCAAAAATTATTTGCAAGAAAAATATCCTTATTTATTCTTATTCTTTGAAGATTTATTATCAAGAGTTAAAATTTATTTGAAAATTTTTTCTACAATAGATAAACTTAATAATATATTCTTAATAAATTCAAGAAAAAAAAATAAAAAAAAAGAATATGTTTCTAAACTATTTATAAACGAAAAAGAAAAAAGATTAAAATATATTGAAAGTTATTTAAATAAATTAAAAATTAAAGAAATTGATGATGACAATGAAGATTTATTTAATGAAATAGGAACAAAAAGAAAATCAAAAAAAACAATAAATTTAATGAAAAATGTATTTTTATTAAATTATTTAACAAATAAAGAATTTAAACCTGTAATAAAAAAATTAGATAATTTAAATATTAATAAATTTGATCATAATTTCAAGAAAATAATTCAAAATAAAATAAGTTCAATTAAATCAAATAAAAGATATCATTACATTGATGATTTAACTGATAAAAATATTTTAACTTCTCCTAAAAGCAAGTCTAAATATTTTAAACAAATAAAAAATATTTCGCATTCAAATAATTTATCAAATTCTAATGTTTATCACTCATTAGAAAATAATTCTCAAAAAAAAACAAAAAAAGAAAATAGAAAAATTATTTCTTATTCTTTTATAATCACAAATAAACCTCTTAAAATAAATTATGATAAATATATATTTGATAAAGATTATATTAAAAAAAGACAAATTTTAGATTCACAATCTGAGAAAGAATATCAATTTCAAAAATTACTCTTAAGAGAAAAAAAAAGTGAAAAAATTTTTATTTCACCTTTTAATATTCAAAATTCAAAAAAAAAAGCAGAAAATTTATTTAATTTAACAATGGATGATAAATTACAATTAATTTCTGAAAAAAACAGAACAATAAAAACAGGAGAAAAGAAAAATTATTTTAATTCTATTATTTTTAAAACATCAAATGCTCTTCTTGAGAAAAGTTGTAAGTCTTTAAGTTCAAAAGATAGAGAAAAATATTATGAATTTATCAAAAAAACTAAAAGAAGAAACAGCATTATTAAATCTAGAATGTTATATAATAATAGGAATTCATTTTTTAATTGTTCAGAAGATAATGAAGATTTAAATGAAAAAAATAAAGAAGTAATGAATTTATTAGAATATAATATAAATAACTTAGAAAAAAAAGAAGAAAAATTAAGAAAAAATAAAAGCCAGAAGGTAATTCATAATAAAACAACATTATATAAAAAAGTTAAAAAACCTGTTTTAGAAATTTATGAAGAAATAAATTAGAATAGAGTAAATTTTTAAATATTTAATATATATAAATAATTAAATTTTTCAGAAAACAAATTATTAGAATAAATGGATATAAACGAAATAACTTCTCATATGTCAAATTTTTCTTTAGCAAAACCTTATTTAAGAAAACAAATAGAAGAAATTCCAAAAGGAAAAGAAAAAAAACCAATTAATTCAGAACAATTAGAAAAAATATTTAAAGATAAATTTTCTTTTACTAATTTTAAAACATCAAATGTAAAACATTTAACTTTTTATTATTATAACTCAGAATCAATAAATGATTTTAGTTGGGGATGTTCTTGGAGAACAATTCAAATAATTTTATCATATTTACTTTCTATTAAAGGAGATTTAAATAAAAAAGATATTTCTTTTAAAACTCTTTTTTTAAAATACGGTGAAAGAACTAAATTAATAAATTTATTTAAAAAAGATAATGGAATTAAAGATAATAAAATACCAAATTATTTGAATAAACCTTTTTGTCCTTTTGAAACAATCGATGGTTTAGCAGATCCTTTTATTTCTAAGTTAATTTTATTAGATTTTGGTTTTAGAGGAGAATTACTTTTAATAAATGATTACCCTAATAATTCATATGCTCCTAAAGAAGTTTTTAATTTAACTATTAATTTCGAAGAGTTTGTTCATTTATTAGAAGAACATTTTAATGATGAAAATCCAACTCCTATTATTATTAATGATACTACTGTTAATTTAATTATTTGTGGAATTAAAACAAATGATGATTGTGTTTATTTTATTATTTTAGATCCTCATATTAAAATAAATGATAATGGAGAAAATGGAATATATTATATTAAATTAAATAAAGATGGTGTTTATGATAAAAATGAAAATGTTCAACCTAATATTTTAGGAGTTAGATTACATTTTAAAGAAAAAAATTGGATTGTTTTTGTACCTGAAAATTTATAATGTTATATTTTAATTATAATGTAAGTTAAAAATTAATTAAAAATTTAATTTTAATTAGAAAATTTTATCGAATTTATTATTATTATGTAATGAGAAATTATAATAATTAAATGTATGAAAAGTTTTAATAAAAATATTTTTCTAAGGATGAAACATTTAAAGATATAAATAAATAAATCTATATAAAATTTTCATAATTTTAAATGATATATAACATATAAAATTATAATTTATTAATTTGTCAAATTTTTACTTCTTTTAAAGGGAAAAATGAAATGATGAATAAACTAATAATTATATTTTATATAATGAAATTAAATTCAAATATTTTTTAAGATAAAGAACTTATCATCCAAATGAAAATCAGAATTAAAAAATATTATGATTGATCAGTTCAATTTCAAAATAATATTTCTTAAAAAGAAAATAAAAATTTTATTATACTCTAATTTATCTTAAAAATAGATTAATTCTTTTTTTATATTTATTTCTTATGATGAGAAATATAAGTTAATAAAAATTAGATCTTTTATATTTTAAAATCTTTTAAAAAAAATAATAAAATTTATTAATCTTTTTTAAAATTATTTTTTTATTCTTAAATCAAGTTTTAAAACAAAACATTAATAACTCATGATTCTAATTATTAATTTTCATAATTTAAAATAATATCATCTGAATTTAAAATAGGCTTAGAAGTAAAATCAACTGAAATTAATGTTGGCACTTTTCTCTTATAATTTACTTTAGCTTTTCTCCATTCATAATTAATATTATTATCAATAAATCTTTTACAATATCCGTCTTTTTTTTCAATGAAATTTTTATCTAAAATCGAAATTTCTTGTGTATTATAATAAATTTTGATAGTTCCTTGATTATTTTTTTTCAAAAATAAATTAGAATAAAATGGGTCAAAGTAAAGAATTTTTTCATTTATCTTTGTATCAGTATTAACAACAAAATAATTATACAAAGAAGGATTATTCACATTCATTTTATTTATTATTGTTTTCATTGTATCTGATTGTTTTACTTCAAATGTTCTTTCATTAGTATAATCATTACTATCATTTTCTATAATTTGTACTTTTATTTCAATACTTTCATCAGCCAAACCATTTGTTTGATGCATATAAGAACATGAAATCCTTAATAATTCACTTAAGAAAGGTAATTTAAAGAAAAGATCTTTAAATTCTTGAAAAGTAATTTCATATTTTTCTGAATAAGAATTTGTGATTTCTAAATTATTGGTTTCATTACTTAAAACTTTATCTCTTATTTCATTTTTATCATTCAAATTAATTATATATGAATCTCCTTCTTCAACTCTGAGATCATTATAATAAACTTTATAATTATGAATATATTGTAAATTATCTCTTACAATCACAAGAGAAATTTTATCTAATTGTTTTTGTTTATATTTATCATATTCACTTTCTTTTATTATAGTAGTTAATATTTGTTTAACAATTGATTGAGGAATTGATTTCATATTATAATGATTTATAAAATAATTTATATATGAAATAAATTTGGTGTTTAAATTATCATAAAAGAATTCTTCTTTTAAAGTTCCTATTCTATCAGTATCATATAATATTTGATTCATTCTATTTTCATCATTTGAATCATAAATAAAAACGTATTTTAAATTAAATAACCTTTCATCTTTTAAATAAAAATCAACCATTCTATTTATATCATTTTTAGTAAAATAAATTAAATATCTTTTATATAATATATAAAACATTTCTTTTACTTTTTCAACTGTTATTTTATTTTCATCATTAAAAATAATGAAATTTTTGGTTTGACCAATTGAAAACAATAAATATAATTTTTCACTGATTGTAAATGAAGATTTATCAATTAAAATAAAACAATATAAAATTTCTTCTAAAGAATTATTAGTATCTTTTAACCATTCTAAAATATAAGAAACCACAGAATAATTTTCATTTTCTTTATCTCCTAAAGTTTCTTCATTTCTTTCAAAACTTTTAGATAAAATTTCTTCAACTCTACTTGTAATTAATTTATTAAATTCATCTTTTGAATTTATTTTAATTATTTTTTCATTTATATTATTATAATCATCTGGTTTATCACAAATTTTATTATTTTTCAAAAATTCTTTTTCTAAAGTCTCATTTCTATCATCTAAATACAATTCTTCAATTAATTGTTGTTTTAAATTATTTTCTTCTTGAATGCTATTTTTAACTGAATTTGTAAAGTCTCTTCCTGTGTTTATTTTATAAGAAAAAATTTCTTCTTCTATTTTATTATTATGATTATATAAAGGAGGATTAAATAAAGCATTAAACAATGAAATATCATCTGAAGAAATTGGTGTCTTTGAATATCTAAATAAAGTCATTTCAAGAATAAATTTTTTACTTTCATCATTTATTGATTCTAATACAACTTTATCGATTTTCATGACTTCAAATTTAGAAATGTGCAAAGAAAAACAACAAATAGGATTATTATACTCAGATGTAATTACAATAATTAAATAATTAGGAAAAACTTGATGACAAATATCATTTGGGAATTCAACATCAAAAAATAATTCATTTTGATTTATTATACTTAAATCATTAAGGTTCATTGTAATATTTTTTCCTTCTTTCCAATAAACTGCTTTGCTAAGATTTATATTTTGAGTTTGACTAAAAGTAATATTTAATTTTAAATTTTCTTTTATTTCATCATTATTATTTCCAAATAAAGGTTTAAATTTATTTATGCTAAATGAAATTCCATGAAACTTTGAGTCTGGATTATTTTCAAAAGGAGTTCCTTGAGCATATAATCTTCTAATATTTTCTAATTTTCCAATTACATTTCCTTGAAATGATTCTATAAAAGTTAAAGTATCTGTTGGTATTATTTTCTGATTTGGTTTATCTTCGAAAATTTTTAAATATTTTTTATTTTCATTTCTTATTGGATTAAAAAAATAATAAATCTGCTTTTCTATTGTATCTCTTTTATTATCCCATTTAGTATTTTCATTTAAATTAAACCATTTTTGGAAAATATTCTCACAAACGAAAAATTTTTGAACATTTGATCTTAATTTTGCCATAAATCTATTTATATCATAAGATCCAATTATCATATCTTCAAATATAGTTTTTAATTCAGATACAGATTCACAATTCAAAATATTTTTCCTTTTAAAATGAATTAAAGTAATAGGTATAGTACATAAAATTCTTAAATATTGTAATTTATCTCCGAAATGACCTTTAAAAGAAGCTTCAAAAATTAAAATATCTAATATTCTTAATATAGTAGATCCTTTGAAATAATCACAGAAAAAAGAACCAATATTATGTGATATTAAAGTTTCAATTGGGAAATTTAAAGATAAGAATTTTTGGTAAATATCATTATAATGATTTTCTATTATTAATTTAACTACTAGAATATATATATTCATATAACTCATATTTTCACTATATAAAGGATTTTCTTGTTGGAATAAATCTACACATTGACTTAAACCAATTAAAAACCAAAAAGTTTTTGCTTCGTCTTTGAAGAAATCAAATATTGTTTGAACAATTGATAAAATTCCTGAAAAATAAACATATTTAGTGTTTTCATTTTTTTTAGATTGAATATTTATTCCATCTTCAGTCCATCTAAAAAATGCTTTAGTAATATTTTTTATTACATCTATGTCTTTTTCTTCTTGTTTATATAAGAAATTTATATCATTATCAATTAAAGAATAAACAATATTAATTTCATCATTTCTTTTTTTATATTCATCATAAATTTCTTCATTTGATAAATTTTCAAAATCATCTTTTGCTTCTTTTGTTTCATTATATATTTTAGGAATATCTAAAAGAAAATCCCATACTTTACTTCTCCCTTTTGTTGTTGGAATTCCTAAATAAATTACAGATGATAATTTTTTTGATAAGTCTGAATTATTAAATATTTCTTCTCTATTTTCAGGTAATTCATCAAATAAATCATCTAAATTATCATTTAAAGCTTCGTTATTTTTGCTTATTTCTTTTAAAAATCTTTTCCATTCTGATTTTGAAAATTCTAAATAAAAATCTTCTAACTTTAAATAATGTAAACTTTTTATTCCAAATCGTTTTTGAAAAGAATTAGTATATATATTATTTGAAATATTTTTTCTAATATCTTCAAAATTAATATCATTCAAGTTATTATATAAAACACATTTTTTATTTAAATAATCATTGCAATTTTTTTCTAATTTATGATCATCTTGAATTTTTGTCATTAAATCATAAGGTGATAAATTAAACTTTTCATAAATTCTTTGAATAATTTTTCTTCTGAAAACATTAGGTTCATATTTTCCTAAAGAAAGCTTTGTATCATCTCTACTTTTAAAATTTCCTTTTTTAAGATATTCTTCGTTTTCCTCAAAGAACAATTCATCAAAAGATTTATTTTGAACTGGAATCCAAGAATCAGTTTTAATTAAACCATATATTTTATCTTCATAAACACTTTCTCCATATTTGTTAATAATTTTTTTATAAATTGGCCAAACTCCTATTGCAGCTTTTGATGAAAATGTTTCTATTAAATTAATAGGAGCAACAAATTCTTCACATTTACTTTCATCAGTATTATTTTCAAATTTTATATTAAAGTTGATTTGACTATCAATACTTTGTGAAACAGGAACATTTTGAATTAGTTTATTTTTAAAAGAATAAACATGATTACCAGCATTAAATTTACTTTGTTTAATATTTGATTGACCACTTATTGGAATTAAATCAAATTTTATGTTTTTAATATCATTTAATTTTTCATTCACTTCATCAATTTCTAAAATTGAATTTTTAAAATTAAATTCTTCATATTCTAAAAGTTCTAAAAGAGTTTTAGCTCTTCCTTTATCAATTGAAAATTTAAGAAAAGAATCATAAGGTAAATAATAATCGTCTCTGAAAAAAATATGTCTTATTCCTAATTTAATTAAACTTTTATTTCCATCAAATTTACCTAAATTTTCTAAAGTCTTTTTGTAATCAACATCATCAGGATAATTATTTTCATAATCTAAATTAACTTTTTGTCTTAAGCTTTGTAATACTTTTACAAAAGTATTCATTTGATCTTCATTATTAAATTTAATTGCTAATTTCCATTGATGATTATCAAAATTTTTTAATTTACTTTCATCTAATTTTTTCATATCTAATAAATTGAAATTATTTTCAGTAATTGGAAAAGTTTTTTGATTATCATAAAGTTCATTTTTAAATAATTGTTCTTTTTCATTTGAAAAATAATTAAATTGGTTTATATTTGAATTTTTATCCACACCTAAATTTTTTGAAAGAGTTCTAACTTTAATTTGAGGTGATTTATAAATCCAATTTCCTTCTTCTGTTTCTTCACATTGAGGTAAAAAGTTAAATCTTTTATTATAATTAATGTTATTTAAAATTGTAGGAGAAACATTTATTTTATTTTTAAAATCATTAGACGACATATTCTCAGGAGGTCTAAATAAAATATCATTTTCATCATATGCAAGATCATAATATTTTTCTTTTAACTCATTAGGTAAATCTGAATTTGAAAGAGCATTTTCAAAATCATTTTTATTTAAAGTTTTAACTAAATACATATCATCTCCAATTGAATAATCTTTTCCTTTTAATCCTATCGTTGGGTTTTCATTTGAATATTCTTGAAAACCAAAAACTATTATTTTGGTTGATTCTGGTAATTTTATATTATTTTTATCTAATGGATATTCATATTGTTGTTCCTTTATAATTTTATATGAAATTTCTGATTCTCCTAAATTATACGGTTTCATATAATCGACTAAAAAATATTTTTGATCTTCACTCATTTTATCATCGAAACATTTACAAGGAATACAATAACATTCAACTTTTATTATTTTATTTTCTACATCTTCTAATAAAAAGAAATATTGTTTATTAAATTCTACTATAAAATGATCGTTTTTATATTGTTTTGCTTTTACTAAATTTGATTTTTTTCTTTTTTTATTTCCAATATCTAC
>JAEEGK010020729.1_pt1 | contig 13947 bp, 19 predicted proteins | sample 8958771 | NCBI WGS metagenome assembly JAEEGK01 (sample SAMN16246547, study PRJNA631951) | gut metagenome | biome: gut microbiome; feature: rumen; material: SC-attached | host: Bos | place: Iran: Karaj | collected 2018-10 | reverse complement strand
ACTAAGTCTTGCTCCAACATTATATATTAAATTCGGTCTTATTTTTTCTTCAATTGTCATATTAATCACCTAGTATAATTATAACACAAAAAAAAGATGTTCTTTCAAACATCTTTTATATCCATCTTTCTACTATATCTTTTGAGTCTTTAGCTTGTGAACCTACTATAGCAAGTGCATCATCTAATACATTTGCACCTTTGCATATTCTTTTAACATCACTAACTACATTAGCAAGACCAGATCCTTCATGTGTTGTAATAACTCTTATTATCTTATTAGAAAAATCTAAATCTTTTATAGCAGTTTCTATTTCAGGTGCATATGTTCCCCAATAAATTGGAGTCATTATATAAATCACTTCATACTCTGATATATCATTAATCTTTTCTTTAATTGGAGCATTGCCAATTCTTTCTTTAGCTTCTTTAATGCAAGTTTGATAATCCTTAGCATAAGGAACCAATGGTTCTACTTTAAACATATCTGCATTAGTAAATTCTTTTACATACTCTGCAACATATTCAGTATTACCTTTTTCTACATAACCCACAGAATAATTTTCATCTGCTCTACTATAATAAACAATTAAACTCTTTTTATCTTTCATTTTTAGCTACCTTCTTATATTTAATAAACCTATATATTGATAAAGCAATTGATAATACTATTAGTGATACAAATATTATTACAAGCAATGTTCCATTATTATCCTTAAATGCTTTTACAATTATTACACCAAGTAATATTGGAATAATTAAATAAAATATTATTAGTCCTATTATTGTTTTTAACGCATTTTTCATATCATACCTCTAGTAAAATTATAACATAAAAAGATGTCTTTTAAGCATCTTTTATTAGCTATTCTTTCAACCATACTGCGTATGGTTCAACTAAATCTGCTACAAGTACATTTATTTCTTTATCATTACTGTTTCCATTATATTTTGCAAAACACTTATTTACTTTAAACTTTAAATGTTCTCTTAATACTTTACCATCGTTTTTTCCACCAACTACTACAAAATCATTTAATCTAAAATGATCATATTTTCTTATGTTTTTAGCAACAAATGAAAACTGAGCTCCTTGTAATTGAACAGGACTTTTAAATTTTTTATAGTTTATATTATCATCTGAATATTCATTTATGTATCCTATATCAGAATTGTAAGAACTCTTTGTTTCAATCAAAACTAGCTTAGGAGAATTACCATTTAAAACAGATTTCTTACAAAATTCTTGTACCTGTTTTGGTCTACAAAATACACCTGAATACCCCCAATAGTGGGCATCATTACCTATTTCTTCTTTTTCTTTTGATTTAATTATTTCATCTAACGACATATTACTATGTGGTCCAACTTTCATAACAATTATATCATCAAGTTTTTCTATATTCATAAAATCCTCATTTCAAACCTTTACAAGTATCTAATACTATATCTCTTATCGTTTCTTGATTATCTACATCGTCTACAAGATACATTGGTTTAGCATTTTCATAAGGAATAGATTCTTGCATATTGTATTTTTTATTACTATCGACTATTTTAACAAGTAATCTATCATCATAAATACCACCAAATAATACTCCGTTATAATAAAGTAAATATTCTCCCATCATAGATTTACAAGTAATATTATCTAATAAGTTTAGTTGTTCTAAAATATAATCTCTATAATCTTTTGTAGTAGCCATTATATCAACTCCTATAATTAATTATAACATAAAAGAACGAATTCTCATCCGTTCTATATATATTAATATTACGATCACTTTATTTAATTAATTTTTCAAATGCATTTGCATTTAAAATTGTATTTGAAACAAATTTTCCTTTATAGAAATTAGCCCAATTATTAAACACACATGGTGCATTTTTAGCTTTTTCTAATGAATCTATTTTTATAAAGTTTAACTTAATTCCTTTATCTTTTGCATAATCAGATAATTCTTTTACTTCATATTCAACATATGGGCATTCATTAGAATAGTAAATAGTGAAATCTTGACTATCTATTTCCATCTTTCTAGCACTATCACTAAATTTAGGTGTTTCTTTATCATCAAATTGTAATGCCATTAATTCATAATCATTAATTGTATCTACTACTTTAAATCCATAGTGTTCAAAGAATTTCTTATCTCCAATAAATGGTTTTTTCTTTTGTGATACCAATGTACAAACACCACTCATTTTTTTATTTTTTGCATCTTCAATAGCATATTCTAATAATTCTTTACCAATACCCTTTCCTTTAAAGCTACCTGCTACCCATAAACAATAAATATGCATATAATTTTTACCGTTAATAGGAACCCAAGCAGTTTCTATTGGTTCGTATTCAATAAAGATTTTACCTCTTGCATTTAGTTTTCTAAATACATGTCCATCTTTTAATTTGCTTTTAATCCATTCTTTCTTTTTATCTACACCATCTTGATGTTTAGGATCTCCTATAGCACAACAAATATGTTCTTCATCAATATTTTTTTCATCTAAATTAATATACTCATTCATAGTTTACACCTCATATCCATTATATCACAAGAATATACTTTTTTTCTTACTTTTAGTAATCGGAATATTACTATTTTACGATAAAAAAAAAATGTCTTTTAAACATCTTTCTTTTCTAAAACCATAACTGTTTCAACATGATATGTATTTGGAAACATATCAAAAAGTGTAATTTCTTTTATATTATATTTTTCTTTTAGAGTATTATAATCTCTTGCTAGTGTTACTGGATTACATGAAATATATATTATTTGTTTTGGTTCTATTTCTAAGATAGAATTTAAACTCTTTTTATCACTACCACTTCTTGGTGGATCCATAATTATATTATCTATTTTTTTATCTTTTAATTCGTCTATTTTATTTTCTACTTTATCACATATAAAAGATACATTCTTTATATTATTTAATTCAATATTATTATCAGCATCTTTTACTGCATCTTTTACTACTTCTATACCTATTACTTCATCTGAAGTTTTTGATGCTAGCATAGATAGTGTTCCTGTACCAGAATATAAATCTAAAGTAGTTCCTCCCTTAATATAACTAATTGCTTTATCATACATTTTAGTCATTATATTTTTATTAACTTGGAAGAATGATTTAGGAGATATATTAAATTCTAAATTATTAATTGTTTCTTTTAAGAATTCATTACCATATACTAATTTATTATTTATATAAATACTTTCTACATGATCAAAATTATTAATAAAACTATCTCTTGCTTCTTTATTAATAGTATCTAAAGAAAGCATTATTTTATCATTAATAACTCTAATCATTATCTCACTTATATTATTATTTTTATATCTATGAATAAATAATTCAAGTTTTATTAATTCATCATTTATTTTATTATCAAGTAGTAAGCATTTATCTACATTAATAATATCATTAGTCTTTTCTCTATATAGACCTATCTTATCATTTTTAACTTTTAATACTACTTTATTTCTATAGTTATACTCTTTATCATAAATAATATCTTTTATATCAGTATCTATGTTAGATATTTTTTTAAATACGGATTTTACTTTATCCTTTTTAAAACTTATTTGTGATTCATAATTCATATGCATTAGATTACATCCCCCGCATTTTTCATAAAATGGGCATGAAGGAATAACTCTGTTAGATGAAGTTTCTATATGATTAATAACTTCTCCTTTAGCATAATTTTCATTAACTTCAGTTATTCTAATTTTAACTTTTTCATTAACTAAAGCATTCTTAACAAAGACTACAAATTTATCTACTAATGCTACTCCTAGTCCTTCATTATTAAGTCTTATTATTTTAACTTCATATGTATTATCAATATGCATATAAATCACCTAATTAAATTATAACATAAAAGAAACAAAGATTTAATCTTTGTTTCTCTTATAATTAAACATATATTGTATTACTAATCCAGTATATTCTTTATATCTAGATTTACAAAACTCTCTGATATCTTTAACTGTATTTATATTATATTCATCTTTCATATATTTTTTAACCCATGTATCAATTGGAAATACATCAAATCTATAATATCCAAATAATAATATACATGATGCTACTTTTTCTCCAATACCCTTCATGGATATTAATAGATCTAATGCATCTTTTGAAGATAATTTATCTAATTTATTTATATCAAAATCACTATGTATAAATTCATATAAATATTTATCTCTAAAACCACATTTTAAATTTCTAAAATCCTCAATTGATAATTTCTTTAAATTATCTATAGTAGGAAATAAATAATATTTTTTATTATTAAATATTACTTCTTCTCCTACTTCTTCAGATATATTATCCAATGCTTTTTTAATTTGAGGTACTCTATTATTTTGAGATAATATATAACTTATTATTACTTCTAATTTAGGTTCATTAATCATTTTCAAACCTTTAGAATAATTAATTATATCTTTAAGTTCAGGATTACTTTTTAAAAGCATATTATTAATAGAATCATAATCATATTCTAAATCAAAATAATTAATAATTACCTCTTTTAAATTATCTTCTTTATTAGAAGTAAAATAAATATAATCATTATCTTGTTTTATATTAATAACTCTATCAGATAATATAACAGTATATGAATTATCTAATTCTTCAACATACCTAAATATTTGTCCACATGTAATTGTATCTTTTAAATTAAAATTCTTAATTTTTAATTTCATAAAACACCATTATTCACTTGTTAATTTTATTGTCATATCGGGAGTTAGAGCATTAAATAATTTATTAAAATCATGTCTTTCTTCATCACTCATATTACTTTTAGCTAAATCTAGCATATTTTCTTTATCAAAGAAATTAAGTTTCATAAATTGTTCATAACTTACTGGTAAATATGCTTCTAACGCAACTATTATATTTTCAAGTAATTTTGGTTTTTTCGCTATTGTTTCTCTTATAGCTTGTAATCTAATTCTATTGTTATCTCTTAAACAATATCCTTCCACAAAATCTGGTTCTTTCTGTTGTGCTAATAAGAACAAAGTCATATTATCAAATGGCTTCTCATGGTAATTAGAATCATCATATTCAGTTGGTGATGCTGGTCTTGCAGGACTATCTTTAAAAACCATTAAATCTGGAAATTCTTTATCAAATTCGTGTATCATGTTTTACCTCCTATTTATCTCTGGTATTTTATATTCACCAGTTTTAGATATTATTTCATATGGATGTTTTTCTCTATATGCCTTTCTTTCTTCGAGATTCATTTTAAATACTTTTTCTGCAATATCCATATGTAATATACCATCTAAATGATCTATTTCATGTGATAATACAGTTGCTTCAAATCCTTCAAACGTATCTTTATGTTCCTTACCATTTTCATCATAATAATGAACTGTAATTTTATATGGTCTACTTACTACTCCTGCATAATCTAAACAACTTAGACAAGCTTCTAATGATTTAGTTTGTCCTATTCTAGATATTATTTCTGGGTTTATTAGTATTTTAGATTCATTATAATCAGGATTATCATAATTCTCCATATCCAAAGTAGTATTCTTTAAATATACCATTCTCTTTGGAATACCTATTTGTACTGCTGCAAAGGCAAAGCATTTTGTTTTTGAGCAAAATTCTTCTAATACCTTTATATCTTCTTTATAAGTATTATCTTCCAAATTAACTGGAACAGAAATCTGTCTTAAATATTTTTCATCTTTATCAATGGTTTTTCTAATTATTTCCATATGAATACCTCTTTAAAATTATTATACCACAAAAAAAGAAGAATTATTTTCTTCCTTTTAATTCCATTGCTTTTGATACTACTGTTTCTATTTGTTCTTTTGAGAATGGTTTAAGTAATATTGCAGATACTGGATAAGTTTTAACTTTACCAATTATTTCAGGTGCATCTTCTCCAGTTACTATACATACTGGTATTTTCTCAAATATGTTTTTTTCTCTTAAATAATCTAGTACATCAAATCCATCTACATCAGGCATATTTAAATCTAGTAATATAGCCATAATAGAGTCTTCCATAACATCTACTATATCCATAGCACCTTGTCCATTAGAAGCCATCATTACTTTATATTTATCTTTATATATATGTTCAATTAAACCTCTTGTTATAGATGAATCATCTACTACTAAAATTATTTTTTCTTCCATTATTGGATTAAATTCAGTCATATTTACCTCCCTAAATATTCCTTAACTACTTTAATAATTCTATTTATTTCTTCAATAAATGAATCATAGTTTTTATCTATAAAATCTTTATCTGATGATTTACCTGCCATTTCATGTGATAAAGCTATTTCTGCTAAATCCATAAATCCTAGGTATTTAGAATCACTCTTTATTGAATGAGATAAAATACCATAGTTTTCAAAATCATCGTTATTTTTATATTCTTTTAATTTCTTTAAATTATCTTCTATACCATCATAGAAAGTACCTAGAGTTTCATTATAGAAATCTATATCTCCAAGTAATTCTAATCCATGATTTACATCAATTTTATTATCAGTTAATATTTTTGTATCCATACTACCCTCCATTATTAATTATAACATATTTTATTATATTTATATACCTTTAGATCTATCCATTAATTCTTGATCTAATGGTTGACCTATTTGTACTTTTAGATTTGCAGATTTTGCATATAACCTAGAATATTCTGTAAGCATTTTTTCATCCACATTACTATATAAGTTTATTGTAGATAATATCATTAAATTATCATCATTACTTACTATTTGATCTAAAGTTTTATCTTCAGGAAAATATCCAAACTTTTTACATCTATAAAGAGCTCTTCCTTTACTAGATAAAGATTTAGTTACGAATAATGTTTTTAATTCTTGTTTTGCTTTTTCTATTTCTTCTGGTGTTTTTTCTGGTATTTCTCTTCTTTCAAATTCTTCTTCAACTTGTAATGTTGCAATCTCTGTTAATTTTTCATCTGCTCTTTGATCTAAATATTCAATTCTTTCTTCATCATTTGGTAAAGTAGCTAATATTTCATCTAAAGTTAGTTCTCTTGGTTTCTCTACTTGTTTTACTTCTTGAACGACTGGAACTTTAGATGCTTCAATTGCTTGTTTTTGATTTATTAATTCTTGTCTCATTGCTTCTTGTAATTTTTGTTTTTCTTGTCTTAATCTTTCTTTTTCTTCTTCCTTTTGTGCTTTAAGTAATTGATTCTTTTTCTTTTTTTCATCAATTACTGGTTGAAGTTTTCTACATGCTGATGAACCAATAAGTATAACAGTTCCTGCAGCTGCTCCTGTAAGCATATATTGCATTAATTGTTCTCTTGATATACCGTGTTCAGTTTGTAATACTTCAACATATTTATCTACACCTTCAAAGAATTTATCAATTCCAGAATTTGCTTTATTTATACTACTACTTTTTTGATTACTATTACTTGTTAGTAATTCTACTATTTCACCACTATCATGTCTTTTTTCAAAATCTTTTGTTCCTTGTTCTCCAGATTTATTATAGTATATATCTCCAAATATTCCATAACTATCAATCCACGTTGGATCACATAACATATATTGTCCATCTATTTCTACTAAGTTCCATGCATGTGCTCCACCTCTACCAGTATTAAAAGTGCTATTATCTGCGAAACCTTTTACAGTGAAACAATCTACACCTGATAACTGACACATTGCAGTAAACATTTCAGCATAGTTAATACATACACCATTACCTTTAATAGAATTCTCTAATATATTTTGATTATATTCTTGGGATTTAAAATCTGATGCTGCGCCTATTGTGTCATATTTCATATGTTTACATACAAAGTCACATATTATTTTTTCTTTTTCTTCTTCTGTTTTACCCTCTAAATCTAAATCTTTTAGCATTTCTTTTAATGCTTCTACATTTTCAACATCTTTTTCTTCTATATCAACAGTTATATTATTATTTTTACAATAATCTAACATTTCTTTAGTATATAGATTATAATTACCTTCTATATATAAAACTCTTAATGATTTGAATTTTGTTAAATCTAAATCTTTTATATTATTATTACGTACTGATAATAACATTAAATCTGGAGATTCAGATAATCCATCTGCTGAAGTAATTACATTATTATCTAAACTAAGTTGAACTAATTTAGTATAGTTAGATAATTCATAAGTATCATCTAAATTAGTATTTTCTATAGCCATATATTGTACTGAAGGTTCAAATGAAAATAAATCTGTTTGAGTTACATCTTCACTTATTATTGCTACTGAATTATCTGTTATTTCATGTGTTACTGGAGGCCTCATATATTGTGGTTGACTATAAAATTCTTCCTTTGTTTGAGAACATCCAGATAAAATAGTAACAGTTGCTAAAACACCACTAACTGCTATTAGGGTTCCTTTTTTTCTTTTTAATATATCTAACAAACTATTTTTATTAATACTACTATAATTATTATTTCTATTTATCATACATTAGCCTCTTTTAATAGTTTTTCTAACATATTATATTCTTCTTCACTTAAATCATTATGAAGGATATCATCTTCATTAGTTATATATGACGCAAATAATTCATTATTACTATTTCGATATAATAAATATTTTTTATTATTTTTATTCGCAGTTAAAACAAGTTCAACTTGTTCTTCTTTACCATCACTAGTTTTAACTGTTATATAATCTTTATTCATATATACCTCTTATTATATTAATTATAACATTAATAAAATAAAAAAGAACTAGAATAGCCTTTATTTTACACTATTTAGTTCTTTTACTAATTGCTTAAATTCTGCTCCTCTTACTTCACATTCTTTATATTGATCCCAAGAAGCTGATCCTGGTGATAAAAGAATAACTGAATTTGGTGTAGACATATCATATAATTCTTTAAAGCCATCTTTTAGATATTCATGAACTATAGTTGGTATACCTAATTTATCTCCTAATTCTTTAACTCTATTTCTGCATGTACCAATTGCAAGTATTCCTTTAACATTCTTCATAAATGGAATAAGGTCTTCAAAGTTTTGTCCTCTTTCAAGTCCTCCAAGTATTATAAATGTATCTTGATCAAATGAAGATAATGCTATTTGAGTACATTTAATATTAGTAGCTTCTGTATCATTATAGAATTTTCTTGTATTAACTTCTCCAGAGAATTCTAATCTATGTTCTACTCCTTTAAAGTTAGATACTACTTCTTTAATAACTTCACTTGGAACATTAAATTCTTTTACTATAGTAGTAGCAGCCATAACATTTTCTACATTATGCATACCTGCTATTTTTATATCATCTCTTGATAATACATATTCACCATTATAATAAATATCATTTCCTTCTAGATAAGTACCCTCTACTTTTCTTTTTGAAGAGAAATATTTCTTAGTAGATTTAATATCTTTAGTTTCATTTAAAGATTCTTCATTTTCTGCATTTAATATAGCAATGTCTTCTACTGTTTGATTTTGAAATAATTTAGCTTTAACTCTTTTATAGTTTTCATATGTTTTAAAGAAATCTATATGTGCAGGGCTAAAGTTAGTTAGTAATGCTACATTTGGTTTAAATTTAGACATATTTTCTAGTTGTTGACAACTAACTTCCATAACTATATAATCTCCAAATTTTACTTTACCAAGTAAATCAGTCATTGGATATCCTATATTACCTGTTAAGAATACTTTTTCTTTATAATAAGCTTTCATTATTTCATAAGTTAATGTTGTTGTAGTAGTCTTACCATTAGTACCTGTAATAGATATTAATTTAATACCTTCAGGTAATAATCTAAAAGCCATTTCTGCTTCATTAATAACTTCTATACCTAATTCTCTAGCTTTTAAAACATATTTATGATCTATAGGTACTCCAGGGTTTTTTATTAAATAATCAAATGATTCATCTAATATATCATCTGGATGAGAACCAAATATTAATTTAACTCCTAATGTTCTTAATTCTTCTATTTGATTTTTATCTAATTTTTCTTCTTCTTTTCCATCATTTAATATTACTTCATTGTTATGCTTAATTAAGTATTTAGCTGCTGCAAATCCAGATCTAGCTAATCCTAATATAAATACTTTTTTATTTTCAAACATTTTAACACCTCTACTTCATTATATCATTAATTTATTATAATGATTATATTTATTCATCTCTATCATCTTCAAAATAGTAATCATCATCCTCTAAATCTTCTTCTTCAAAATTCCATGGATCATAATTACCTTTTTTTATTTCATCTTTTTGCTCTTTTGTTAGTTCTTCATTATCATTCATAAAAGAAAATAAACCAGATTTTTGATTATCTTTATTTTTATCTTTTTTATCGAACATAATTCCTCCTAATACTCTATTTTATCTTTATCTTTCTTATATTCATCAAATACTTTAATTGCTTCTTCTCTATTTAATTCTTCTAGATCAAGTACTGATTTATTAGACATATTATTCTCTATAAAATCATAAATATAATCATCTCTAAAACCAATATTAGCAGCATCTTCTTTAGTATTTGCATAATATACTTTCTTAATATTAGACCATATAATTGCAGATAAACACATTGGGCAAGGATAACATGATGTATATAATTCACATCCACTTAAATCATGTGAATTAATGTTTTTACATGCTTCTCTTATTGCTACTATTTCTGCATGTGCAGTAGGATCCATATCTTTAATAACTTTATTAAATCCTTTACCTATTATTTTACCATCTTTAACAATACATGCTCCAAATGGTCCACCACAATTATTATCTTTAGATAAATCTATTGCAACATTCATAAATTCATTCATACAAATCTCCTATTCATAGACTAAAACTATTAGACCTATTATGCTTAGTATAATACATATTACTTTTTGTATTACTACTTTTTTACTTAAATCTTCTTTAATATATTTTGGAATAAATATTGTACCTAGTACTCCAAGTATAAATGCAAATGCTCCTTGAAATCCATTAAGTACATTTAAAAGTGCTACAGGAGCAGTTAAATTAGCAAAATTAAATAATGCATTCGCAACTAAATTTATAGTTTCATTTGTTATATTTAAAAATAAATATCTTTTACCATTATTCTTAACTGCTTTTATAAAAGGAACTCTGAATCCTTTAATACATAATAATATTATGCCTATTAATAAAAGCCCTATTTGATACCAAAACACACATGAATAATAAGAGGCTATTTCTTATTCCAATATCAAATAATATACAATATACTGCGCATAAGAATGATGATAATGTCATAAATGCAAATGCTTTTAATCTCTTTTTATTATTTTTTTCACCAAAATTAATAGAGATTAAAATTGTAGATAATAATATTATAAATGCTCCTATTATTTGTTTTATAGTTAAATTTTCTTTAAATAATATTAGAGCCATAGTATAACTAAAAACTGGTATCATTTGAAACATTACTACTACTATAGATGTGTCATTTTCTTCCATTGCTTTAAAATAAAATACTACTGCAATTATATATACTATTGCAGCGACAAGTATACTAATTAATGATGTTAAGCTAATAACAATATTAAATTTACTTAATATAAGCCATACAGGTATAAGTATTATACCTGCAACAAATGTAGAAAAAATTAATAATACTTTAATAGTATCTTTACCAGAATCAATACCACTGATCATAAATTTATCTATATGATTGGTAACACCATATAAAAATGCTGCAAGTATTCCAAGCACTATTGCCATTGTCATTATAATCACCAAATTAATTATACCACAAAAAATAGAGGATTTTATCCTCTATCACTTAAATTTAGAATTCTTGGTCTATGATGTACATTAAGTTTTTCATCTATTAATATTTCACCGCTCTCACCATTTTTAGTATAGTTAAATGTTAGTCCTTTATCAGCCCAGGCATGTTCGTTTCTCATATAACGACTAAGGCCATCTTCTAAAGGTGGATAAATATATGGTTTTCTAAGTCTTATAGAATTATAATAATCAGTTACTGTAATATTATCTTGTCTATCAAGAATTAATAATCTAGTAGTTTTATCCTTAAAATCTAACTTATATACACTTATAGAGCAATGCATAGATTCGGTAGAATAATAGAATTTATCTCCTTCTTTAAGTTCAATATCAACAGGAGTACATCTAGTAATTTCTTTTTTATCCTCATAGAAAGTATCTTGTCTTACAATTCTTGTAGTATCAACCACATCTACGCCTTCATCTTCTTCGACAACTCTATATGTAACTAGTTCTCCATCACGTAAAAGTATTAATTCATTATCCTCTGCTCTTATACATTTTCCAATACCATCAAATGAAAAAGTTTTGTTAGTTACAAAATTATATCCAATAATGTTATTTCCTTTAGAGAATAATACATCTTTCACCCAATCCTCATTTTTTAAATTGTTCCAACCTAAACACTCATCTATGCCGGAAATAATTACTTCTGGTTTATCAGAAATATAAATTGTATTACCATTCTCAAGTTCAATTTCAAAGTAATCAAACTTAATAAAATCCAATTTATTATTTTTTCTTACTAATAGAAAAGAATTATATCTAGTACAAGGACTCTCTATTTCTTCAGGGCTACGTCTAATTATGACCTCTCCATCGCTATTTAAACTAGGTCCTAGTTTTTCTTGATACTCTAAAGTAGTTTTATATTCTTCTACATAAGATTCTAATTCATAACCGTATTTTGCTGATAAATGTTCTGTTAATTCCATAATTACACTCCCTGCTATTGACTAATAGTTTTTATTATAACATATTTTTTTAAATTTCAATCTATTAACTGCTAAAACATAAGAATAGTTTCGCTGTTTTACTTCCTTTATGAAAGATTAAATCTCTATCGACAATAACCAGTGGATATTCTTTAAACCAATCTGGTAAACTTTCTGGGTTAGAACAATCTGCTTCGCGGTAACTATCTAATAACATTGTATTATCTCCGCACTCACCATCAATAAGAGAATCCATCATTTCATAGCCTAATTTTCCTAATTCCTCATTAAGATATCCAAAATATTTACGATCTAGTTCTTTAGCACTTCTTGTAAAATACTTCTGAACTTCTAGTCCACCAGTTACACGTCCATAAACATCTCTGGCATATATTTCTTCAAAATTTTTAGCAATCAAGAAAAGATTTGGACATATCACATCTTCATCAGAGTGTTTCTTTTTTATTAATTTAATAACATAATCCCCAATTCTATAACATTCAAGAGTTGTTCCTCTGTTTATAAATCCATATTCTCTGGTTTGACTTAAATCCATATATTTTTCAGTCCATTCTCCTAATAAGCCGCTTAATCCAGCACTATCTATGGCCTTTAATGTCCATTTTTCCGGAGTCCATTTACTTGATGGTATTTCATCTGTAAAATATCTCATACTATGTGAAAATTCATCTAATATTTCTCTTCTCATTAACTCACTGTGGTCAAATAAAATATGAAAACGAAAATTTGCAGATGTAGCAAATAATCTATCTGAATCTTTTTTGAATATTGCCTTTTGCATTTCGTGTCTTTCTTCATCTCGCACTAAAGCCCCCGTAAGAGTAGGATGTGGTTTAAGAGGTGTATGCAATAATTCTGCTGCTAAATCATTATGTTTATATTCTTTTAAAATAAATTCTTTTAATTTTTCATAATCTTCTCTACGATCAAGAGATAATAATTTAACAGCCATTCTAGATACTGGCGCTTGATTCATTAGCTTTGGCAAAAATGTTAGTTGTTCTAGTGGTTCATATATTACTGAAGTCATATACTTAGTAATATCATCATATACTTCATCAATCCTATCAGGATAATGTTCAATTAAATATTCCATGAATAATGAACGTATATGAAGATCTTCATGTCTTGATAAATCATGTAATAAATCTTTATCTTTTTTAC
>JAEEGK010020728.1_pt1 | contig 13948 bp, 13 predicted proteins | sample 8958771 | NCBI WGS metagenome assembly JAEEGK01 (sample SAMN16246547, study PRJNA631951) | gut metagenome | biome: gut microbiome; feature: rumen; material: SC-attached | host: Bos | place: Iran: Karaj | collected 2018-10 | reverse complement strand
CTTTATTTAAAGTTAGTTTAAATTGACTTGTTTTTTTTATTGATATTTTATTTTCTTGTCTTGTAACATATGCTTCTATATTTGAAGTATATTGTATAAATTCTATAAATAAATAATTTTTATTGAAATTTTTAAGATTTATTTTTAATAAAATTTCATTAAAATTAATATTTATATTTTTTATTGTATCTATATTAATATTTTCATTTGTGATTTTAGAATCGATTTTTAAAACAAAAACATTTAAAATTAAAAATATACAATAATAATAATTATAAATATAAAAATTTTTTTTCATTAAAATTAAAAATAATAAATAAAAATAAATAATAAAATTAATTATAAATACATATAAAAAAAAATTGTTTTCAATAATAATTTTTAATCTTCATCATCATTTATAAAAGGATATTCTGGTTTATTATTAACATTATTACTATTATTAGTATTATTTTTTGTATTTTTTCTTTGATCATTTTTTTTATTTGTTTCAATATTATTAATATTATTTTCATCTTCAAATTGATCATCATTATTATAATTTATTCCCCAATCTTTAGCTATTTTTCCTTGAATAATTTCTTCTTCTTCAATATCTTCTTTTAAAAATTGTTTCCATTCTTTAACTAAAGATTGATATTCTTTCATTATACTATCATATTTATTTTTAATAGCTTCATTTCCACCTTCTTCTTTAATTTTTGAATTTAAGTCTTCTAATTTTTCTGATATATCAATATCGATTCTTACCATTTTTACTTTTTGATCATCATTTACTTCGTTTTTTTCTTTAGTTTCACTTAGAATATTTTTTTTTTGGGCTAATAAACTTTCTATAGTATTAAAGTCATCAGCATCAACATTTGAAGATGAACATCCCATATAATTTAAATTAATTAATATTATTTAATATATAAAAAATTTAATTTTATAATAAAAGCTTATAAAAAAATATTATTAAATAATTCAAAAAAAAAATAAGTAAATTTTAAAATAAATAAAATAATTTATTTGATTTTTCATATATATATTTAATAATATTAAAAAATATTATAAATTATGAATAAAATATTTATAATTTTTTTGAATATTTATAAATGATAAAATAATTATATATTATTCTTCATCATAATTAAAAATTTCTGTAAAATAATTCATCATTGCAGTTATTCCTATATTATTTTTAGCACTTATAAAAAAAATATGAATTTTTGGATTATTATTAAAAATTTTTTTAATTTTTTCCTTTTCTTTTTCTTCTTCAAAATTCGATTTTAAATCAATTTTATTTCCTATAAAAAACATCGTTTTATTTATGTTTTTTTCTATTAATAAATTAACAATTTCTTTTGCTTTTAAAAATGATCTTTGATTTGTAATATCATATATAACAAATATACAATCATAATTATCAATATTATTAAATTTGTTACTATTGCTAACAACAAAAGTTAAAATAAATTTTTTTTTAACATAAATTAATTTAGTATTTATTTCATCATTTAAACTTGGAATATAATAATTATCGAATTTTTTTTCGAAATATCTCATTTTTAAAGAAGTTTTTCCTGAATCTTCTAAACCTAAAATTAAAATACTTTTTTCATAAACATTTTTCGGTTCATAATTATTATTATTTTCTGATTTTAAAAATTGTAGATTTGTAGTGTTCATTAAATCAATATAATAATTTCCATTTTGATTTTCATACATATTTTTATTTTGATAGCATAAACATGATGCCGTTCCCATAAAAATAAAATATATAATTTTTATTTAAAATTTTATTTTTAATAATAATATTATATTTTTATAAAAATTATAAAATATGTTTCAAATATTTTGTGAAAATTTTTGATAAATATTAAATTTTTTAATATTAATATTATAATAAATTTAATTATTAGATATAAATAATAATAATTTATTTATATTATTTTTTTTATATTTTATTTTATAATTAATTTTCTTTTTTTTTATTTTTTGTTTGAATTCCACGTGGAATGTCTTTTACTTTATAAATTCTAATATAAATCATAATTGTAATATTAATAATTGCATATAAAATAAAAATATATTTTACAATTTTATTTATAATATTCATTTTTTTTTCATCTATATTTAAATATTTATTATTATTATTATTATTATCATTATTAAAATTTCCAAATTCTCCTTCATTTTTTAATTCTTTAAAAATATCTGTAAATTCATTTATAATTTTTTGAAATTTTTTATCTAAAAATTCTTTTTCTGAATAATTTTCAATATTTAATAAATCAAAATTTTGTTTACTTAAAGGTTCATAAGTTTTTTTATTTAAAACATAAATAATTTTATATGCATAATCATCATTTATATTTAAATAACAATTTGTTAAACCAAATAAAAAAACTTTATCTTTAAAATCTTTAATTTTTTTTGAATTTTCTTCTATAAAATTATCATAATTAATTTTATCTTCAACCATTCTTGATTTATAAATAACCAAACAAGCTTTTACTTTATTTTTTTGTATGTCACTAAAATTAAAAATATTTTTTATTTTTATTATTAATAAAATAAAATTTAAAAAAAATTTGATATTATTCATTAAATATAATATTTATATAAAATTAAATTAATATTTAAAATTTAATATTTATTTTAAATAAATTTCAAAATTAAATTTTTTGAACCTAAATTACAATTTACAAATATTAAATCTATTTATTATAAAATAATGTAATTATAATAATAATATTTTATTATGATTGTATATTTAACATAAATAAACTTAATTTCGGATATTGAATTAATAATTTAGACATTAATTTTTGACCAAAACTTAACATTTGTAATTCTTGTGAATTATTTACAATAATTTTAAAAAATTTATTTTTATCTTCTTCATTACTAAATAAAATTGCTTTTTGACAAACATAATTTCCATAATTATTTAATAATATTTTTTTAAAATTATCATTTATTAATAAAAAATTAATTATTTTATATTTAATTTCATTTTCTTCAAAAAATTTTTCAACGACATTTGAACTAAATTTTTGTGTTGAAAAATAACAAAGATTATTAAATATTTTATTTATAATATTTTCTTTAATTTTTTTATTTTTCATAAGTACAATTTCTTGAATAACATAATTTCCAAATTGATCAGTAATAATTTCTTCTAAATTATTATCAATTTCATTAACAACATTAAATAAATATTCCTTTTTAACTGTTTCAAAATATTTTTTTAAAAATGAACAACCTTTTTTATTTTTAGAAATTTCAACAACATTTTTCCAAATAATTTCATGAATAGGAAAAATAATATTACTTTTTTTACTAATTAATTTAAATATAATTTCAGAAGCATTTAAATCATTAATAAATAAAACTGTATTTTTTAAAATACAATTTACAAAACTTAATAATAATTTATCAGTTTTTAAATAATCAACTAATTCTTGAATAACTTTTGTTCCATATTGATTTGTACTTACTATTTGAAGATCAGGAAAAATTATTGCTAAAAATTGAAAAATTTCTTCTTCTCTTAAATATTGAAATAATTTTTCTATATAATAATGACCAAATTTACTGTTTGATAATTCTTGAATATGTCTTAAAACATTTGGAAAATATAATGTTCGAGCAAGTTCTGGATTTTCTTCTATTTTTTTTTGTAAAAATCGACAACTAATTTGTTTTTTTACTAGTAAATGTGATTGTTTTGCTAATTCTTCTTGAGATAAATGATGGTAATTTTTTATGTTATTTTTTGGAGATGAATTTTTTGTTTGAATGTAATTTATGTTGTAATTATAATTGTTGATGTTGGGATTATTATTGTTGTTAGTGTTTATTTTATTATTGTTTTGAAGAGAATTTATGTTTGGGTTAAATTGAGGGAAATTATTAATGTTCTTAGTGTTTGGATTATAAAAATTATTATTATTATTATAAATATTATTGAAATTTGTAAAATTATCATTATTATTATTATTATTATTGTTAATATTATTATTATTATAATTCATATTAAATTGGGAATTATTAAATATTTGATAAGGATTCATCATTTTAAATAAATTTGGATTCATATAATTATAATTTTGATTTATTATTGTTTGTGAATTAATATTATTATTATTCATATTATTATAATTATTATTATTAAAATTTGTTTGAATAGGAATATTATTATTATTATTATTATAACAATTATTATATAAAGGAGCTTGATAAAATGGAATATTTGAATTATTATTATTATTTATATTATTATTATTATTATTATTATCATTTAAATTATTTAAATCTTGATTCATTTGACAATAAATATTATTATTATTTGAATTATTATTAATATTTATATTAATATTCATTCTATTATAAATTCCTTTTTTTGAAGTTTTATTTTCTTTTTTATTATTTTCAATATTATAATTAATATTATTTTTATTATTATCATAATTAATATTATTAAAATTAGAGAAAGAATTATTATTATTATTATTTTCAAAAAAATTATTTTGTTTTTCATCTAAAACAATATTTTTTTTCATTACTTCTTGAAAAAACGAACTAAATTTATTTTTTTCAACATCATCATCTTCTTCATCATATTCTTCATTAAAATTAAAAATATTATTGTTATTATAATCATCATTTAAATTTTCATTAATAAATAAATTATTATTATTATTATCATTAAAATAATTATTATTATTATTAATATTATTATTAAATTTTTCTTTTGCATTTTTAATATAGCTTGAAAAAGAAGATTTTTTTTTATCAATTAAATATTGATTATAAGTATAATGATGATTTTTAACTTGTTTAATAATAGGTGAATTATCATAATAATTAAAAATAGGACTTTCACTACTAAAATTTCTTCTATTGTTTGGTGTAAGAGAAATATTTAAAAATAAACTTTTTTTTAAATAATTTGGATGATGTCTTTTTAAAAATGAAGGTGAAATATTATTATTATTATTAATATTATTATTATTTAAATCATTATTTTTTGTATTTATTAATTTTGTTAAATTTTTCAATGTTAAAGAATCTTCGAATATTAAAATTTTATCAGATAAAGAAGATAATTTTTTTTCAGAGTTTGAATGTTTTATAACTAAAATATTATTATTTTTTAATAATTTTTCTTTCGAAATTTCTATTGTTGTTGGATTTTTTCTTTTGGATCGAGTTGGTTTAATTGTAATAATATTTTCCATTTTTAATTAAATTATTATAAATTATTAATTTTTTATAATAAAGAGATAAAATATATTTAAAAATATTTTAAACAGTATTTTTTATAATAATTTATTAATATTATAAGATTTAAATGATATTTTATAATAATATTATTATTTATTTTTTTTATTCAAAATTATTATTATAATTTATATTTTCATTATTTAAATATTCATTATTATTATTATTATTATTTATAATTTTTGTTTGATAATTATAAGAATTATTTAAATCATTAATTAAATAATTATTATTATTAATTAATTTATTAAATTTTTTTCTTTCATGTTTTAAAACTCTTTCTGATTTAATAATATTATTTTTATTGTATTCTTTATAAATATTATTATTAATATTATTATAATTAATATTTTCGTTTGTATAATAATTATTATCATTATTTTCTAAAATTTTATTATTTGTATTATAAATATTATTAAATTGATTAATATTATTATTATAATTTTTATTTTTAAAATGAAAAAATTTATTTACTTTTGGTGTTAAACTCATTTGTTTAAAATTATTACTTTCATTATTATTATTATTAGTAAAATTTGTTAAATTAGAATTTGTATTAATTATTTTACTATTATTACTATTATTTCTAGTTTTATATTTAATAGGAAAATAATCATTATTATAATAATTATTATTATTATTATCTTTTTTAAATTCATTTATTTTCGTATCTAAATTATTAATTTTTTTACTTAATAAATTAACAGTATTTTTTTTACGTTCTAAATTATTATCAAAACTATAATTATGTTTAATAACTTTTTTTTCTTCTTTATTTATGTTATTAATATTATTATAAAATTCATTTTCATAATTAAAATCATTATTATTATTATTAATTTCATTTAAATTATAATAATTATTATTAATTTCATTTAAATCATTACAATTAACAACATTAATTTCTTTGTATTTAAAAGGAAATTCTATTATTAAATCTAAAATATTATTTGTTGGCGAAAGAATTTCTTTTCCTTTAAAATCTCTAAAAATTAAAGTATTTGGATTTAATTTAAAAATATTTGAAATTATTAATGTAAAATCTTTTAATTGAGCTTGAGAATTTTTAGTTAAAATTATAGAAATTTTTTCTCCTGTTTTATTTGAAGTGAATGTTATTTTTAATTGATTATGAATAATATATTTTATTAATTTTAATATTGAATTACGTTCATGAAAATTAAAAATATTAAAATCTTCTTTTAATATTTTATCATTAATAAAAAACAAATCATAACCATTTAAATTATATTTTTTACATAATTCTAATAAAATATTATAATTTTTTGTATATAAAAATTGAATTAATTCTTCATTTTCCCATTCAGAAATTTCTTTTTGATAATAATTATTATTCATTTTTAAATTTAAAATTTATATTTAATAATATTATTATTTTATTATTAAGATTAAAAAAAAATTAATAAATTTTTTAATAAATAATTTATTTTTAAATGAAAAATGAAAATGAAATAATCATAGCTAAAGAAATTTTATGTATTTCATTCAATCAAGATTATTCATGCATGGCAGTAGGAACAGAAAAAGGTTTTATGATATTTAATACAAATCCTTTCAAAAAAAAATTTTCCAGAAGTAAAAAAATATTAATTATTATTATAAAATAATAAATAGATTTAGAAGGAGGAATAGGAATCGTTCGAATGTTAAACCGTACGAACATTATCGCTTTAGTTGGTGGAGGAAAAAGAGAACGTTTTCCAAAAAATCAAGTGATCATTTGGGATGATTTTCAAGGTAAACCTTTGAGTGATTTGAAATTTAATTCGTTTGTTAGAAATGTTAAATTAAGAAAAGATAAGTAAAATAAATATTAATTATAAAAATATAGAATATATGTTGTATGTGATAGTCAAATTTATTCATTTACACTTCAAGGATTTCAAAGTGTTGATATTATAGAAACATATGAAAATAAATTAGGTGTGATTGGTATATGTTATGACCCAAATGTTACAATAATCGCTTTTCCGGACAAAGCAAAAAAAGGGAAAGTTCGTATAAAAAACATGGAAAAAAATTCAACAAATACAGTCGATGCTCATGAAAATAGTATATCATTTATCTCTCTTAATTATAATGGTAGTATTATGGCAACGGCTTCAGATAGAGGTACATTAATTAGGTTATTTTTAACTGAAACTGGCTATTTTTTTCAGGAAATTCGAAGGGGAAAAGACAAAGCAATTATTAAAGATATATGTTTTGAACCTAATAATAAATTAATTGCTTGTTGTAGTGACAAAGGAACAGTTCATATTTGGAATTTGGAAAGTAAATTAAAGCAGGTTATTAAAGATGATAATGAAAATAATAATGAAGAAAGTGATAGTAATAATAAAAAAGAAGATTTGGCTCCAAATCATAAAAGTATTTTTTCGAATTTGCCAAATTTTTTTTCGGGTGGATTTTTTAAGAGTGAATGGAGCTTTGCTAATGTTAGAATAAAAGATTCGAATTCGATTTGTTTTTTTGGAAAAGAAAATGAAATTATTATTATTTCTAGTCAAGGAAATTATTATAAAGCAACTATTGATTTGAAAAAAGGAGGAGATTGTGAAATTAAAGAAAAAATTGAATATGCAAAATAAATTAATTTATATAAATATTATAATTATATTATAAAGTAAAAATTATAAATAAAATTGAAAAAAAATATTAATTTTTTTTAAATAAATATTAATATTTTAATAAAATGGAAACAGAGAATATTTTAATAAAAAATCCTTTGATTTTTTTTCAAAAAAATTATTTAACTCAAATTCAATCTTTTGCGTTTCCAAACGCGAAATTTACAATTTCTCAACAAAATTTAGTTCCTAAAGAAATTTTATTAACTTTTCCTTCAAAAACCGAAGCAAAAGATTTTTATACTAAATTTCAAGGAAAATCCTTCGATGAAAAATTCAATTAGTAAGAATATTTTTATTAAAATAAAAAGTTCTTTAAATTTAGAATTCACAGAAAAAACTTCAATTGAAGAAAATTTACCATCAGAAACAAAACAACAACTTTTTCTTCAAAAATACGAAGATGATTATAAAAATCAATACGAAATTTCAGACAAACATTCATATTTAATTCTAACAGACAAAAACGTTTCAGACAACATTGGAAAAGCAATGTCATGGTTAATAAAAAAAATCGGAAAAACATTATTTAACGGACAAAGTGTAATGAACATAAGTTTGCCAGTTTTTATTTTTCAAGCTCGAACAATGTTACAAATTTTCGCATATGAATTTCGATTAGCACCTTATTATTTTAAAAAAGCTTTTTATTCTCAAGATAAATACGAAAAATTAAAATATTTAACAACATTTTTAATAACTCAAAGTTATTTTTCAACAAGCATTAGTAAACCATTCAGTCCAAGATTAGGCGAAACATATCAAACTAAAATAGGCGATTTAAATATGTATTTAGAACAAACTTCGAGCAAACCTTTAACAGCGAATTTTTATTGTTTTGATGACGATAGATGTTATGTTTATAGCGGAAATATTACAACTTCTGCTTCAACTGGGCCGAATTCATGTAAAGCTGTGAAAACTGGAAAAAGTATGTTACAATTTAAAACAGGAGAAGTTTATTATTTTTATTTTCCTGATATTAATATTAAGGGAACTACTATGGGAAAAAAAGAATTTAATGTTAAACATTATGGTTTAGTTGAAGATGTTAATAATAAATTTACTTCTGTTGTTGATTATAGTAAAGATTCAAAAGGGTTTTTTAAAGGAATTTTTGGGAAAAAAAAAACGGATGTTCAATTTCCTGATTCTTTTAAAGGGGGAATTTATAATTCTTCTGATGTGAAAATATCTAAAAATGATAGTAAACATGAAGTTAATGAAAAAGCATATGAATTAATTAGATTAAATGGAAGATGGACTGTTGAAGTTTTATTTGATGATAAAATTTATTGGAAAATGAATGATATGCCGTTGTTACCTATGATGCAAATGAAATTTATGTTACCTAGTGATACTTCTTTAAGAGAAGATCTTATTGCTTTTATGAGTGGAGATTTAAAATTAGCTCAAGATAAAAAAGAATTAGTTGAGGAAAAACAAAGATTTGATAGAAAATTAAGAGAAAAATATCAAAAAAATAAAAAATAAATAATATTTATTTTAAATATTTTGACTAAATAATATTATATTATTATTTATTCACATTTTAATAATAATAATTATATTTTTATATTAAATAATGTTAAAAAATTTTATTTTTGATATTTTTTATATTTTATATTAATTTGATTATTTAATGAAGTAAAAATTATTAAAAAAAATAAATTCATATGAATTATAAATTTTTTAATAAAAAATATTAAAATTAAGATAAAAATAATAATAATTTAATAATATTATTAATAAATATTAATAAATACTTATATAAAAAATATTATAAAAAAATTAATTAAATTTAATAATAATTTAACTTTAATCAACCCTAATTTTTAGTAAAAAAAATTAAATATAAATTTAATGAAAAAAATAAATAAATCTGAAAAAAAAACATTAAAAAACACACAATTAAAAAATTTTTCAATTTGCACTTCAGGTTATGATGAAGAAACAAACGAAAAAATAATCGAAGAAATAAAAAATTTTGGAGGCACATACACTGAAAATTTACTAAAAAAAACAAATTATTTAATAACAGATAAAATAAATTCATTTAAAGCTTTAAAAGCACAAGAAAATAATATTTTATGTGTAACAAAAGATTGGATATTAACAAAAGAAAAAAATAATTTATTCAATGATGAAATGTTTAAAATAAAATGTTTTCAAGGAATAAATTTTTTCATTTTTGGTTTTTTCGAAGAAGAAATTAACAAATATTCAAATAAAATAATAGAAAAAGGAGGAAACATTAAAAATAATATTAATGAATGTGATTATATTTTATTTAAATCTAATTTAGAATTTACTCAAAAAGAAATTGAAGAAATTCATTCAATTTCAAATAAAATTGTTACTGAAGAATGGATTAATAATTGTATAAATAATAATAAATTTTATAAAATAAAAGAAAATTATCCTTTAATTAAACAAGAATTAAATAACAAATATGAAAAATGTTTAAAATTAATAAAATCTAATCAAAAACTTGAAGAATTATTTTTAGGAAAAAATTTTTTTATTGATGGATTTGATGAAAAAAAAATAAAATTACAAATAGAAAAATTAATTAATTATTGCGGTGGTTTAATAACTGATGAATTATTAAGTATTAATGATTATGTTATTGTTCCTTTAACACATAATAATTTGCCTCAAATTGAAGAAATTAATAATAATTTTCAGCCAAAAAAAGTAATTATTACTTGGTTATTTAATTCGATTTTGAATAAAAAAATTTTAGATTACAATGATTTTAAACCTTTTCTTCCGATTATAAAAAGAGACAATGAAGAAGAAATGTATTATTTTAATAAAAATAAAACAATTAGTAATTTATTTTTATCTATTACGTTTACTATTTATAATGAAACTTATTCTAAAGAAAAGTTTAATGAAATTAAAAATAAAATTCTTCAAAATTCAGGAACTATTAATGATATTAAAGATGCTGATGATTTTAATGATATTTTAAAATCGCAATATATTATTGTAAATGATGGGTATAGTAATGTTTTGAATGGATTACTCGAAGCTAATGAAAAAAATCATAAAATTGTTTCGCATAGATTTATTGATGAATGCATTGAAAAAAGAGAAATTGTTGATTATGAAGATTATGTTTATTTACTTCCTTTAAATTTTAGTGTTCCTATAAAAGAATTTCAAAATTTAGAAGTTTATTTTTTAAATTCTTGCTATACAATTTGGGATATTAAAGATTTAGAAGGATTGTATGAAACTTTTGGAGGCACATGTAATTTATCAAAAAATACAAAATATATTATTATTAAAGATAATAAATATAGTTTAAAAAATTTTGAGAAATTAAAGAAAAAATCAAATAAAGATATTAAAATTATAAATGATGATTGGATTTCAGATTGTTATTTAAAAAATGGAGAATTTCAAAATCCAGAAAATTATGAAGTGAATTTAATTTAAAAAATTTAAATTAAATTTAATTCAATTTTTAATTAAATTATTTATATTTAATAATATTATTATAATCTAAATTTTACACAAAAAAAAAATTAATAATTTTTTTCTAAAATTATTTTTATAAATTCTTTATAATTAAAATTTTTATTTGTTTTATCAAAAATCGCTTTTTTCATTAATTCATCAAAATCTTCTTCATTTATTTTATTACCAAAAGTACAAATTGCTTTTTTGAAATAATTTTCATCAATGAAACCTGAATTTTCACTATCAAAAAATTCAAAAGCTTTTGTTAATTCTTCTTCTTCTTCTTCAAAACTTTTTTTATTTGAATTTAATTTTTCAAATAATTCAAAAAATTCATCGAAAGTTATTTTTTCTTTTTTAAAATTATTTTTTTGAAATTCTTTAATTATTAAAATATTTTCTTCATTTAACATTATTCCTAAAGCTTTAATTAAATCAATTAAATCATTTGAATAAATTGTTTCATTTGAATCTTTATCAAATAATTGACAAATTTCAAAAACGAAATTATAATTTTCATTATTTTCATTATTAAAATTATTATTAAAATTATTATTTAAATTATTTAAATTATTTTCTGAAAAAATTTCATTTTCATTATTAATTGAATTCATATTTTTAATGAATAATTATTAAAATTAATATTTAAATTATTATTTTTTTTTATTAAAATTATAATATGACCAGCAAAGAAAAAAATAAATCAATCGATCCAAGATTAATTCAAACTGTTAGAAATTTAAAGCAACAAACTTCATTAAAATCAGAAAAAAATGGAATTTTAACTGTTGATAATTCTTCTGATAAAACTTCGGGAGATTCAAGTAATGAAGAAAAAAATCTTAATAATAAAAATAATATTAAAAATAAAACTGTAAGAGCTAGTCAAAATTTAAACTCAAATATTATTAATAATAATAGAATTGCTATTGAAGCTTCTGATAATATTAGAAAAAGTGTGAATTTGGGAATTTCTTCGAAAATTGAAATTGTTTCAAAAAATAAAACAAATGAAAATAATAAAAATATTAATAAAAATAATAATAAAAATAATAATAATAATAATAATGGAAATGATATTTTAACAAAAGCTTCTTTAATATTGGATAGAAAAAACATAGAAAAATTAATGAAAACAACATTTAAAAAACGAAATTCAAAATATTTACAAAGTTTATTAAGTGATTTAAAAATAAAAACATACAAACAAAATTGTATTTCAATTATTAAAGAAGATTCTGAAATAAAAAATTTATTTGAAAAATGTGGATTTGAAAATACGAATTTTTCATATGAAAATTTCGTCGAAAAGAATTTTTTTAATAATAAAGTTTTTATGTATAAATTAGAAATGTTATTATTAAATGATAATTTTGGTAAGAAAAATTTTAAAGAAAATTTTTTTAAAAAAGAAATTTTAAATTTTTTAAATAATTTAAATTCAGATTTAATTTTCAAAGAAAATTTAGAAAATTTAGAAAAAAAATTTCAAGAAAATTTTGATTTTATTAATAATTTTGATTTTTTAACCAAATTTTAATGTAAATAAAAATATTATTAATTTTAATTATTTGTTAATTTTATTTTAAAATATTAAAATTAAATAAAAAATTTAAATAAAAAAATTATGTATAATTTTTACATTTATCAAAAACAAACCGAAAAAAAAAACAAATTAAAATCAGACGAAATTAAAAAAATTTCATCAGAAAAAAAACATAAATTAAAACGAAATAAATTAGTAGAAAAATACAAACAAAGAATAAATAAATTTATTTTCGGTTTAATAAAAGAACCAATAATAATTCATGATTATTTAAACAAAGTAGAAAACACAAGAAAAGATTTAATGAACGAAAATTTTTCAAATGGTTGGAACACAAATTTTGTTTATCATAATTTTAATACAGATCGAGAAAGAATTGAACATTTATTAAAAGAAAGAAAATTAGTTCAAGAAAATTTAGATAAAATTATAAAAAGAAACATTGAAATTGAAGAAAAAAAAAACAAAAATAAAATTATTTTTGAACAACCTGAAATGCGATTTAAACCTCGAACTGATTTAGAAAGAATTGTTGAAACTATTAATAAATACACTTATAATAGTAAAAATAATAAAATTATTCAAGAACAAATTAAAAAAATGAATATTAATTCTATTAAAAAAATCAAAGGAAATAATAAAAATATTTTTAATAAAAAAAATAATTTTGTTAATAATAAAAATAATAATAATAATTCTAATTCAAATAGTTCGAGTTCGATTAGTTTTTCTCTTGATTCGAAAGGAGAAAATACAAAACATTTAAATTTAAATGAACAAATTAAAAATATTAATAATAGATTTAGTAGATATAAATTAATTAGTGAAGAATTTAAAGATTTTATGAATTATAGTAGAAAAACTCATTTTAAAGGCGCATATCAATTTTTAGAAGAAATTTCTAAAAATAATAATGAATCTAAAATAATTTTAAATAAAACATCAAAAAATTTTTATAAAAATAATAATAATAATAATAATTTTTTTTTTTATTTTTCAAATGAAA
>JAEEGK010020727.1_pt1 | contig 13949 bp, 10 predicted proteins | sample 8958771 | NCBI WGS metagenome assembly JAEEGK01 (sample SAMN16246547, study PRJNA631951) | gut metagenome | biome: gut microbiome; feature: rumen; material: SC-attached | host: Bos | place: Iran: Karaj | collected 2018-10 | reverse complement strand
AATTTACTATCTATGTTAAGAATGATGTTGAAACAAGAGAACATGTTACTAACTATGGTGCTAGATTAGCTGTTAATGTAAATGATGAAGTTAAGAAAGGCCAAAAATTAACTCAAGGTGTTATTTCACCTAAGGAATTACTTGCTTATACTGATCCAATTACAGCTCAACAATATATTTTATCTGAAATTCAAAAAGTTTACCGTGGTCAAGGTGTTGATATCTCAGATAAACACGTTGAAATTATGGCTAAACGTATGATTTCTAAGATTAGAATCGTTAATTCAGGTGATTCATATTACTTACCAGGTACAATGGTAAATATCAATGAATTTACTGATAAGAATAAAAACTTAATTCTTGAAGGTAAGAGACCTGCTACTGGTAGACCAGTATTATTAGGTATCACTAAAGCTTCATTAGAAACTGATTCATTCTTATCAGCTGCATCATTCCAAGAAACTACAAGAATCTTAACTGATGCTGCTATCCATGGTAGAGTAGATCATCTACAAGGATTAAAAGAAAACGTTATAATTGGTAAATTAATACCTGCTGGTACTGGTGCTAGAAGATATTTACAAACTGATTATGATTTAGAAGTTAAAGAATTAAAAGATGAACCTTTAGAAGCATTAGAACAAGAATTATTAGATTAAGACTCTTATGAGTCTTTTTCTTTTTGTTTGACAATATTAATATAAATGTTATAATAAAAGCAATGATGGGGGATAGTTATGAGTAATATTACTATAGATACATCTGTTGTTGCTTCAAAAATTAATAATTTTTCTTTAAATAGACCTGAAACTGAAGTTGTTATCGCGTATGGTTCTGGTGTATTTAATCAAACTGGTACTGAAAATGACAAGAAGAATCTTGATACTATTTTCGGATTGGCAAATGGTACAAATATAAAAGACTGGCATGCTGAAAATAGAAAAATGAATAAGGGTGATTATTCAATAGTTGGTGGTATTGTCTTTAAATATTTACCTACTGAGATGTTAAAAGGTAGAACTGGTATTACATATATAAGTGATATTAAAGAAAATGGTGATATATTTAAATATGGTACTATTGAAATGGGTGATTTAATAGAAAGTTTAATTACATGGAATAGATTATATTTAGTTGGTAGACTTCATAAGCCTGTTCTAGTACTTAAATCAACACCTGAATTTGATAAATTATTAGTAGAAAATAGAAAACGTGCTTTACTAGTTGCGAGTTTTTTACAAAATAATGATGAAGTAAGTAAAAAACAATTATTAACTACTGTATGTGGTTTATCTTATAGTGGTGATATTAGAACAACTACTGGTTTTGAACATCCAAATAAAGTATCTAATATTGTTACTGGTAGTTATGATATACTTACTGATATATATGATTTTGATACTTATTATTCTGAAAGTTATGGGGATTTGATTATTCTTAATAGATCTAGAATGAAAGAAGCTTTAGTAGATTTACCTGAAAATATATATCAATATATTATGCCTTATTTAACTTCTGATGATGAAGAAATTAAGCAAAAAATAGTTCAATTCTTTGAAACTACAAATAAAAAGGAAAGTTTACAACAAACTTTAAAAGGTCTTGGTACAGATGGTCCTGTTAAGAGTTTGGCGTATGCAGGTAGAAAATTTATGAAGGGGTTGAGATAACACCTCTTTTTATTTTCATGATATTGTGATATCATTATTATGATAGGAGACTAGTTATGAAGAAGAAAGGTTTTACTTTAATTGAATTATTAGCGGTTATAATTATATTAGCTATTATAGCGTTAATTATAATACCGGTTGTATCTAATTTGATACACGACGCAAGAAAACAATCATTTAAATTATCTGTCTATGGATTAATTGATTCTACTGATAATTATATTACTGAATATAGTTTATTAAATGCACATGAATTAAGTTTTCCTGCATCATTTGATTGTGACGGTACATCATGTAAAAGAACAAGTGGTGATACTTTAAAATTTAAAGGTAAAGTACCAGTTGGTGGTACTGTAACTATTAATGAGGGTGGAGTTTTAATTGATTACATAACTGATGGTACTTTTTGTGCGTATGGTTATAAATGGAATTTAGAGATTACTGATGGATGTGATAGCGTAATTGCTGATCCATATGGTGAACCTGGTTTATATGACCAAGATGATAATTTAATTGCGGATTGGGATACATTAGTAAATACATATGGATTTGATATTACTAGAGATTATGAAGATACTTATAATTACAATAAGGATATACCTGGTATTAATTTATGTAGTGTTATTTATGATAATGGATGGGAAGCTGATTATGATGGATTTAAATTAATTATTTCTTCACGTGTTACTACTATTGGATCTTACGCTTTAGCAAATACTTACTTAAATCATATAATTATTCCTGATAGCGTTACTCATATTCATGATTATGCTGCGTATTATAATGGTACAATTGAAGAATTAACTATTGGTGCGAATGTAGTTGAAATTGGTGTAGGTGCTTTTAAATATGCTTCTGGTATAACTGAACTTCATTTAAATAACAAATTAGAACGCATTGGTGATGAAGCATTTCAAGATCTAGAAAGTTTAAAGGAAATAGTTATTCCAGATAGTGTTACTTATTTAGGCGAAAATGCTTTTGGCGGATATCAAGACTATGAAAGTATAACTATTGGTGATGGCATTACTGGTGAATATCCTACTTATGCTGGATTAGATTCTTATTCTTTAAAATATTTAAATATTGGTGATGGTATTAGTAGTATTGGAATTGGTTGGGTACCACATCAATATTTGGAAACTGTTGTTCTTGGCAATGGACTTGAAACTATTGAAGATAGTGCTTTTTCTGAAAACTATGCACTAACTGAAATAACTCTTCCAAATAGTTTAATTACTATTGGAGACGGTGCATTTGTTGGTACTGGTCTTACTTCTATTGTAATTCCAGATAGCGTTACTACTATTGGTGATAGTGCTTTTGCTAGTGTTGATTTAGAGAGTGTTACTTTTGGTAATGGTATTGAAACTATAGGAGATGGTGCATTTACTGCAACAAAAATAACTAATGTATCTCTTCCTTCTAGTCTTACAAGTATTGGTGAATATGCTTTTTCTCAATGTGGATATCTTGAAACTGTAGTTATTAGAGGTAACAATGCTTCTATAGGTAACAATGCTTTTGAACAAGATTATGGTTTGATATCTTTAGTGATAGGCGATGGTGTTGAAAGTATAGGTGATAATGCTTTCTCTGATTGTAGTAGTTTACATGAAGTTACTATAGCTGACTCTGTTACTAGTATGGGTGAAGGCGCATTCTATGGCTGTAATGGTATGACTACGCTTGATATTGGCGATGGTATTACAACAATTCCTGCCACAATGTTTAGTAATTTTGAAAATCTAGAAACTGTAGTATTAGGTGATGGTGTTACAAAAATTGAATATGATGCTTTCTCTGGTTGTAGTAGCTTAAGAGGCTTAACTTTGGGAAGTGGACTTATCGAAATTGAATCTAATGCATTTAGCGGTGGTTCAATTGCTGAATTAGTTTTACCTGATTCTCTTACTTCTATTGGCGAATATGCTTTTGCGTATAATCCAATTGAGTCTTTAAATATACCGGCTTCTCTTACTACAATTAGCAGTGGTGCTTTCTATGGTAATCATCTTACGAGTGTAACAATACCATCAACTGTCACTAGTATGGATTTTGAGGCGTTTGGTGGTTCTGAAACTTTAACCAACTTTACAATTGGTTATTTAACGTGGGGATTAACTCCTGGAAGTGTACATGATAGTAATGTTAAAAATTTAGTAATTGAAAGTGGCAGTCTTAATCGTATGGCATTTAGCGGTTATACTTCATTAGAAACTTTGGTACTTGGTGATGGCGTTACTTCGGTAGAAGCAGAAGCATTTGAAAATTGTACTAATTTGAGAAGTGTAGTTCTTGGTGAAGGTATTACTGAGATAAGTGATAGAATGTTTATAGGAACTTCTAGTTTAAATAGTATTACATTTGGTAGCCATTTAACCTCTATTGGTGACTCTGCATTCTATGGTTCTGGCTTGACTTCAGTAACTATACCTGATACTGTTACCAGTATAGGATATGATGCATTCGCATATAATGAGAATTTGGAAACTCTTGTTATTGGTGATGGTTTAACTCAAATTAATTTCTCTGATTTTGGAGATAATCCTAAACTTAAAAATATTACCATTGGTCGTAATGTAAAATATATTTATAATAGTTATTTTGGATGTGCCAATGCAACTAGTGTTACATTTAGAGATTCTACAAAACAATGGGAAGTTTATACTGGTATGGAGTATGTTACTTTAAGTGTTTCTAATCCTGCTACTAACGCAGCTAATTTGAAAGATGACAATTATGGTAATGGTGATTGGAATAGAATTGATTAATATAAAATTAGACTCATTTGAGTCTTTTTTATTTTGTGATATTATGTTATAATTAATTAAGAATAGGGGAGATGGCTATGACAGAACTAGAAAAACTAGATGCTTATTTTAGAGCAGCTAATTATTTATCTGCGGGTCAATTATATTTATTAGATAATCCTTTACTTAAAAGAAGTTTAATAAAGGAAGATATTAAAAAGAAAATAGTAGGACATTGGGGTACTGTTCCTGGTCAAAACTTTATATATACTCATTTGAATCGTGTTATAACTAAATATGATTTAAATATGATTTATATATCTGGACCTGGCCATGGTGGAAACTTCTTAATCGCGAATACTTACCTTGAAGGATCTTATAGTAAGATTTATCCTGATATATCTCAAGATGAAGAAGGAATGAAAAAGTTATTTAAACAATTTTCTTTCCCTGGTGGTGTTCCTAGTCATGCTGCACCTGAAACACCTGGATCAATACATGAAGGTGGCGAATTAGGATATAGTTTAGCGCATGCATATGGTGCGGTATTAGATAATCCTACTTTAATTGCTGCGTGTGTTATTGGTGATGGTGAAGCTGAGACTGGTCCTTTAGCTACTTCTTGGCATATTAATAAGTTTATTAATCCAACTCGTGATGGTATTGTATTACCAATATTACATTTAAATGAATATAAAATTAGTAATCCTACTGTATTTGGTAGAATGAGTGAACAAGAACTTAAATTCTTCTTTGTTGGATGTGGATATATACCTTACTTTGTTGAAGGTGATGAAGCTATGTCTATGCATAGAAAAATGGCAGATACAATGGATAAAGTTATTCAAGATATCGAACGAATTAAAGAAAGTAGAATGGAAAAAGTATTCTATCCAATGATTATATTAAGAACTCCTAAAGGATGGACTGGTCCTAAAGAAGTTGATGGTAAAAAAATAGAAGGATCTTTTAGAGCACATCAAGTACCTGTTAGCATGGAAAAAGAAGAACATTTAGCGGTATTAGAGAAATGGCTAAGAAGTTATCACCCTGAAGAGTTATTTGATGAATATGGTACTTTAAAGCCTGAAATAGCAGAGATTATACCTAAAGGTAGTCATAGAATGGGATCTAATCCTAATACCAATGGTGGATTAATGCTTAAGAGTCTTAAATTACCTGATTTTAGAGATTATGCAGTGGATGTACCTGCGCCTGGTGTTACAAAGACACAAGATATGTTGGAATTATCTGGTTATATAAGAGATATTTATAAATATAATCCTAATAACTTTAGATTATTTGGACCAGATGAAACTATGTCTAATAGATTATATAGAGTGTTTGAAGTTGCAACTAGGGCGTTTAATAGTAAAATTAAAAGTAATGATGAAGATTTATCTAAAGATGGTAGAATCATGGACGCTTACTTATCTGAACATGTATGCGAGGGGTTACTTGAAGGATACTTGCTTACTGGTAGACATGGTGTATTTGTATCATATGAGGCATTTATTAGGATAATTGATTCTATGGCTAGTCAACATGCGAAGTGGTTAAAGATTTGTAATGGATTACCTTGGAGACAGGATATTGCATCACTTAACTTTGTATTATCTTCAAATGTATGGCAACAAGATCACAACGGATATACACATCAAGATCCTGGTTTCTTAGATCATATGGCGAATAAGAAAGCAGATGTAGTAAGAATGTACTTACCTCCAGATGCGAACTGTTTATTATCTTGCTTTGACCATTGTGTTAGAAGTAGAAATTATGTTAATATTATAGTTGCTTCTAAACATCCTTCATATCAATGGTTAAATATGGAAGAAGCAATAATACATTGTACTAAAGGTATTGGTGTATGGGATTTTGCGTCTACATGTGATGATGGTAATCCTGATATTATAATTGCCTGTGCAGGTGATACTCCTACAGTTGAAGCATTAGCGGCTACTCAAATATTGAAAGAATATATTAAAGGAATTAAAATTAGATTTATTAATGTAGTAGATTTATATAAATTAAGTAATAAACATCCTCATGGATTAACTGATGAAGAATATAATCTATTATTTACTAAAGATAAACCTATATTGTTTGTATTCCATGGATATCCTACATTAATACATGAATTAACATATGAAAGATTAAATCATAATATGCATGTAGCAGGATATATTGAAGAAGGTACTATTACAACTCCATTTGATATGAGAGTATTAAATGAAATAGATAGATATCATTTAGTAATGAAAACTATTCAAATGATTCCTAATTTAGATGAAAAGGGTACATATTTATATGAACTTATGAAGAATAAATTAGTTATGCATAAAGAATATATTCATGAATATGGTATAGATATGCCTGAAATAAAAGAATGGAAATGGACTAATAATTAGTCCTTTCTTTTTTTATTTATTTTGAGTATAATTATATTGAGATGATTATATGAATATAGTTAATACAAAAGTAAATAATTTAAATAAAAAGATCTGCTTACTTGCAGATATACATTTTAATATTAAATATAATACTAAGATATTTGATAGGATAATTAAAAATATTAATATTAATAAACCTGTTTATATATGTATAGTTGGAGATATACTTGATAATTCAATTGTTGAGAAATATGACAATATGTATTTATTATATAATTTTATTAACGAATTATCTAAAATAAGTAAGGTTATCATTACATTAGGTAATCATGATATTACTCATATACATAATAAAAAGAAATATGGATATAGATATCCTTCTATATTCGTTAAAACTATACGCAATATGGATAATGTTATATTCTTAGATAATAATAAATATATTGATGATAATATATGTTTTATTGGCTATAATGAATCTTATGATTTATATTATAATGAAGATGGATTAGAGAAAGAATCAATTAAGGAATTAAATTCATTACTAGATGATTTAGATGATTCAAAGTATAATGTATTACTTTCACATAATCCTTTATATGTTTCTAAGGCATATGTGTACAATAATGTAAATAATTATAGTAAATTAAATTTGATATTATCTGGACATACACATAACGGTTTATTACCATCATTTATAAAGACTAATACTTTATTAATAAGTCCTCAAAAACATTTCTTAATTCATACAGGAAGAGGATATTATAGAAATAATAAAGTTGATGTAGTAGTTACTGGTGGTGTTATAAAATTTAGTTATGGTAGTGGAATATTTAGATATTTCAACTTTTTATATTCAATTAGTTTAGATTATATTAGTGGGTTAACTGGTAATAATTTTAAAAAATAAGTTATGCATAGAATAGAAAGTATGCTATAATGATAATAGTGGTGATAATATGAATGGGTATATTAAAATAGCTACATATAAAGACGATAAATATGGACTTGTTAGTCAATTTGTAACTAATGATGATAGAATTAGATTCGCATATACGCGTATGTTTAATAATAAGTTTACATATATGTTAGTAGATGATGAAATTAATAATGAATTAATAGAAAAGTATTTAAATAATGAATGCCGTTAAATTTGATAAAGAATATATAACTGGTATTAAGAAAAACGTTATTAATTATATATCTAAAACTAGCATAAGTGTTAATAAAATCACATTTAATTTAAGTTTATATACCAATTTTGTTATCAGTGAGAATGATGATACCACTATTAATGTAATATTACCTAAAATTATTGATAAAAAAATAGTACCTGCAAAGATTGAAATTGGTAGTTATTATTTTGATATCAAAGATAATGAATATTATATTAAACCAAAAGTCGAAGAATTATTATTAAATAAATTAACTAAAATATTAGTAAGAGGTGCGTCTTTAAGAATCGCGTATGAGAATATGGCTCCAGTTGCAATTGAAGGAGTAGGGTTAATTTATGATGGTGATGGTTATGATTCAGCGTTAAATGAAGTTATATCTGAAGATATTAATAACTATACACCACCATTTTATGATGATCCATATGCATTTAATAAAGGTATTATTAAAATGATAATCGCGCTTACTGGTAAAAAGTATACAATTAATTCATATTTTAATCATGATAAAAGTTTATTTATGGCTTTATATTCTTTATCAGTTGATAGTAATTTGTTTATTAAGATAAATAAAGAATTAACATTAATTAAACAATTAATATCTACTACTAATTCTAGAGAAGCTATATACGATAAAACAGGTAAAGAAATAATTAATAAATTGATACATGCAAAAGAAGCTGATTTACTTAATTTTATAATTAATAAATTATATATTCCATATATCAATAGTGTTTATGTAGATAAAAGAAAAGCTGTAAGGGATGAAATATTAAAAGGATTCTTAGGTAATAACTATGCAAATTTAAAACTTGATAATGATAATAAGGATAGTTATTATTGGGCTTCTGTAATAAAGAATACTGTACCTATTAATAATAAAGTAACTGATCAAGCTTGGACATATTTTAGAGGGGTTGCTGTAGAAGAAAACGAAAATAATATGCATGAAATATATGCATTATATACTAAAGCTAAATCTAAAAATAATGTTAAAGAATTTATGGTTAATATTGTTAATGATAAAGTAAGTGTTGATACTGGTAAGAAAGTAATTACAGAAAAGAGTTTAGTTAATGAAGTATTATCATATGCTTATATAAGTAGTATTGATGATTCTATGAAAGAAAAACTAGAAAGAGGTATTATTCAATTATGTTCTAGTAAAGATATATTTACTTCTACATTAAAAGGTAATCCTTTAAGTAATAGAATGCTTACTGCCGCGATTATTCAATTAGCTAGTAAAAATGGTTATAAAATTGAACTATTAGGTATTGAAGATGGTAAAGCAACGTTTAAAGTAAAAGAGACTCCGTAGAGTCCCTTTTTTGTTATACAAATATCAATGTAGCAAGTACTGACGCTACCATGATAAATAAGAATATATAAACTACTATTTTTGTCATTTTCTTACTCATGTTTACACCTCATATTAATTATATAATAAATTTGATTAAATTGGAATATTTTATAGATGGGTTAATATAATTAGTTAGGTGATTAATATGGACAAGGTATTTAAAGTTAATAGGAAATTATCTTATTTTATTATTATACTTACTATAGTAGGAATTATATCTGGATTAATATTTACTTTTATATTAAGAGAATCTGATTATCAAAAAGTTATGGATTCATTAGATTTATTTATGAGCAATGTAATAAATAATAATCTAAATTATGGTTTATCTTTAAAAAGTAATATGATTTCTAATATTATATATGTTTTTATAATATGGGGACTCGGTATATCACTTATGGGTTTACCAATTATATTATTCTTATATTTTATTAAAACTTTTAGTGTTGGTTTTATAATATCTTCTATAATGCTTAAATATGGCCTTAGAGGCTTAATTTATTCATTCGTGTATATTTTCCCTCATAATATATTAAGTGTCTTTATATACGGGTTTTTGACTTTATATAGTGTTATTTATTCTTTTAGATTAAGTAGTAGTTTCTTTAAAAAAGAGTCTATTGATTTTAAACCTATATTAAACAAACATAAATATGTATTATTAATTGCTTTATTAGGCGTAATTATTATTAGTTTATATAGTACATATATTATGCCTTATATATTAAAAATAGTATTAAAATTCTTAAAATAATGGTATAATATCTTCGGTGATGGAAATGAAAGTTGTAATTGGTATGAGTGGTGGTGTTGATTCATCTGTTGCGGCTATTATGTTACAAAAGCAAGGTTACGAAGTAATTGGTTTATTTATGCGTAACTGGGACGCTGGAGTAAATAATGACGTATTAGGTAATCCAACACTAAATAATAATATATGTCCACAAGAACAAGACTATAATGATGCAATGGAAGTATGTAAGAAACTAGGTATAGAATTACATCGTGTTGATTTTGTTAAAGAATACTGGGATTATGTATTTACTTATTTCTTAGATGAATTAAAGAAAGGTAGAACACCTAATCCAGATATAATGTGCAATAAGTATATTAAATTTGATTATTTTGTTAAAGAAGCTAAAAAGTTAGGTGCAGATTATATTGCTACTGGTCACTACGCTAGAATAAAAGATGGTAAGCTTTTAAGAGCGGTTGATGATAATAAAGATCAAACTTATTTCTTATCACAATTAACTAATGAACAACTTTCAAATGTATTATTTCCTATAGGTGATTTACCTAAACCAGAAGTTAGAAAAATAGCAGAGGAATATGGTTTGATAACTGCTAAAAAGAAAGATTCTACTGGTATATGCTTTATAGGTGAAAGAAACTTTAAGCAATTCTTAAAAAATTACTTACCTAATAAAGAAGGTAATGTTGTCAATATAGAAACCAATGAAGTTTTAGGTAAACATATTGGTTTAATGTATTATACAATTGGTCAAAGAAAAGGACTAGATATTGGTGGCTATGCAGATAAATTATTTGTAGTAGGTAAAGATTTAGATAAAAATATCTTATATGTCGCGATTGGTGAAGATAATGAATATTTAAAATCTACTTCATGTATTATTGATACAGTTAACTGGATTAGTGAAAAGAAACCTACTAAATGTACTGCTAAATTTAGATATAGACAAAAAGATAATAATGTTACTTTAGAATATTTAGATAATGGTGAAATATTAGTTAAATATGATAATGTTAAATCTGTTACACCAGGACAAGCATGTGTATTATATGATGGTGAAGAAGTATTAGGTGGCGGAATTATAAAAGAAGTCTTAAAAGATGGCAAAAAGTTATGGTATTTATAATCCATAATTAGGAAGAGGGTTTTTATGTGTTTAATTAGTCAATTAGAAAAAAATATATATGAATACGGTGATTGCACTGTTAAATTTCAATTTGAAAAAGCAAATGAAGCATGCGAGATTAGATTTGTTATTAATGATGATGGTTTACTTGATGTTCATGGTTTTATTAATGTATATGATAGGAATTATTGGAATTTAGGTAATAATACTGTTAATCCTAAAGCTAAACTAGTATCAAATAGATATTATAGAAGTTTTGATAAAAAAGAAGAGTTATATGGTATTTTAGCTATTTTATGTGCAAAGATGATTAAAGGTGAACCTACTTGTATAGATAAAACTGAAGGACGCTCAAAAGCAAATACTAAAACTGCTTCTAGTAACATTAATAGAATTACTTCTAGTATGCTAAATATTAGTAATAAGGAACTAACTAAATTTTATGATATGTCTACAGAAGATATTGCTGATGTATTATATGAAAAACCTATTATGTCTGTTGCTGAATTTTTTGAATCTGATACATTGGAAATGAAATGTGAAGATTTAATGGATAGGTATAATAATATAGTACAATTACAACATACAATTCATACTGATTCAGATCAAATTAATATAAATGCAGCTAGAATGATGATATATCAATTACAAAATGATGAAAGTAACAAAAAAGTTGTTGTACCTAAAACATATTATATAAATTAAGCGATTAGGTCGCTTTTTTTATTATTGTAAACTAATATAAACTTTTCCTTTTTCTTTACACTTGACAATTGACAAAAAAGTGTTAAAATGAATATAGTGGATAGAATAAATAAGGGAAATAGGGGAGGAATTATAATGGATAGATTAAATGATGTTTTACATGAATTGGGTATTTCTAAAGTTAAATTAGCTAAATGTTTAGGTGTATCAAGACAAATGGTTTATAATTATTTGGAATTAGATGATATAAGTAAGTGGCCATTAGATAAAAGAGTTTTATTATTAAATCTATTAGGTATTAAAAGTATTGAAGAATTGGATAATATTAAAGTTGATACTGATTATATCATGAGTGTTGAAAATAGAATTAACAATTTATTCCAAAATAATATTCATTCTGATATAACTGAAAATAACTTATATAATGGTTTAGGTAAAAAACAAAAAGAATTATTAGCTAACTTAATTGAAATTATTAAAGATGGTTTAGAAGATGACGATGAAACTAATACAGGATTTAATACTTATACTTATTTATACCATTATTTACAAGCTTTAAATGGATCTAAAGAACCTAGATATATTTTAGCGTATATATCTAAAGCTGCAGGTTTTACTGGTCCTATGGAATTTGCATTTGATGAAGAACAACAATTTATATTTGAAAGTATTATGTTCAGTGCGATGACATTATATAATAGTGGTACTGCTAGTAAAGATAAGTTAATTAAATCACATCAACATTTTGAAGAAAAAATTAATAATAAAAAAGAAGAATTATTAACTCGTACAATGGAATTGAATGCGATTAAGATTCAAGCATTAAGAGAACTTGGTTATACTGAGATTAATGAAAAGAATGCATCTGAAGTAATTCAAAAGATTGCAGAAATACAATCAAGAAAGATATCTAACTAGATGTCTTTTTTATTTACTATATTAATTATATGTGATAGAATAGAGAGCCAAGAGGGGATTTGCCTGGCTTCTAATATGAATAATTCTTTAATAAGTCCTGAAATGTTAAAAGATTTATTAAAAAATAATTTACCTATTGGGATGAAAGTGTTAAATGAAAATATAGATACTTTCTTATCTAGTGATGAGTATTATGGGTATTTTAATGTAATTGTTGAATTTGCTTTTAATACTAATAATGAAGAATTACTACATAAGTTATCTAGATATCCTATTCTTCATATACGTTATTTATTTATGGCTTATTTAATTGATTTTTATCCAAATGATATAGATAAGATTTATGATGATATTACTAATTATATGACTTCGGTAACGTATGAATTAGATGAACAATTAACTTTTATACCTGAACTTATGGATGTCAATGATATTTGTGAGATAGCAGTTAAATTATTAGTTAATAATCGTGAAGATGATTATAATAAGTTAAAAGAATTTATTCTAAAAGAATATGACAAGAATAGTTTGGCTTATGAATTACTATCACCGGCGTTTATTAAGGAGAATACTTATGGTTTTGTTACATCTAGACATGTTCCGGAAATAACAGAATTTAAACGAAAGGTCTTCACTCGTGATGGAGATATATTATTCAATACTTCTGCTAATTCACGCTACGAAATTATATTTCGTTACACTCACAGAATATCACAAGAGTTAGTTGATGAATTGACTGATAAATTGAGATATTATTTAGAAAATCCATATGTAAATTATAATACTCTTACAAATACTGAAAAGGATTTAATGCATATCGATAGATGTGGTTTATCTTTATTATTAGAGGAATGGACAGAAAAATATATGGATTTAAGTCAAAGTAAAGAGTATGGATTTATTGGTAGGGGAACTACAAGTAGTTGTTATAGGTTAGGGGATTATGTAATTAAACTTGTTAAGGGTAAATGGTCATATGAAGATATTATATGTCCTAATCTATATTTAATTGCGAAAAATTATGATGAAAGATACGTAAGAAATAAAAGCGGTGTTGTCGTTGGTGGATTAGAAGTTCAACAATACTTAACT
>JAEEGK010020725.1_pt1 | contig 13950 bp, 16 predicted proteins | sample 8958771 | NCBI WGS metagenome assembly JAEEGK01 (sample SAMN16246547, study PRJNA631951) | gut metagenome | biome: gut microbiome; feature: rumen; material: SC-attached | host: Bos | place: Iran: Karaj | collected 2018-10 | reverse complement strand
CCCGTCTGGCGAACCAGGTAATGCGTCGGCTGAGAAGGTTTCTTCCACAGCCGGGATGTCAGCGGCACAATAATCAGAGTCGGCGAAAAATAGTTGCCGACGTTGTTTTGGAGCAGAACCACCGGTCTGATTCCACCCTGAACGTGGGAACCGTTGATGCCTTCGCTCCCGCTGCCGAGGTCGGCCATGTAAATGTCTCCGCGGTGAAAATCCCAATCCTCTCTCAATTTGCGCTGCCTCCTTTCGGTCTCTTCGATATGTTTCATGGCGAGGTAGGCGGTCATATCGAGATACCGCTCACCGTTAAATCTGTCTTGATATTCCATGCTCGTCTCCTTTTCCGAATATGTAAGATGGAAGCCGGCGAACCTTTACCGGGTAGACCGGCTTCCCATAAAGCGTGTTTGTCTCTCCCTATTTGTCCTCGACACCCCGGGAGACGAACTCTTACAAGTCCGATGGGAATCACCAGGCGGCGGTGTGCTGCACCGCTCCATAGGCATCTAACCTCCCCGCCTTCATTGTGGCCGGGCCGCGAGTTACGGAAGTATCATTGTCCTCAAAACCTGTCATCGCCTCCGCCGGTAGCAATCCGGGTTTTATCGCATGGGCTTTATCGCTCGCCCTTTCGGGGTCTTGGCGCGCCTGCGAAGGTGGCTATTGACTTTGAGAATGTGCCTGGTGACTGGTTATTCAGTTTTCAAAGATCAGCAGCTCTTGCGAGCTGGAGAAAACTGAAATCCCAGATTCCCATCGGAGTGAGATTTGTCCTCTCACTTGCCAACGTGAATTTCTCAGGTGTTTAGGGGGGTATTGCCATAGAATTTTTCAAATTTTTTTCTGATGCTCATGAGGCACTCATTGACAGTTTTATGGTCGACACCTCTCATCCTGGCGTACTCTGCCTGGGTTTTCCCGTTGATTACACACTCGGTGAAAAGGTCACGCTGCTTTTCAGTGAGTACAAGGCAGAACCTTTCGAGATCCATTTTGCAGATCAAGTTCTCAATACAATCGATCGGGTCGATGATCCAGGATGCGCTTTCTCCGATGTCGGTGTCTGCGTTTACATCGAGAGATACAGGCGATTTTCCCTTTCTCAACTCATAGCGCATCTTGTTCTCTTCGCTGCGGAGAAAGTTGAAAACTTCGGAATCCACCTCACATACTTCACCCGTCCTTTTCACGCGAGCCCAGTAGTGAACGGTTTCGTTTTCTTTCGTCGTCCAGAGGTCGTAATCAAATTCTTTGAGTGTGTGCATGTCGTAATCTCCTTTGAATTTTTGAATTTGGGTGAAAATCAAAAATCGGAGATTACGGATATTTGGCGATGAAACAGAGCCAGTGTTTTAACATGAAAAAGACCTTTCCGCTGGTCGGAACCGTCAGAAAGGTCAAAAAAAGCCGCATGACGGGTGGAATCAAATCCGTGCCGATAAAACAGAAACACAAGAGTATTTCCGTCTCATGCGGCATTAAGGATGACTACACCTTGTCAGGCGGCTCCAGAGCTCAGCTATGAGTTATTCAGTTTTGATGGGAAGATTAGCTGTTGGTATAAGCACGCAGACGCACTCTTCTCATGCTCAGAAAATCTATCGGGGCAGTCCGTCCGCATTTGCTGCATTTCAACTCGATGTGTCCTGCCGCATCAGCGCAGGCTTCACACAGCTTGTGGCGGCAGTATGGGCAGCGGATAACTCTTTGCGTCTGAGTTGCAATGTGTTCCCGCGCCAAGCTTATTTTTCGGCGGAGCTCGTCAGAGGGCTCCTGGATACGAATCGGTGTTTTACTCATGCCAGTATCTCCAATGGATCATAGTATTCGGAATAGGGACGCTTATCTAAATAGCCAAGCTGGGCAAGGCGGATAATCAGAGCTGATCTGGACACGCGAAACGCATCGCACATCATCTTCACAGCCTGGTGATCCATGTAATTGAAATAGCCGTTGTAGCTGACGAGGTTTTTCCCTGATGAAAACCGCCAGACCGCAAGGCCGATCTCTTTCTGCGGCATCAGCAAGGCAGCTCCCAGCGCGTTTGCCTGCCACTCGTTCCAGTCTTCACGGTTTTTCAGATCACGCAAGGAATAGCACTTGCGCTCGGAATACTTCTTGCGGCAGGAAGTTTTGGTGTCCTCGTTTTCAAGCTGGAACAGAATCTGATGGGCGCATTCGTGAGCAAGGGTGAATCTTCTCTTCCCGCAGAGCTTCTTCACCTTGCCGGGTTCGATGAAGCTGCTGTCCAGAAGCACCTGGTTTCTTTTCAGAGGAATGACCCGCACAACACCGTTTTCTTCGAGCGAGTAAGAAGTATCCTCGTAGGCTGTAAGCCCGCAAAAGCTCCCATCGGAAGACAGATGCTCGAAGGTCACTTTCAGCTTCAGGTAATCGGAAGCAAGCTGATCAATCGGGGTTCCGTGAGGCATGATGCCTTCCAAGTCACGCCCCGCGGGAAACATGAACTTGTTGAAGTCATCAATCGTCGCATCGGCGATATTTTCGATGTCTGTGTAGGAAAGTACCATTTTGTTCTCCTTCATGAGTCTTGCGGTGAATATCTACGCGGTCTTCGGAACGCTGGCAATCGGATCGTGAGAAGCTCCGATAAGTTTCAACTGTTCCTGCGTCACCAAAGGAATGGCAACCGTTTTGGAAATGCGGAGAAGCACGAAGTCTTGCCGACAATCCGCACATTCCATTCTGTTATTTGAATCGTCTAAATCCAAAGCGCGGTTCCAGCAACCGCAGATCGGGCATTTGATGTCATATCTGGTCATCTGAGATTCCTCCTGTGGCTTTGATTTTTCTGTCTATCTCGTCAACATCACGATGCTGCCGGCGGTCAGCCTGCTCCCTGAGCTTCTTCTTCAATTCCAGCTCCTGAAGCGGAGAGAGAACCCACCGGTAACCGGCGTAATCGCAGTTGTAACAGTCCTCTTCTTTGCAGCCGATGCAGTATTCGGGCAATGGCGATACTTCAATAAATTCCAAAGGCATTTTGATCCTCCTTATCCACGGCACTTTGCTTCGACGAACCAGCGTCCGTTTTCTTCGTCGAACAGGAAAGTTTCGGTCCCCAATATGCGAACCGTATAGCGGATGCCTGTTCCTCCGGCTCTTGTAGCTGCCGCGCGGCAGATATGTATTACCCGGTCGATCTCATACCGTTTCCCGTTTTCAAACGTAATGCAGTTGGGATGGATTGATCCATCGACGTTGTGGTCTGCGTTGACTTTGACGTACACTCTTCTTCGTTCCTGATCTTTTTCCATGTTCTTATCCTCCGGTTACTGATACATGATACCTGGCATACGGACAAGATCTCGTCCGTCAGTCGGCATTTTGAGATTTCCCATAAGAATCGCGTAGCTGATTGCTCTTTTCCCGAAGCGCCGCCGAATTTCTTCTACTGCGTCTTCCAGACGGATGCGCTTTTCCCGTGCCTCATAATCATAAAAAAGGGATAGCTGCTCGCTGCTGCTGTTGGGGATGAGGTTTATGGCTCTCACACAGACGGCGCGAACCTTATTGTTCCACTGATAGCGTTCATGGAACAGGTTGAACGCTGCGTTGGCAATCTCATTTGGAAGCTGTGTTTTCAAAGGGAGCTTGCATTGAAACTGCGATCCGAAGAGGTCATTGCTGCGAATCCAAATCTGAACACCCGTCGCGGCAAGCTCATGTACTCTCAGGCGGTGTCCGATGTCCTGAGACAGCTCCAGCATGACCTTGAAGACTTCTTCTTCATTTTCAAGGTCGGCATTGCATGTGATTCCGTGACCGATGCTCTTGATCGGGGAAACGAAATCCTTCTGCATCACCTTGGAATTGTCCGTACCGTTGGCGAAGCGCCATAGCATTAGTCCATTGACGCCAAGCCAGCTTTTAAGGTATTCCGGGTTCATCGCAGCAAGCTGACCGATGGTATGGACGCCGTATTTTGCGAGCTTTGCTTCGGTGGCCCTTCCTACATAGAGCAGATCGGAAGCCGGGAGCGGCCAGACCTTATCCTTGAAATTGTCGCTGGTGATCTCCGTGATGGCGTCGGGCTTTTTCATATCGCTGCCGAGCTTGGCGAAAATCTTGTTGAAACTGACGCCGATACTGACGGTCAGGCCAAGTTCACTCTTTGTGGCTGCACGTATTTCTTCGGCGACGCGGAGCCCTTCGCTGTGATCCATCCAGGGCAGACCGAGCCAACACTCATCCATTCCAAAAGGTTCTACAAGATCGGTGTAGCGATAGTAGATTTCGTGTGCCAGCTTGGAGTATTTCAGATATTCGTCGTACTGAGGAGGAACCACAATCAGGCCGGGGCAAGCCTGCCGTGCCTCCCAATTCACCATTCCGGTTTTGACGCCGGCTTTCTTGGCCAGCTCGGATTTGGCAAGAACGATGCCGTGACGGTCTTCGGTTGAGCCGCACACGGCGACAGCCTTTCCTCTGAGCTTCGGCTCAAGCATCATTTCAACCGAAGCGTAGAAGCTGTTCATATCGCTGTGAAGAACTGTTCCGGTCACCTTATCACCTCCGTTCACAAAAAAGATTCACTTTTCAGCTAAAAATGTTGTCCACAGGTCTTGACACCCGGCGTGTTCGTGTGGTACTATTAACACGAACGGAGCTTTCGTGTGTGGGCATAGTATAGCACGAACGATTATGCGTGTCAATGGGGTTCACGAAATAAGTGTTCGTGTTCGGCGTAAAAAATTTTGAAAGAGGTGCGTCATGACTTTTAAGGATCGGTTGAGAGAGAAACGGGTTCAGGCTGGCTTAACGCAGGTCGAACTCGCAAAGAAAGCAGAAGTGTCGGACCGAACAATCCAGAATTACGAGCTTGGGACCCGTAAGCCCAAGAGTTTGGACATCGTAGAAAAGTTGGCTGCGGCGCTTGGGACTACCGCTCCCGAACTCCTTGGAAGTGCGGGAATGTATTACATAGACGCCCAGGAAAAGGGCGGCGCTAAAGCGGCCAAAGACATCGACGAACTGGTGAGTGAAGTTGCCGGCATGTTTGCCGGTGGCGAACTGCCAGAAGACGCTCTTGACGGAGCTATGAGAGCGTTGAACGAGGCATACTGGCTTGCCAAGGATAAGAACAAAAAATATGCCCCCAAGAAATATCGGGAGCAAAAGGCGGAATGAGTCCGTTTTTTCGGACTATTGCCCTGTTAAACTATTGCTGAAAATGATATACGAAGAAACGGGGGTGGGTTTATGACTGCTGATATGCTCTCGGAAGTCGGCGAAAAACTTGTGAAGCGCTGCGACACCAGAGACCCATTCAAAATAGCAAGAGAGACCGGAATAGAACTTCTTTTCTGCGATGACTTTGGCTCCCTGAAGGGGATGTACCGCGTTATAAAGCGAAATCGGTTTATCTTCCTGAACCGTGATATGCCGGAAAGACTGCAACGCATCGTCTGCGCACACGAAATTGGACACGACAAGCTTCATCGCAACCTTGCAAAGGCAAACGGGCTGAAAGAGTTTACCCTGTATGATATGAGAACGATCCAAGAGTACCAAGCCAACATCGTTGCGGCGGAAATCCTGCTCGATACCGACGAGCTCCTTGATTATGTTCGTTCCTACCAGTACACAGCAGAACAGGTTGCCCGTGCCATGAATACGGATATAAACCTTGTGGCTTTGAAGATCGCGCACCTGACACGAAACGGATACGATCTCAGACCGATTGACCACCGTAGTGATTTCTTGAAATAGATGCAAAAAGACCGCCTATCCCTTCTTGGGGACGGCGGTCTTTGCATTTACCATTTTTCTACTAGTATAGGGAGTGTATTGAAACCATCATAATAGTTGGGCTTATTTGGAAGCTAGAGCTTCAGCTATTTCTATGATACATGTGTCTAAGTTCTTTCTTATGTCGCTTTCCCACAAGCGTATGACGGTCCATCCCATTTCTTTTAGGAGGGCATTGTTTTTTTGATCACGTTCAATATTTCCTTCGATTTTCTTTCTCCAGAAATCAGAATAACGCGACAGTTCTTCCTCTAATGAACCATATCCTCGTATAACCCAATTATGACCGTGCCAATAATCTCCGTCACAGAATACGGCAACTCTCTTCCCAACAAATACAATGTCAGGTTTCCCTGGGAGCTTCTTGTAATTCTTGCGATATCGGTATCCTTTTTCCCACAAAGCCCTTCGAAGAATAATTTCGGGTTTCGTGTCTTTTTGCTTAACAGCGGACATAATTCTATGAGATTGTTCTGGCGTGTAGCGCCCCATAATCACACCCTCTAGCAAGAAGCTAATTGTTACCGCAGAAGACTGCTTTAACTCCAATTGCATTCAGAGCAGTTCTTATATGGTTACGATCCGCCTCAGTCAACTCTTGGCTAGCTTCTGAAAGCTGTAAGCAAATAAATGGAGTTTTCCCTTCAACGGAAAGTCTTGGCTCCCTTGCTATCAACTCTAAAGCTTTTCTTAGAGCTGTTTCCCATTTAAGGGTTGTACCGCTGCTGACCACGAAAATACTGCCATTCTCAGCACGAAGGACAAATACACCGCTATTTTTTCCATTACAACGCTGAATAATGGATGCTGAAAGTGAAAAAAGGTTTTCGACGGTCGCTTCTGGAGTGGTAGTTGATAAGGCACTCCTGTTTTTGGCTTTTGTGTATGCGTTAAGAACGCCGTCTTTGATATATGTACGGATTCTCTCCTTGGTCATATATTCTTTAAGAACCCCGCCAATATCTGGATCATCGACTAACTCATCCATGAATCTGCCACTTTCAATTCGACCAGATGTCATGTACCCAAATTCATCAGCCTTCTTATAGATGGCCTTTTTTATTTTTTTCTGTTGGGCGTCAGTTAATGTCTTCGGCATTTTAGAATCCCTCCGGAAAAGTAAGTTTTACCTCATCATCAGAGCCGCTTAAATCAGCAACGTCTTCAAGCCAAGCATCTACAAATCTTTCCACGCGAGCGTCTGAGAAAGAAACAAATCCTTGCTGTAAATACAGGACCTCCTTTTCAGCGCCCTTTATCTTGCCTTCTCTATTCATCTCAATCATCTCAGCCATCCTGCGAATGTCAGAAACGAAATCAAGGACAATAACCTTTTCTTTTCCTTCGGATAATCGTAATCCTCTTCCAAGCTGTTGTACAAATATTCTTCTCGAATGCGTCGCTCGTAAGAATACAAGCAGATTGACATCTGGAACATCTATCCCCTCGTTCATGACATCAACAGCGCAAACCGCTTGATAGTTTCCAGAAGCAAACGCTAGTAGTCTACGTCTTCGTTCTGCTTTGTCAACTCTCGATAATGCTGCACAAGGAATTCCAGCAGCAGAAAGCATGTCCGAGAAGCGATTGCTATGTTCAATCGAGGGAGAAAAGATAGCTATTCTTGGATTAGGTATATCTTTGATCACCTTTTGAAGCTCTGCAATTACAGCTTCATCTCGCTGGGGCATAAATAGCCGTTTATTCAAATCACGAACACTTAGCTGTTTCTGACTAATGTTTTGAACATTATCCCAGTCAACATTGTCACACAGTATTCGATAATCAACCTTCGAGAGATAACCTAATGCCATTCCGTCAACTAAAGAGACTTTTTCTATGGGTGAACCAAATAACTGATTAAGGCTTTGCCCATCACCTCTCCAGGGAGTTGCCGTCATTCCAATGAGAAAGCGGGGACGAAGGTGTTCAAGACAGGTGCGGAAGCCATGAGCAAGAGCATGATGTGCCTCATCAACAATAATGGCATCAAACTGATCTGGTTCAATTCCTGGCAAATACCCATAAAGGCTTTGATATAATCCAAAGGATATTCCTTCCGTGTTTCGGGGAGGTAATCCATCAAAGAATACAGAGGTCGGGACTTCTTTGGTAATTTGTGGCCAAAACCCTTGCTCAAGTTGCAAGGCGAGATCTGTCGCGTGACAAAGCACAAGAATTCTTCGACATCCACGATCCCACAAGTGCCGTGCAATTGTTGCTGCTATAACCGTTTTACCGAGACCCGTAGCAACAATGTAAAACGCTCTTTTCTCACCACTATCATAGGCAGCTATAACCTTATCAACGATACTCTGCTGATAAGGTCGTAATTCTCTTTTGCCCGCATGGTCATCCGGCATTTGCGTAATTAAAGCTTTCAAGAAAGCCCCATTCCAAAGCTTCATTGTGTAGCCGTTCTTGGCAAGATGTTCTTGACGTTGGACAGCAGTTTTTGTAAACTCGCCATTCGTAGCGACGGCGGCAACGTTAACATCATAGAAAGAAAGTGCGTTTATTGCTTCGTTAATAGCTTGAGGACCGATATATCTATTGCCAGTTACAGCTTTTGATTGCACTACCCACGATTTGATCTCGCTGCCTTCTTTTCTTGTGGCGATTACGTCACCGCCCATGTCGCCAGAGCCACCGATGACGTTAATATCTTTCCACCCCAGATGGCCCATAAGACGAGCAATTGCTCGCTCTAAACCTTTCCAGTTGTATCCGTTTGAGATGTCATCGGTATAAAAGTTCATGTATCTAACTCCTTTAACAGGAAATCAACACTAAGAGAAGCCCTTGTAAGCTCGTTCTTTTGAATTTTCAGACTATAGCCAGACACAAGATGAAGGGCGTCTTTAATGAAGGCTAGGGTTCGCTCTTTTGAATCCTCCCTTGCCCGCATAGTGGCGTTTGTATCTCTCAAAGTAATCGACATATATGGTGTTGCTAATGCTTTTCCGTCAAACACTTCCTCTGGGAAATGATCAACAAGGCGATATAGGGTTTTGGGAGGAACATAATCAATAGCGTCAAATCCTTCCGCAGTATTGTTTTGGAAAGGATTGAGGAGCGATGGATTATTCTGAATTATGCTAGCAACAGTATCCTCAACCTCTCCAGTAGACTCATGAATGCAGTTAACCACGTCTTGGGCTCTATTCTGTAAGGCGGATCTGAGCTTGTCGCGTAGTAATTCAAACGCACTACTTGCTCGATCTTGAAGAGTTTGCCTATCAATTTTTGCCTCTTGCATGGTTGTTTCGATAAGCTGTGCGTATACAGTAACTAGGTCTGGCAAACTATCTCGAGCTTTTAATTTCTCGGATAGATAAACCATAAGCAGCATCTTAGGAGTGATTGGATATTGAGTCAGCACAGGGTGCGTCGGGTCATATACAAAATCACAATCGATACCGTCAGAGTTAAAGAAGCAAGGCTTACGTTCGCCATGATACTTTATTTCTCCGCGACTCAATTCATAAGCCCGAACATTAAGAGATCCTGTATTACCAAAACGATAATTACGTCCGGAAAGCTGACTTACAGATGTTGCACGTTGAATCAGTTCATCTAGTTTTGAAGTCTCGAGTTCTGTATTTGATACTGTAGGTGAACCGGCTGAAGCTGTTCCCGCATCACTCGCAATAGACGCTGCTCCAGTCGGGGTTGCACTTCCTCCGCCCAGGTAACTCCCAATGTCATCAGAGGGTGTCTCTCCAGTATTTACGGCTGTTGTAGTACGTGATCCTCCAGTACTTTGCTTCTGATCTTCCTCTTGGGCTGCTTTCCACCAAAGAGTATCTTCCATATAATCACGGAGGCCTTTTTTGAACTCTGTGGCGTAACGCTTGGCAAGATCGTTTGGCGCGAAAAGGCATTTTGTTCCCTTATCAACTCTGCGGTAAGCATTTACAAGGAGACCGAGGGGTGAAGTATTAGGATCTTGGAAACCCATAGCCTTTCTCGATTTTGGAAGGAAAGGTCCGGCACCGCATAGAGCATCTACCGTTTGTAACCACGAGTTATCTGACCGATCAAAATCATTCTTTTGGTAAGTGGGCAGAAGATAATCCACATTCAACTCGCCTACTATGCGGCCACCAATAGATGTACCAAGTTCCAGCGGATACTGAAGCTCTTTTTGTCCGGTAATGGGATTCTCATATTGGAAAAGAGATTTATCAGAAATTAAGATTTTTCTTCCGTTTCTAATAAAATCAATGCCAAAATCGTTCGGATCAGCATATCTTTGAATGCCTATCCATCCGGTCAAACGTTTAGAGCGTTCTATTATAGACGGGGGAAGCTCTCTGCCCTCTTGTTGAGCCACATAGTATTCTTCAGCCTCATCCGGCGTCAAATAGCTGTTTCTGCTTAAATCGAAAAGAGCATCGCCTAGATTTCGGTCTATTGTAATCCTTGCCGGAACATTTTGATCGTTATACCGCACATAGCGGGCTTCTGACCATACGCAGTGGTTCCTTGGACGAAGCTGCTTCCCCTTAACGGTTATCGTTATATCTTGAGAATTAAGAAGAGGTGCGTATACGCTCTCCAAACGCTGACGAATCTCATTTTCTTTAGTGGGCAGCTCGGAGAGAATGCCGTTTCTCAATTTTGAAATCGTTATTCTAGTGCCGGAATCATCTGAATTGCTCTTTTGCATTCTTATGATGGGGGCGTCAAATCGTCTGGCGTCGATTAACTTTTGAAAATCAATTTGCACGCCAACCCATTCGGGATCACCATTTCTCGTTGAGAGAATAGTCGTAACTTCGCCTAGTCTCGCAGTTGAGATATTAAATCCCATTCCAAATAGTCCAAGGTTGTTAATTGGGTTATTGCTGGAATATCCCGCACGAACAGCATTCTGAAGTTGCTCAATCGACATACCACATGCATTATCGGAGATCTCAATAGTTCTATCGAGAGCAGCAACGGATTCTGAAGACCATGTTACAGTAATCTTATGTTCTGGCTCATCATAAGAAGATGTCGGATTGGTTAAGAAGGCATCAATTGAGTTGTCGATTAGTTCCGCAATGCATTGCCACGTTTGGAAAGGAATCTCGCCAAGTGTACGTAGAATCCTCGGTGTTGGGGTGATGTCAAGGATGCTCATATCAGTCATTGTTGTGACCTCCTCTCACGATCTCCATATAATCGGCTACAGATTCTGCAACAAAGTAAGCAAGAACCGGCGGCACTGCATTTCCAATTTGAGAAATATTTACGGTCTTTGAGAATCCGAATTCAAAATCATCTGGAAAGGTTTGAATCCTCGCGCATTCTCGAACTGTTAATCGCCTGTCCAAAGAATAATGAAACTGAACGCGAGATTTTGGGTTAGCCCGTATTGTATACGCTGGCTTATCTTTTTGGTTGCTCTCATCGCCTTGGCCATTTCCTCGCTTTGCTTTAGAAGCAGCAAAGTATTCGCCTTGGTTTGGGATGCTATTGTCTGTAACACTTACCAAGTCACCAATAGCCCATTCAATGCTACGATAGTCTTTCACATCAAATTGAGGTATTGGTTTCTTGGGAAAACCACATTTTTCATATATATCATTTCGAACACAAATGATAAAAAGCCTAGTCCTACGCTGAGGGATTCCATACTCTGGCGCAAATAACTTCCACACTTCTACGACATAGCCAGCGCTTGCCAAGTCTTCTTTTATCTTTTTCAAAACAGCGCCTTTTTCCATCCGCTCGAGATTTATTACATTCTCGCCTACTACTAATTTGGGCTTATGTTCGTTCATGTATGTTATTAGTGTCTGATATAGACGCCCCCTTTCGGACTCAAGTCCGCCTAAAGGTCCACATGACGAAAACTCCTGACATGGAAAGCCTCCAATCAGCACATCTGCTTTTGGAACTGATTTCACATCAAGTGTAGTGATGTCTTGAGTTTGAGCCTTGCAGTCACCAAAGTAGTTGTTGTAAGTTTGTATGCATCTTGGCTCGGCATCGTATGCGACTTTTATATCAAACGGAAGTTTTTTATACTCTTCGTTGTGGTAAGTAAAGTCACCGCGGAAGCCCAAGTCCAATCCACCGCAGCCGCAGAAATACGACACGACAGTGTTTTCGTGGTTGTACTTGTTCGCAGTCATATAAATCTGTCCTTTCTTCTTTGGATTGCTTCTCAGCAACCCAAATACTTATTTAGATATTCGAATCTACTATTACTAGCGGTCAAGATACTGTTCATGCCTCAATCCGCACAGCATCACAAATATCACCAATGTTGCAGTCGAGAAGATCACATATACGAAGCATGACTGACATAGATACTTCTTCGCCTTTATTGAGTTTTGTCAACGTTCCTGCCGAAAGGCCGAGTTCCTTGCGCAAATCGGCTTTACTAATTTCTTTTTCTACGAGCATAATCCAGAGTTTTTTGTAGCTGATTCTCATCGGCGTTGTCACCCCCCGAATTGTAATACTATAATTATACTCATCCGAGGTCGAATGCGCAAGAGGTTTACACGAATTTGTCGGGAAAAATCACAAGAACTTGAGAGACAGTCCTACAAAAGTGGTTTATACAAGTGGTTGCAAGCAATGCTTCTGGGACGCCAGAAGCCAAGAACGGAGCACCCACGCGGGTGCTCCGTTCTGCTTGATGGGGCAACATCCCCATTCCCCTTTGACAGAGAATCCTTCTCTGGCTGCGCACCGTACCGGCGCTGACTTATTCATACTGATGCTCCTTCCGCTGTTCTTTTTGTTCGTCGATGCCAAGGATATACTCGGCGTTTGCCTTGTGGATCAGAAGTTCGCGCATTTCGTCCTGGGCTTTGTGGTAGTCAGCGTAAGCCGCCTTTTTCTCCGTCAGCAGCGCGGAGAACTCTGCGACCAAGCTCTTGACCGAGGGCAGCTTTTTCAAGCCGGTTTCGTCAAAAGCGTTCTTCGCCGCCTGATGCAAAATGATTTCTCTCTCGTGCGCTTCACGGAAAGCTTTGCTGTACCCGGATTTCCTATAAGCCGTATAAACGTCACGGGTCTCCAGATAATTCAGAATGTGCGTTTTCAGCGTTTGAATTTCCGCCATTCGCGTCTCTGCGGCCTTGATCCGGGTCTTCAAATCATAAAACTTGGATTCCGCGGTTTTTGCAGCCTTCGACAGTTCTTCCATATCGGCGAATCCGTGTTCTTCCAAGTACACCATCGTTTTCGCCATTTGTTTGAGCTTAATGACCTTCATCGCCTGGTCGTACCGCGCGCCTTTTCCCGAGTTGATCTTTGCCTCCAGCTCTGAAACCAAAGAAGGACGCTGACGGCGCTGCGGTATCTTTTTCTTCTCGAACGGCTTGTGCTTTCTGCCTCCCTGCATCACGGCAAGCAGCTCGTCCTCCGAATATCCCTCACCGAGCGAGCGCAAACGGATACTCTTTTTCTGCCCTGCTCGTTGGAACGACAGGTGTTTTCCTCTCTTTGCCTCGTAGCCGGACTTTTTCAAAAGAGAGAGCAGTTCGTCCATGCTTGCTGGCTTTTTTGCAAGAGCCTGATCTATCGCAAGGCGAAGCAAATCTCGCTGAGAAAGCTTGCTCTCCATGCCAAGCCACTTGTTGTAGCTCTTTCCATGCTTGGCTGGATTCTCGATAACAGACAGACGATGTTCGGCGCTGATTTGGTCAGAGAGCTTTCGTACCGCTTCCGTACTTCCCCAAAAGTTGCGAAACTTCCTGGTGCAGTCAAGGGATGTAGAGTTCCATACGATGTGATTGTGAACGTGCGCTTTGTCCACATGGGTGCAGACGATAAAAGCGTGCTCTCCCTTCGTGAAGCGCTCGGCAAACTCATAGCCGATCCGATTGGCCTCTTCCGGCGATACCTCGCCGGGCTTGAATGACTGCCGAATCTGATATGCGATCACGTCGTGTTCTTGTACTCTGCCGGTAATCTCGTAATACTCCCGCTTGGACAAGGCAAATTCAGCCGCCACAAAGTCGGGGTCACAGGCATAGGACGAGATCAGTTCGCCGTAGTTCGTTTTATCAGGATTCTTCGCGTAGTCCGTCCGCTCATGCAGACATTGAGTGATGGTCTTGCCCTTGTTCAGGTGCATTGGAATGATTCTCGTTGTTGCCATAGTACCTCCATAAACGAAAAAAGTGCGGGGTGTTCAGCCCCGCACTCGCAGCAATATCCGGTTTTCTCAGCCGT
>JAEEGK010020724.1_pt1 | contig 13951 bp, 7 predicted proteins | sample 8958771 | NCBI WGS metagenome assembly JAEEGK01 (sample SAMN16246547, study PRJNA631951) | gut metagenome | biome: gut microbiome; feature: rumen; material: SC-attached | host: Bos | place: Iran: Karaj | collected 2018-10 | reverse complement strand
AATTTTGTTCTTGTGTCTTTTTTTTTCTAATAATGGAAAATAACTTTTTCCTTCTTTTTTAATTAAATCTAAATTTTCATTATAATTTCCTATAGTAAATTTAAAATTTTTTGATTTATCTAAAACATTCAATGATAGTTTATTTACCTAACTTTGTCTTTTCAAAATTTAAATTCATTGAGAACTTTTACTTTTTTAATGAATCTACAGGAGATGCACAACTTACAGCTTCAATTACTAAATCTTTAAAATATTCTGATATTGTTAAACCTGAAGATGAAGAAAATTGATATTTTTTATATAAATGACCTTTATTTTGTTCATAATAATTTTTACAAATTTGAAAACATTCAGAAGCCTCATTATTTATATTAAAGCAAATAATTTTTATATTTTAACAATTTTGATTAGTTTATATTTTTAAGATCCTACCCAATCTTCTGGTAAATCTCCTTCTCTAGTTGCTCTAATTTTCCCAATGAATGCTTGTAACTTTGGTATATTGTTTGTTAAAACATGTGTTTCATGTATATCTGAAGAACAATCAATTAGATCTCTATAAAATACTCCACCAAAGGAAAAATTAAATACTGGGAATTTATTATTTAAGAAATTTGAAATTTCTAACCATTTCTCTTTTGCTGTATTTATATAACTTCCCATTGAACCTGTTGAATATATCATATACACAAATTTTTTAGAAAATCTTGGTTTAAATTTTTGCCAAATTTTCACTATAATGAATTTGAAAATCAAATGATGGAATTGAAAAAAGTTCAATCCAATTATCACCAAATTTAGTAATTCTTCAGGAAAATTGAGTTGTCCATGCAATAATATTTAATAAATATCTATAAGTTCCTTTTGTATGTAATTCACTAAATTATTTAGTAAAACCTCCATTAACAATAATATCTCCATTTTTTATATTCAAATTTGAAGACCAAAATAATATTGATATTCCTCCATCATTATCATATGAACAGGGAATAAAAGGACTTATATTATTATCATTTGAATAAGAAACTGTAGTTCCTTCTGCAATAATTACTAAATTATGGGCTAAAGAATATCTTATATGAATTTCATCTTAAATCATTCTTTTATTATTAAAAATACCTTTTATATTTCCTTGTACCATTTCTTTTTGGCGTTTATGAATCTTAATTCTATTTTTTGAGGAAAATCTACTTTTTCTAAAAATCGATTTGTTTTATAAAATAAAGGTTCATTATCACACCAGAACACCAAAGAATCTTCACATTTCCAATAAATTCATCATTTCTCATTTTTTCCAAATCATCAAGATTTTTTATATAGGGATTGGGGATTGGGTCAAATCCCCAATCCCCATATTGAAAAAATTAGTTTTGAAAAATATTTTAAACCAACAACCAAAAAAATAAAAATATGAAAAAAAACTATTTAAGATTATTTTTTAATGTTTTATAATGGTGTTTTAAATTATATTAAATTTTTTAATAAACTGTTATTTTTTCTTCCTCCAACCTTTATGTATTTGATAATATTTTTCATAAAGAGTTTTTCCAGTAAAAGTAGATAAGCTAACAAAGAGACTAATACCAGCTCCATAAGCATCAACAGTACAGTTTGTTTCATATGAAGTTCGAGTAGGAATAAAAGTATGTTTAACATCTACAGTAATTAAATTACCAGATATACCTCCTTCAATTTGTAAAATATTTCCACATGAAAGAGATCCAATAATATTAGCACCAGCACTTAATTTTGTAATAAATTCCGATGGATTTACTTCAAAATTAACATTAAAAAAACCTTCTAATCTTATTTGAAGAGTAATAGAAACAACATAATAAAATGTTATTCTTCCTATAGTTATTTTTTTTCTATCTTTTTTATTCTCTTTTTTAATTTTTTTTGCGCTGTTTTTTAAATCAAAATCTTTGGATTTTCCAAATGGAATAGTTAAATCATTAAAAATTGCATTTATACTATTTTCACCTTTTTCTCTTGCTATTGAAATTCCATAATTTAATTGAAGATTTTTACCTAAAAGATTACTTTTTAGTAATGGATAAGCATAAGAATATGCTTTCTTATAATCAAATAAATTTCTTAATTTTCCCTCTTTTAAATCTATATTATTTTCTTCTTCTTCAATAAGATATTCTATTTCTTCTTCACTTTCATTTTGTTCTTCTACTATAGTTTCTGTCTCATTTATTTGTTTTTCTTTATCAATTTCCTCAAATAATTTTATTAATGAAGTACTTTCCATAAGTTTTGTTTTTTCAATTAGTTTATTAATTAAATCTACTGTATTTTTTTGTTTTTTTTGTTCAATAAGTTTAATATCTGATTCAATATTAAGATGATAATCATTAAATCCTAAATCTACATAATTTTCTTCATCATAGTTTTTTTGAGAATTTAATACAAGTTCAGAATTACTTTTAATATTTTCTAATTTATTTTCTTCATTTACTTTTCTTTCAATATTTGAATGAGTAGAACTTTTATTAAATGAAACTTCAGTATATTTGTCTTTAAATTCTTTTAATTGATGAATTTCTAATAATGTTGTTTCATTTGATGTATTTGTATTATTTTTTAATTTAAAAGCCACTTTATTTATTTCTTCTTTTTCAAAATATTCTTTTGAAATTCTAGGAGTAACTTTTTCAATTAAATCAATAATAAGAGAAGCAGTAAATTTAGTTATTTCTGATGGTAAATATATTCCTAATAAAGTTCCATTTTCATAAAATGAAAATGTTGCAAAAGGATTTTCAGTTATATTTGGATTTTTAAGCATTTCATTTATTTCTTTTTCATCATTTATATTAAATTGACCAGTTACTACATTTGTATCATCACTTGAAATATTTGTTCCTAATATAACTAAAGTAGCATTATACAAATAATCTTTAGTTCCAAAATATGTTAATCTAGTTTTTAAATTTACAATTACTAAAAAATCTATATCAATATCCTCAACTTGAGTTGAAGCTTTAAATGTTTTTTCTTCTTTATTTATCACTGGAGTTAGTCTCTTTTTTTCTTTATAATAATTTACTTGATATTGTTCTTTTTCTATTTTTACGATAGTATTTGGTTCTTTTTGAAACCAATTGAAACAGAAATATCCAATTAAAAAAACAGAAATAATTACAGCAAGACAAAAGAATATTAATAAAGACAAATATAATTTATTCATTTTCTTCTTTTCTGAATGTATTGTTTCATCATTTTTTAATTGCATTTCTTCAGTAACAATTCGTACATCCTTTATTTCATTATCAATTTGTTTTATTGATTCCATTAATATTAAAATTCTTCGATTCCTTTATATTCCAAAGAATTCAATTATAAAATTTTATTTAGCGCTTTGTGTTTATCATTTAAAATATTTTGGATGGTTAAATATCACTAAAAATCTTAAGTTTTCTGATTTTTTTTTTATAATCTATTCCCTTGGATTATAGGTTTTCATTTATGAATGATAAAAAAAAAAGATTAGATACCTAAATAATATTTATTCTGGGTCTGTTTTTTTCAAAAAAAATAATTATTTATTTCATTTTTTATAAAGAAAAAATTGTTTATTTTTTTCCTATTTTTTACATATTAAAATATTAATATATTCTATATTATTTCTTAAAAATATAATATTCATTTCAAAATATTTGTTTGGAAGAGAAAAAAAAAAAATAAAATTAATTTAATATATGAAAAGGGAAAGAATAATTCATTAAATAATTATTTTATATCATAAAATATTGTCATTTTTGATTCAGAAAGAAACATTAATGATATTTTTATTCTAAACTAATCACCCTTATTAATCTCAATGTTTTTTTCCATGAAAAAATTTTAAAATTTTAAAAGACAAAAAATGAATCACTAATTTAATGAAGGAGATTAGAATCTCGAAAAAAACTGAAACATAAATTAATCTAAAAATGAAGTTAAAATTCATTAAACAGAAGAGAAAGAAACAATTTGAAGAAAAAAAGTTAGGAAAGAATAAAAAACTTGAATAAATAATTTATTATAAAAAATTTAAAATTTAAATTTTAAATTCCAATAATCACTCAAAGATTTGTTTTATTAGATATTTCATTTAATATAAAGAAAATATTCACAAAAAGGACAAAATTTAATGTTTCAATGTTTAAAAAACAATTAATTTAAGCTGTTACATAATATATTTGCAAAAATAATATGTGAATAAAATTTAAAAAAATAAAAAATCAAAATAATATTCTACTCAATATTTTGAGAATTTTTTTAGATAATATTTATATATAAAAGAATAATGATAAATTTTATTATCTAAAAAGGGAAAGATTACACAAAAAATATATCATTTAATAAGCTTCCTTAAGAAGAAATGAAATTTCATAATTTAAATTAAATTTTTTTTTCAATAATAAAATAAAGAATTAATTAATGAACATTTTAACATATATGAGAAAATTTATAAAATGATAGAACTATATTAATAAAAAAATCATTTTTAATATTTTTTTGAAATATGTAATGTCTTTTTTATAATAGGTTTGAACTCATTATGAAAAATTAATAAACTATTTAATTATTATTGTAATATGAAATTAAATATATTCTACTCTTTATAAATATTAACAAACCAAATAATATAAATATCTCTTTTTAAAATAATATTTTTATTTTTTTTTATTTTAATCATAACTTTTTTCTGATTATCTATTATAAATAATTTATATTATTCCATATTTTATATATTTTTTTTAAACTATAAAATAAAATTATATTATAATCGATGATATTTAAAATTTCAAATCAATTGAATTATTTCAAAAAGCCAAAAGTTTCAAAATAAAACTTATGAAGTTATTATTAAAAATAAAATTAAAAGAATAAAAGAATTTTTAAATATTTCAAAAAAAACTTATTATGAAACATTGATAAATACATTAATATTTTTATATAACACCATCAAATTTATCTTTATTTTAAATTACTCAAATTCCCTTAAATATCTTTTTCATTTAAAAACATCTTCTTTTTCTTTATAAAATTTGAAGCCATTTTTTCAAAAGAAATATCAATTTATTTTTATTTTTAACAGAAACTTTAAGAAACAAAGTATTCTTTTCCAAAAATAATTTTTCAGTTTCTTCATAATTAACTTCTCTCTTTGATTATCCAATTATAATTTATTATGAATAAATTATCTATAATCTAATTATACATTTATCAAGGTTTCTTTATTTATTATATCATATATATTATAAGGTATAATGAGCTTATAATATTGTTTTTTTATATTCAAATATCTTTATAATTGTTATATTTCTTTTATCTAATACAAAAATTTTTCTTAATTTCTATTTAAGTATGTATGTTCATAATTTTAGTGGAATATTTACTTTTAAGAAATGAAAAATTATAATATATTTTATATTGAGGAATCTCAAAAAAATATTGTTTTAAAGTTTAATTTATTTTTTTTTATTGTATCTAAAGGAAAAATTCTTTGATCAGATATTTTTTTGTTTTGTTTTTTTGAATTTGATTTATCCTTAAATTATACTTTAATTATAGTTTAATATTATTTTATTCATATATCAATGTGTATATAAATATTCAATTTAATTTTTTCTTCAATGTTCTTAAAAATTCGTTTGAATAAGGAAATTGGAATATTGAGAAAATCATCATAAATTGTTTCTTCATTTGTATTTTCATGAAAATCATTATCTTAATTTTCAAAACAATTAATTTATAGTCATAATCATTTTTAATTATTTTATTATTTTCATATACATAAAAATAATTAGAAAAAAATTAAAAAATTTGTATATTATGTCACTTTTTGGTATAAACGAAAGTAAAAATTATATAAATAATAAAAAATATTATAGATATATATGAAGAAGAAGGAAATTCTGAACCACCGACACTAGATGAATTTTATAGTGTAAATGTTGATAATATTTTAATTCTTTGTAATACATTTATAACTAAAACTTTTTCTAATATTTATCCTGTAGAATTATATATTAATTCTCCTCCTAATTGTTCTTATCAAATAATATCAAATAAAACATTTTCAGAATATGAAGAATTTTATGAATTATTAAAAGGAAATTATAAAAATTTTAAATTACCTGAATTTCCTTCAAAAATGCAAATCATAAACAAAGATGAAAATAGAGTTAGATATTTTGATTTATTATTAAAAACAATATTAAATGTTGTAAAATTAAATCCTGATTCAAAGAGAATTTTTTTAAAACATTTATATGATTTTTGTATTACAAAGACACAAGATAAACGTATATTTTCCCCAATAAAATCTGAATATTTAAGAAAATATTTTTATATTTCTGATAATGATTTAAATAATCAAGACAGTATGATTCCAGTTCAAAATTTTAAAGGATGGGATGATATTTATATTACAATTGATAAAATGGAATCATTTAAAGGATATATTCAACTACAACAACAATGTTTATTTGTATATAAAAGTAGAAATGTATTTAATTATTTATTAGTTATTCCATTATATAAAGCTTATTTCGATGTTTATAGAGTGGATCTTGAAAATAATAATGAAATGAAATTTATAGAACCTCAAGAAATTTATGATATTTTCTCAGATGGAGATGATTATTCTGAATATAAGTTAGATATTATTAATAGTGAAATTATCATTAGAATTTATCATCCTTTTGAAAAATTTGAATTTTATGTGAAATTTTCTGTAGATTATAAAATTTTTCAAGTTAAAAACTTTATTAAAATATTAGATAAATTTTTAAATATTTATAATCCAAAATCAACTTTAATATCTCGAATAACCAGAAATAATATAAATATTTATGGAAGTCTTTTAGTTGAAATTGATTCATTGACTTTGAAAGATTATAATGGTGAATGTTTTATGAATGTTTCACTTTCTCCTTATTTTTTTAATACAAACTCAATGAAAAATAATCAAGTTTTTCCTATTAATCAAATGTATCTTTTTCCTATTCATAATAGATTTGGAACATTAAAAATACAAATAGTAGGAAAAAATAAAGAAGGAATTTTTAAAACTGATAGTAAAGAATTATTAGGTGAATTTACAATTGAATTACCTGAAATTTTAAATTATATTTTTTTTCCAGATAAATTTATTGAAGTTAACCTTAAAAATATTAATAATAAAAAATTAAGTTCAGGAACTTTAATTTTAAGAATAAAAGATTATACATTTCCATTAGCTTTAATTGAAAAAAATAGAAATAAAAAAATTTTAGAAGATATGATGATTGAAGATGATGATTTAGGAATTTCATCTTTTTTAAAAAGATTAAATAGAATGGTTGTTTTATTTAAAGATTTAAATGTTTATTATAAAACATTATTCAGATTTAAATATCCTATATTTAGTGGAATTTTAATGTTTTTGACTATATCATTTTTATTAATATGTGATTCACAATATATAGTCACACATTTAGTTTTTATTTGTATAATTATTATGATAAAAAATAGTTTTATTTATCACAAATATCTTTCTCCTTTTGTTGATAAATATATTTTTAGTTATAGAAATCCATATGATTTTAATTGTAAATATTTAACTACTATTAAAAAAAATCAAGATAGTATTGAAAGACCTGAAAGTTATTTAATAGAAAAAGAAAAATTTGATATTACGAATATAATAACTGAACCTTTAAAAGTTTTTGATGATTTTAAAAATAAATATGAAGATTTATTATTAAGATTTTCTGATTGGGTTGGATTTTGTGAAAAAGTTAAAAATTTAATTTATTGGACAGATCCCTTATTATCTTTATATTTTCTAATTATATTAATAGCGGTTTATTTATTTATTTATCATATTGATTTAAAATACTTATTACTTTTTTCTTATACAAAAAAATTTATTATTGGAATGTTTTATTATAAAGTTAAATATGATAGCAACAAAGAAATTTTAAGAATAGTTTTAGAATATTGTCTTAAAGAATGGAGAAAACAACATGGTCAAATTAAAAGCACTATTGATTTTAGAAACATAAAAATTTTTGATGAAAAATTTAAATTTTTTATTAAGGAAACTATTGAGAAAGAAACTAATTTAGTTTTTTTAAAGGAAGAAATATTTAGTACTGTTTATTCATTAGGTGAAATACAAGATGAATTAGCTAAATGTAATGAAATAATTAAAATAAAAAAAACTTCAAAATTATTTTTTTATTCAAATGATAATCCTAAAGTTTATAAAAGTCCTGATGATATTGAAGATTATTTTTATTATTTTGTTCAAAATATTAAAAGTGATTTTTATTTAGTTAGACATGGTTTAGTTGCACAAAATGAAAAAATGTTAGTTCATCAAGATAGAATTTTTTCTCTTGATTCTGAAAATTTTTTTAAAAATAAAAAAGAAAAAGAAGATTAAAATGAAAAATATGTTTTTATAATTAATGAAGTTATTTATTTCTACTTCATTGAATAACTAATTATATTAAAAATTTAATTTATTTTTTATTTAAAGTATTTCCCAAACATTTTCAAATGAAGTACAAATTTTTGCACCAATAATATTACTTGGAATTTCATAACTTGAAATAGAAATTATATCATCATTATATTTTATATTTTTATCAATATTACTTTTTGAACTACCATTAATAATAAAACAAACACTTTGATTTTCTTTTAAATTGTTATTTAAATTTTCACAATAAGAATCTAAATCAACTAATCTACCTTTATCACTTATTAAAATTTTAGGAGTATTTTTCCCAATAATATTATTTAATTTATCATAATCAATAACTTTTAATAAATTTTCATTTGAATCAGAATTTATTTCATTGTTTAAAAGTAATTGTGTAAATAAACCACAAAATCTTTTAAATGTTCTTGGAATTCTTGTATTTTGATTTATATCAATAAATATATTATTTGTTGTGTGAATATATACTTTTAATAAACCAACTTTATTTAAAGGAGAATCGAATAAATTTAATAAAATTTGATGAGTAATATCTGGACAATAATCATTTGGATCTTTTTTCATTTTTTTAATTAATTTTAAAAAATCATCTCCATTCATTATTTTTGGGTTTTTTGTTTGGGATAATTCAAGCGATGATTGCTCTATAATTATTATTATTTTCTTTTTTATTTTTGAATATAATGAAAATTTTTTTATATCTAAATCAATCTTTTTATCTTCATTTATTACATTCTCTTCTGTTGAATTATCTTTTTTATTGTTTTCTTCCTCTAAAATTAAAGGTAAATTCTTATCATTTTCTCTTTTAGTTTTATTCTTTAAGAATTTTTTATTTTCTTTTTTATCCATTTAATTATTGGAATAAAAATTAAAAATATAAATAATTTAAAATAATATAATTTCAATATTCATGCATAAAAATAATAATAAATCTATATAATACAATATATTTATAATAATTTAGTTCTATAAATAACAAAATTATAAAATCAAAACTATTTAGTTTCTTTTAATTCAATAATAGCATTAAAATGAGTTTTTTTTAAATTTTCTAAATCACTAAACAAAATATCAAAATTTTGAGCATTATATAAAATATTTTGAGCAACAATAATAATATCATTTTCATTATGTTGACTAATGTGACATAATTTTTCATTAAAATATTCATTAATATACTTTTCTTTATTAATTTGTTCACATATTTTCATTGCAACAAGAATTGTAGAAGCAGCAAGTAAACTTGGTTTTTTTTGGCTTAATATATAATCATGGCAATTCATTTTGGCTAAATAAATACAAATATATTTTAATAAATTTAACATATTTTTTGTATATAGTTTTTTTAGTGTTTTTGAAAGTTTTAAATCTAATTCACTTTTTTCTTTTATATCTTTACAATAATTTTCAATTAAAAATAAACTTTTAATTTGATAATCATTAAATTTTACATAAAATATTTCTTCAATAAAAATATTAATAAATTCCCATATATTAGGTTTACCAATATAATAATCTAAAAATTTTGTAATTTCTTCTTCTTTTTCTTTTATTTCTTCACATGTTAATTTCTTATGGGCAATTTTTTCTTGAATAATTTTTAATTTTAAAGGAGAAATATCTTGATATTTACTAGCAATAAACATAGAAGTAACTCCAATTAAATGTAAATCATTAGGTTGTAAAATTATATTTTTATTTCCACAAATTTTAAAATATCTATCCATAATATTTACACTTTCAAAATATGTTAATTCATTACAATTATAATTTGATAATACTTCAATCATCCAATCAATCATCCTTACTCTCATTCTTTCTGTTATTTTATGATTAATTAAAAAATTCTTATTTTCTTCTTCTTCACTTAATAATGAATTTATTATTGAATTTGAATATTCATCTCTAATTATTTTAGAAAACATTTGTCTATATTCTTCTTTGGTAAACTTATTTTCTTCTAATAATTTTTCATTAATTTGTAAATTTTGTAAAATTAATGGAATTGTATTTTCTTCTTCTTTTTTTAATGTTTTTATTGGTTCAAAATTTATTGAAGATAATGAAAATACTATTTCTTTTTTATAATTTTCCGATTCTTTATTGTAAAGTCTATTTTTTATACTTTTATCTCTTTTTACGATTTTGTTATTATATAATATTTTTTTAAGTGGAACCTTTGAATAAATATTATTTTGATTTCTTGAAGTTTTTGAATCTAAAATTTTTGTTGCACTTGTTTTTTTAACATATATGAAACTAGATGATATTATGTTTTGGGAAATATTATTTCTTATTGGAAAAATATTTTCATTATTAATATAAGAAAAATTAGTAGACATTGATTTTTATTTCCATTTTTTTATTTTACTATAAATATTGTTGTGATCAGATTCTGATCTCATTTAATAATAAATAATTAAAAATTGAAAATAAATTAAAGAGTACTAAACATAAGTGATTAATTTTATCTAATTATTAACACATAATTTTAATATTATATAATTAAACAACAAATATATAAAAAAAGTAAATAATTTATTCATCAGGTTTTCTAACAATACTCAAATTATTTAGACTATTACTTTTTTTCCTATCAGTTTTAACAGTGACTTTCTCAATATTTTTTTTCATAATAGAAGCATATAATCTAAAATCAGATGCTTTAGAATAACCATAAGTATTTTTGATTGACCTTCTTTGTTTAACATTTTCATTATAATATTTTTTAATCCATTCATGTTCTAAAACATTTTTAATATTAATTCTTTCATCAACATTTTTATTCATTGTATCTTTAATGAATTTAATTCCTTCAGAAGAAATATTTTTCCATTCTTTCCCATCAAACTTAACTTCATCTTCTAAAGTATTTTTAATATAATCTTTCTTCCCATTTTTATTAGTATAATTAAAAGGTAATTTGGAACTAAATAAAAAATAAGTAATAACACCAATAGACCAAATATCAGCTTTAAAATCATATTTATTTTCTTTAATAACTTCAGGAGCTGCATAACCAGGAGTTCCATAACTTTCATTACATTTTTCTCCAGGTCCTAAAATTTTACTTAAACCAAAATCTAATATTCTAATATCTGCAAATGAAGTTGAATCTGTCATTACTATATTACTTAATTTTAAATCTCTATGTATTATTCCTAAATTATGCATTGTATAAACTGCTGTTGATATTTTATGAATGTATTTTGCTACTTCTTTTTCTTCTAAATCTAATGCTCTTTTTTGCAAATAATAATATAAATTTCCTCCTTGACAATATTCCATTATTAAATCCAAATTTGTTGGTGTTTCTATTATTTTATATAATTTTATTATATTTGGATGTTGACATATTCTTAAAATATCTATTTCTGTTTTTAATAAATCTAAATCATTTTCTGTTAATTTTTTTTTATTTATTCTTTTTATTGCCACTTTTCTATTTGTTTTTTTCTCTTTTCCTAAATAAACTTTACTAAATTTACCATGTCCTATTTCTTCTTTAACAATATATAAATCTTCTGTTTTTGCATAATTCGTTACATTTTTTAATATATTTATCCAATCTTCATAAATTTCAATATCATCTGATAAATATAAATGAGTTTTTTTTTTGGGATTTATCAAATTAAAAGTATAATATATTTTATTGTTTATTGTTTTTACATTATTTTCTTCATCAAATTCTAAAAATAATCCATTTAGATTATGCATTCCTTGATGATATTTTGATTTTTTTGTTTTAAAGTAGAATAAATCTTTGTTATATAATTTAAAATATAATTTTTTTAATGTATGTGAAGAAGGAGTTAATTTATAAAGATAAGATTCATATTTATTATCTTTGGAGAATAGTTTTTGACTATCTTTTTTTGAAGTTTGACCATCAAATTTAATTCCATCATATTCATCATCATCATAATTTTCTTCACTACTAAAAGCTGAATTTTCATCTTTTTCTTTTGATTCACTTTTATTCTCATCATTATATGCTATTAAATTTTGAATTTCAATTTCTTTTAAAATTTTACATGAATTAATTATAGTTGGAATAGATTTTCTAAATTTTAAAAAACCAGCACTTGTAGCCATTAACTTTAATTTTTCATTATTATTATCTTGTAATATAGGAGTTGAATTTGGTCTTATAAATTTATGTTTGAGTGGGCTTTTCTCGTTTCTTGACGTAAATTGTGTTTTTACTTTAGTGTTTGATTGTAAAGATAATAATTGACGTGTTGACCCACTTTTTTTTGATTCTAATTGTTTACAGTCAATTTGCTTATCTTTTTGAAAATTTTTATCTATTTTTATTATATAATTATTTGAATGGAATTTATTTTCTTTTATATCATTGGAATTAATAATATCTAAATAAGGTTTTTCTTGTGTTTTCATTTTTTGATTATTTTTCGAATCAATTTGAAATTCAATTAAATCATTTTTTTTTTCTTTCTTTTCATCAATTTTTTCAATATTAACAATTCCTTCAATTTCATAAATATTACCTTTAGATTTATTAATATAATTTTTATAAAATAAATCAATTTCTTCATTATTAAAAGGTTTTTTTTCATAAAAAAAAGATATAATAGGAATAATAAGTTCATAATTTTCTTCATCAATAATACAATGGAAAAATTGGTTTAAATTCATTTTTTCTTTTTTTCCAAAAATTTCATTTAAAGCATTAAATAATTCTTCTTCTAAATTTACCATAGCTTCAAAATCATATAAAACTGGAATATAAGATAAAACAACTCTGATATCATCTCTATCAATAAAACCATCATTATTAAAATCATAAAAATAAAATATAAACTTAATTGTATTTTTTAAACTTTCAGAAAATAATATAGTCATTCCTTCAATAAATTCTTTAGGAGATAAATAATTATCTTTATTTGCATCAAAAATATTAAACAATCTTACATTTATTAATCCTGGAAGAGGAAAATATTTTGAAAAAGATATTCTATTTATTCCATTTGTTTTTTTTTTTGATTGATGAGATAAGTCTCTCCAAATTTCTGATAAATATAATGTAAACCCAATAATTGATTTTACTTGATATTGAGATAAGAAAGTTTCAATATGTGAAATACTTAAATTTCTTTGATCTGCTTCTTTAATTTTTATTAATGATAAATTTGATTGAAGCAATATTGTTTTTAACTTTGTTTTTTCTCTTTTTATATCTAATGGAATTGTAGTCATTCCTAAATTAATTCAAATATTTCTACTAATTTATTATATATATTAAAAAATATATTTTAATTAGTTTTTTTTTTTCTATATTTTTAATAGTTTTTATATTTATCTCATAAATTTAATTTTATTATTTTTTTTTTTTTTCTTTTTCAAATTTTTTAACCCAACAATGTTCATAAATATTTTTAACTTTACAATCTAAAGAGTCACTTTTTTTTCTTAATAAAATATTAATTAAATCAA
>JAEEGK010020722.1_pt1 | contig 13952 bp, 7 predicted proteins | sample 8958771 | NCBI WGS metagenome assembly JAEEGK01 (sample SAMN16246547, study PRJNA631951) | gut metagenome | biome: gut microbiome; feature: rumen; material: SC-attached | host: Bos | place: Iran: Karaj | collected 2018-10 | reverse complement strand
TTTTTAGAATACATTTACTTTTTTTGGATATTTTTTATTGGTTTATTTATTTTTAGTCTTTTTGTTTTTTTATATTTAATCATTACATTTTTTAATTGTTATTTTTGTCAGTTAATTTGGTGTATTTTTCAACATATAAAAATTCAAGAGTAGCAAATAGAAACATCATCCATTAAAAAAAAAGAGAAAAAAAATCAAACATCTTAAAAAAAAATATAAAATTTATGGTTAAAAAAAATAAAAAAAAACCTTTAGAATTAAATTAAAAAAAAATGAACATATTAATAATAAACGCTTTTGGAAATTCAACTTCTTCAAAATCTAATTTCCATTTATTTACCTCAATAATAAAAAAGACATTAAAAAAGGAATCAATCAATTTTGGAATTGAAAACATAATATACACATATAGAACACCTTATGATTTAGATGATTATATATTTGATTATGATTTAAATTCAGAATCAAAAAGTGAACAAATAAATAAAAGAAATTTTGATAAAATAGATATTGTATTTATAGATGGAACAGAAAAATTTTTACCTTGGGAAGATAAAGGATTAAAATTATGTTCATTTATAAAATTATGTAAATTAACTGACAAATTCCTTTTTGCTTGTGGAGTTTCTATGTTAAGTTTAATATATTATTTAGCAACTGGAAGTCATAATGATTATAATTTTATTAATTCTAAAGGAGAAATTCAATCAATTGAAGAATTATATAAAATTCCAGATTCTTTTTTAAACGAAATTAAAAAAAATGATAATTTCTTAGATTTTGTCACTGGTGATATTATGCAATATCATAATATGAGTAAAACTTGGATTTCTGTTATGAATATTGGTTTACATAAACAATATTGTGCTGAAAAATATTTTGAAAGAGGAAAATTTGTTTTATATGATTTTTTTAAAGGGAAAGATAATTTAATTAAAAATAAAAATTCTATTTGTTCTAATTATAAAGAATTAAGAATTCAAATAACTAAAAAATTTTTATCTTATTATTTAACAGAAAATTTACCTATTGAATTTACTGCTTATTCTACTTTAACTTGGTTTCCACATAATTTTAATGTTTCTTATAAAAAATATCAATTTAAAATAATTGGAATTTGTAATAAAGGACCTGTACTAATTGAACATGATAATTCTATTGGTTGTTCTTTTCATCCTAATATTAATTATAGAGAAACTGTTATTATTTTAGAAAATTTCATTAAGAAAAAATTAAGTGCAATTCAAGGAAAATTATTCAATTTTAATTATGATACTGTTAACACCAATGAAAATGAAGATTCTCATCATTTTTTCAGAGCTTATAAAATTAATGATGAAAATAGAAAAATTCATAATAAAGAAATTGATGAAAATGGTGTTAGACCTTTTTCAAGTGAAGCAATTGTTAATAATTCAATTGCTTTTTCCAGGTTAAAAAAATATAGAAAGAAAGGTAAGTTTGTAGGATTAAATTTAAATAATAGAGATATGATTTTTGTAGATAATAATTCAATTATTCAAAGACCAATATCAACAAGTGAGAATTCATTCAATAAAACAAATATTTATTTTAAGAATAAAAATAATATAAATATAAATAATGAGAATAATAATATTAATAATATATTAACTGCAAGAAATCATAATTATCGTAGAAGTTCAATAAAAAAACATAATGAAGTAAGAATAACTAGAAATGAAAATGCAAGAATAAGTGAAATTTTTAAAGATGAAAATCCAAAACATAAATTTAGAGTAAGTTTAACTGATGATGAAATAAAACAACAATTTATTAAAAAAGGAAAAAAAATGGAAAAAATACAAGCTAATGATGATTATTTAAATTTTATTAGTAGAGATAAAATGGAAGAAGATTATATGATTAATTATTATAAAAGATTAAGAAAAGATATTTCTGATAAATTAAAAGAAATTAATCTTGCTTCTGAATATAGAAGTAATAAAATTAAGAAAATTAAAGATAAAAAAGAAAAAGAGAAAAATAAAGATAAAATTAATTTTTTTAATAGAACTTTAAAAACTTTAAATAATTTATCTGAAAATTCTAAAAAAATGGTTTGTGATTGTTCTAATAAAGAAGAAGAAAATAAAAAGAATAATAATGAAAGTATTAAATTTGATTTTTCTATTGAACCTCAACATCATGGAGTTTATAATAAATTAGATAAAAAATATTTACCTGAAACGACTTTTCCTATTTTAAATATAGAGAAAAATAAAAATAGAAAAAAAACTCATAAATCAAATTATTTATATAAAAAAAAATTAAATGAGGTACAATTTTTAGATAATATTAAACCAAATATTATTGATAATGAAAATTCACTTTCTTCATATAAATTTAGAGAAAGTCATCCTGATAAATGGCTTACTTCAACTGGTTTTATAGTTTAAATTAATTTATTTTTTCTTATATTTATTAAAATAAATTTAAAAAAAAATTAATTATCTTCTTCTTCATTATCATCAAAATTTGCTTGAACTTCTTGTTCTTCTTTAGAAATAAGATTTTTATAAGTATCTTCTTTTTCTTTTTTTAATTTATTTATATATTCATTTATTTCCATATCATCTTCATTAACATTTCCATATTTAATTATTTTTTTCATTGAATTTAATTTCATTGTTAATAATTTAATTTCTTGTTCTTTTTCTTTATTTTTATTTATTAAGAATTCTAATTGTTTTTGACTATCAATTAATTTTTTTTGATTTATTTTTTGTTCATTTTTTAATTCATTTATTTTACATTTTAAAATTCTATTTTCAGTATCATTTTCTTTTCCTTTATTATCTAAAAAATTATATTGTATATCTAAATTATTTATTTGTTCTCCTATTAAATTTAATTCATTTTTATGTTTTTTTTCTAATTTACTTCTTCCATTTTCTAAATCTTTTATTTTATTTATTAAAATTTCATATTCTTCTATATCATTTATTGATTCTTTTAATTTATTTAAAAAATTTTCTGATAATATTGTATTATTCATTCTTGATGATTTTAATGTTGGAAGATATTTTTTTTTATTATTATTTTTATATGTTATATTCTCATTGTTATTATTTTTTTTTTTTATTTTTTCCACATCACCAAAAATTAAAAAATGTAATTTTTTTTCATTTTCTTTTATTTTTTCTCTTAAATTCATATTTTCTTTTTTTTCTTCTTTCATTTCTTTTTTTAATTGTTCTAAAACATTTAAACATTCTTTTTGTTCACTCAAACATTTATTATGATCTTCCATTTCTTTATTTAACATTTTTAATTCTTTATTTAAAGCAGAAATTTTTTCTTCTTTTTCTTTTCCTAAATCTATTAATTCTATTTTTTGATTATAATCATTATTACTATTTTCTAAAGTTAATTTCATTTCTTCATTTTTTTTTCTTAAAGCTTCTAATTGAGATAATGCTTCATTTAATTGTTTTTCTTTTATTTTTAATATTATATTTATTGGTTCTTCTTTACTTTTTGAAAAATCTGAATTATATTTTCTATGAGAAATATGATTTAAATTATTATTATTATTTTTATTTTTAAGAAAAGTTTTATTTATTTCTTTTGATAATTGTTCAATTGCTTTTTTTTGTTTTTCATTTGTATTTTTTAATTGATTAAATTTAATTTGTTTTTCACTTAATTCATCTTTTAATTTAGAAATTATTTCTTCTTGAACAGGATCTTTTTGAATAGAATTAGTAATATTTTTTTCTATTTGAAGTTCATTTGATAATTCTTCTATTTGTACTATATATTCTTTTTCTTTTTTCTTATATTCATCTAATTCTTCTTCTTCTTCTTCTTCTTCTTCATTTAAAGATTCATAATTATCATTATTTAAAATTTGTGATTTACTTTTTTTTAATTTTTCATTATTTTCTATTGGTTTTTTCATTTTTTTTTATTAAAATATTTTTGCAAGTTTAAACAATTATTTTATTTTTTTTATTTTAATAATTATATTTTTTTTTATATATATTTGAATTATTATTTATATTTTCTTCTAAACTTTTTTTACTATCAGTTTCACTTTCTTTATTAAGAAAGCCTTCATATGAAAAATTAAACATATATTTTAAATTAGGTTCTAAAGTTGATTTTATTTTTTTTAATTGTTCTGAATTTTTAATATCATTATTATTATCTAAAATATTATTTTTTTCATTTTCATTTTTTTCTTCATTTAAATTAATAAAATTATTTTCATCTTTTTTAAAATTAACATTAGTTATATTTAAAACATTATTTTCTTTATTTACTTCTTTATAATTTTTATTAATATTATTTTTATTTTTATTTTTAGAATTTGTAGTAGTTTTACTATTAATTTTTATATTTTGATTTAAAGAATTATTAATCTCAGTTTTAATTTTAGGTTTACTATTACTTTTATTAATTAATTTCCTTTTTTCATAAATATATTTTTTTTGAATATAAGGTTTAGAATTTTCTAATTTAAGTAATTCATTATTTATTTTTTCAAATAATCTCGAATTTAAAATGATTTTATTTGATTTAATTATATTCATTTTCTCCTTTGAATTAGATTTACTTTTAGAAGGAGTTTTACTTTTACTTTTACTTTTACTATTACTTTTACTTTTACTTCGACTATTACTTATCGTTCTATTATTTAATATTTTAGATTTTTTTAAAGAATATAAAGAAGAATGTTTTTTATTATTTTTTTCTATATTATTATTTATTATATTATATGATAATTTTAAACCTGAATTTATTTTCCTATTTAAATTATTTGTTTCTATTGATTTAATTATATTTGTTATTGAAGAAGAATTTTGTAAATTATTATTTTCATTTTTATTGTAAAAACATATTTCTTTTGTTATTTCACTTATAAATTTCATTTTTATTTCATTATAAGTTTCTGAAGGTAAAATACTCTTCATAAAAGAAAATAATTTATCAATTACTCTTTCATATATTTTAACATTTAAAAAAGAAAAAGAAGGATGTCTTAAAGTTCTATAAGATTGAGCAATTAATTTATTTTTTTCAATATTATTATTTTTATCATTACTTTTTATTTTTTTAGAATCATTACTTTTATTTTTTGATTTATTTTCATTATTAGTATTTGATTGTTTTAAATATTTATAATTTTTCCCTATTTTTAAATTTTTTCCTCTTGAATGATTTTCTATTGTTGGATTTGAAGAAAAATATGATTTATTATTTGTTGATTGTTTTATTATTTTTCCTCTATTTGATAATCGAGATTGATTTGTAAATGATGATAAATCAATAAGCGATTTCATTTAATTTTTATTATTTTTGAAAAATAAATTAATTTAAAAAATATAATTAAAATCAAATATAATTTCTTATTTATTTTATTATATCCTTTGAAAAATTCAAATAAATAAAAAATTTATATGTTTTAGATTAAATATAAGTATCATACTTAAATTTATATAAGTAAAACTTTTAATATTCTTTACTTTATTTTTTTTCAATCATTCTCATCAAATAACTAAAAAATATTGAATAAAAAAAAATAAATAAAAAATTACAATTAATAAAAAATATAACTTAAATGTCTCAATACCAGCGTTTTGCATTTCTTTGTGAATACTTTGATCCTCAAGCATCACTTGTTCGTCAATACCAATTATTTTTTTATCCAGAGGATGAAAGCATAGAAATATATGATATAAAAACTCGAAGAATTTTTTTAAAAAAAATAATAGATCCATATATATCATCTAAAGATATATATTTAAATGCAGAAATAAATGTATACTCTCGTAAATTAAAATTAGTTCAATATGCAGATGAATATACGAAAAAATGTTATGAAGAAATGAAAACATCATCTTTTGTTTTAATATTACCATCAGCATATTTATCAATAGGGAAAATAATAGATATTATATTACAGAATAATTTCACAATATCAAAAATGAAAATGAATAAATTAACAACATCAGAAGCGGAAAAATTTATTGAAATACATAATTCAAATAATATAACAATAAATGATTTATCTTCAGATTTAATTGTAGGAATAGAAGTAGTGAAAAAAAATTGTGTAAATGATTTTAGGAATTTAATTGAAAATGAAATAATAAAATCAATAAAAATTGAAGGTCCAGGAATACCAATAATATCATCTGAAAATGAGAAATTAGCAAATTTAGAAATAAATTATTATTTTTCAATAAGACATCAACCTCAATTATCAAATTGTTCATGTTTAATATTAAAGAATCATTTATTTACAGAGAGAACATTAGGTAAAGTAATAGATATAATATTAAATGAAGCATTTGAAATATCATCAATGGAACTATTTTATTTAGATAAAAATTCAGCAGAAGAATTTTTTGATGTTTATAAAGGAGTTTTACCAGAATATGGTAAAATTATTGATGATGTTACTAATGGACCTGTTGTTGCTTTAGAAGTCAGACAAGATGATGTCGTTAATAAAATTAGAGCTCTTGTTGGACCACATGATCCTGAAATTGCTAAGGTACTTAGACAAAAAAGCTTAAGAGCTATTTTTGGTGTTGATAGAGTTAGAAATGTTTGTCATTGTACTGATTTACCTGAAGATGGGGTCTTGGAATGCCAATATATGTTTGAATTAATGTAAAAGCTTTTATTGATTTGAAATATTTATCAATTTTTTTAATTGTTATTTAAAATTTTCTTTTTTTTTTAAAAAATATTTTTATATGTTTTTATTTAATAATGTATTCAAATCATTTTATTAAGAGAATTAGATTAGATTCTATTTTCTTTTTTTATTTTTATAATTAATAATTGTTGGGTATTAATTAGAGTTATTCGTTTTTTGATATTAAAGAAAAATTATATTAAGTCTTCATTAAAACATATTTATGATTAAATTATTTAATTGTATAATGAATTTGATTAATAATGCATTAATTTTTATAAATATTTTATATTCTTATCTTCAAAAAAAAAATCCATTTTAATCTAAAATTAATTTATGTGAAAAAATAAAAAAAAAAGAAAAAATTTATTTTTAATTTATTTCAGTAATCATATAAATAATTTCCAAAAAAATTGAAAATGAATAGAGCAATAACAAGTAAAGAAAAAAGAAAATCAAGTTTTAACATTCTAGAGAAAGAAAATGAATTAAATATGTTAACAAGTGAATTAAAACCAGAAGAATTAAGTATAATTTGTCAAAGACATAATGAGAAAAAAGAATTATCAGAAGCAGCAAATTTAGTAAAAAATTTTGTGTGTGTTTTAAAAGAAGGAATGAAAAACAATTATGAAGATGAAAATAATTTAAAAAGAATATCAATAAATAAAATAAATATGAAAAGAACATCAGAAGGAAATAAATTTTATCGTTTTGGCTCTAAAAAGCCAATGGATAATTACAAAAGAAAAAGTTTTGATGTATCATTTCATTTATCACCAAGAAAAAATTCTAGTAGATTAAGTTTAAATGAATATAAAAAGAAATTATTAAAGAAAATAACAGTAAAAAATTATAATCCAAATAGATTAAGTTTAAATAGTATTGATGATAAATCAGATAGAACAAAGATTAAGCATAGACATTCATATAATGGAAATGAATTTTTTTTTAATAATTTAAAACCTGAAATTAAAGTTCATAAAAGTGAAAGTATAAATGAAGATGATGAAGATATTAAAAAAATGTTAAATAACAGTCCTAAAAAATCAGCTTTAAAAGGTAATGATTTTATCAAAAAAAAAGTAGGATTTAATGATAATAATATTAATTATTTTAATAATAGATTAAGTCTTAATTCTAGTAGTTCTAGTGAATATTTTAATAAGAGTTTAAAATATATGAAAACTGAAAATAATTTAAATAATTCTTTTTTAAATTATAAATTTAGTTTAAATATTGAAAATGATGATGATGATCTTTTAAATAAATCAGTTATTAATAGTAATCAAATTTTAAAATTAAATGATTTAAAAAAAGAAATAAAAAATAGTTTTATTGGAGGAGAGATTAAATCGACAAAATTAAATGAAGGGAAAAAATATTTATTTGATGATATTATTAGAAAAAATACTATTAAAAGTGAAAGTGAAGAAGAAGTTGATATTACTTTTAAAGAACAAAGATATAGAAATTTACAAAGAAAAGGTTATGTTTATGATTCTTTTGATGATGAAGAAAATATTTTAGATGAAGAAATATATTCTTTTTTTATTAAACCTGAATCTACTTTTATTATTTTTTTTGATTTTTTAATTACTATAAGTTCTGTTTATTATTTAATTTATATTCCTTATTTTTTAGGTTCCAACAAAATTTTTTGTATTAATAATAAAGGATATTTTTTAGATATTTTTATTGATGTTATTTATATTTTTGATTTAATTTTACCTTTTTTTGTAGCTTTCTATAATTTTGATGAAATTTTAAAAACTCATTTTAAAGATAGATGTATTAATTATTTAACAGGATGGTTTTTTTTAGATTTAATAGAAGCAATACCATTAAGAACAATTTTTAAACTATTTGATAAAAAATGTAAACAAGAATTATTTTTAATAAATCCCTATCAACCAGAATATCATTATTTACTTTTAGTATTTCGTATGTTCAAAATATTTAAAGTATTATCAAAGAATAAATTTTTAGATTATATATCTAAACTATTAAATAATATAGAATACTTTTCAAATTACTTAACATTGTATTCAAGTATAGCAATATTTTCATTAGCATTACACATAGTATCAAATATATTTATATTTATAGGAAATAATGAATTTCCAGGTTGGATTTCCTTATTTGGATATAATAATGATCCATATATAAAGTTATATTTAGTCGCCATTTATTATACTATAACAACATTAACTACTGTTGGTTATGGTGATTTATATTGTGCTACAAAAAGTGAAAAAATTTTTGGTATGTTTATGGAAGTTGTTGGAATTTTTGCTTATTCTTGGGCTTTGACTTCTGTTAGTAATTATGTTAAAGTTTTAAACGAAAAAACTGAAGAATATGAAAAAAATTTACAAATTTTAGAAGAAATTAAATTAACTTATCCTAAATTATCTGATGATTTATATGATAGAATTTGCAGATATTTAAAATATAAACAAGATAAAGAACAGTTAGATAAAAATATTATTATTGAATGTTTACCTGTTAATTTAAGTAATCTTTTAGTTTATGAAATGTATAAACCTATCATAGATAATTTTATATTTTTTAAAAGTTTTGATAATGTAGATTTTATTGTTAAAGTAATATTAAATTTTAAACCAATAATAGCAATGAGAAATGATATTTTAATAAAAGAAGGTGATTTAGTAGAAGATATAATATTTGTAAAAAAAGGAAAATTAAGTTTAGAACTTCCATTAAATAAAAATCCAAAAGTGCAAAAAACAAAAACAATAATAAATCAAACTTTAAAAAATTCTCCAAGTATGTTATTAAGAACTCAAACAAATTTAGATCCTTTTAAAAGAAGAAGATCAAGTATTTTTCAAAATGTTCAAACTTTTAATCAAGTGAAAACTTTAATAAATAGAGACAAGAAGAAAGAAGAAGAAGAAGAAGAAGAAAATAAAAATATTCAAATATTTAAAATTTTAGAAATAAGGAAAAATGAACATTTTGGAGATATTTTAATGTTTCTTAACCAAAGAAGTCCTTTAAATTTAAGAGTAAAAACAAAAAAAGTAGAATTATTTTTTTTAAATAAAACAGATGCTATTGATATTTCAACAAGTTATCCTTCAATTTGGCAGAAAATAAATATAAAGAGTTTATTTAATTATGAACAAATGAAAAGATTAATGAATAAAATAATAAAAATATTTAAAAGTTCATATGGATTAAATAATTATAATCCTTTGACACAATTAGAAAATAAAAATACTATTAATTCAACTATAAATCCCTTTGAATTAATTGATGAAGAAGATGAATTACAATCAATTCCATCTTTTTCAGATAATTATTTTGAAAATTATGATAATGAAGATCAAATAAAATTAGCTCAAACTTTAAATAGAATAAATACAAAAACTAATACTTTAAATACTATAAAAGAAATAACTACAATTGAAGAAAATAGTAATGATGAAAATAATTATGGTTCAGAAGAAAAAGAAATGAATAAAATATCAGAAAAAAGTGAAAATGAAGAAGATTCGAATTCAAATAATAAAAGTGAAATAATAAATAATGATTCAAAAGAAAATAAAAATTTAGAAATACAAAAAACTTTTAAATCAGAAAATACAAATAGACATAAAAGTATAAGTGATGATATAGAAAAAACTCCTTTTAAACCAGAAGATATTAATGATGAAATTTATCCTGATGAAACATTTGTTAATTCAAATAAAAATAATGAAAATGAAAAAGAAGAAAGTCAATTAAAAAAAATATTAAATAATTTTATTAATAATAATAATCATAATTTTAATAATGATGATATTTCTATTTGTTCAACTGAAATTTCCTTTACTTTAAATAGTGAATATGAAAATTTAAACCAATTAAGTGATTATAAATATTCAAAAGATAATAAATTAAGAAATAAAGTGAAAAACTTTTTAAAAGAAGAATTAAATGAAAGTTTTTCTCGTAAAGTTTCTAAATCTGTAACAAGTTCTTTTGAAAATGAAGAAGAAGAAAATGAAAACGATAATGATAATGATATTGATATTGACAATGAAAGTAATGTTGATTTAAAAAGTATTGGAAGTAGAAAATATAATATTAATAATCCTAATAAAAGAAGACAAAGTGTTTCTTTTTTTAAAAGTTTTAATTTTAATAAGAAAAATAATAATGTTTTAAGAAAAACAGGAACAACAAAACAAGATGAAAGAAATTTACAAATATTAAATTTTCAAAATCGAAGTAAAAAAAGTAATAATTTTATAGAAAATAGAAAAACAAGAAAAGAAGTGATTCATAAAAGCACAATTAAAAGTAAAAAAAATTTATTAAGAACAATAAGTAAAAATATAGAAAGAAATCAAATAAATTTAAATAATCCTGATTTATTTTATTCTGAATATTTTCATAAAATTTTAGATAAAAAGAAATTTCAACATGGAGAATATCCTTTAAATAAAGAAGAAGAAGAATTAATGAATAAATTAGAAAAGAAAAGTACTTTTTCAAGAATTAATTCTCTTTCTAATAATTTAACTCTTAATTTTTCTCCTACTATTAGAGAACAAAATTAATATTTTATTATTTATTTAGTTTATATATATAATTTTGCTTGGAATTATTTTTGTCATATTAGATTGAGTAATTTTGTTCTAATTGTTTTCTTTTAGATTTTTGTAAAAAATTTACAATAATGAAAGAAAAGCTTTATTCGTTTTTTTGAAAAAAAAATATTGTTTTCAAAAATATTTATATAAGAATTCTTTCATTTTCGTAAAAAAATGGTTTTAAAATATTTCAAAAAGAGAAATACTTTTTAAAAAGAAAAATAATAAGAGGTATTCGATTATTCGGGGAATATATTATATAAAAATTGAACATATTTGTTATAGAAAAAAAATATAAATTTTTTTTCTTGATTTTAATATTTTAAATTGTTATTATATAATATTTTAACATAGGTTAATAAATATTTTTAATAATTATTTTATGTTTTGTTTTATTTAAAGGAAAATGTAATTTCTTGTTTATTATATAATTAATTATATAAATAAATTATTAATAAATTTAATTAATTTTTATATCAGTTATTCATAAAATTATGTATAATCAAAAATTGTTATAAATAAATTTTACTTTTATTTTATTTATTTATTGGATTGTTGAAAAATGATAAATCGTTATTAGTAAAAAAATAATAATTAAATTAATTTATTATTATTTTTGATGTGTTTAAAAATTGTTTTTTTCATGTTTCTTTTTTACATAACTTCAAAATTAAATTGTCTTCAAATAAAGAGAATATTAATAAATATTTTTCCAGGAGGAAAAACTCATAATTATGTAATCAAAAATTTATTTGATTATACTTTAGAAAATGAAGATACTTTTAAATATGAATATCATATTATTATTCATGAAATTGATTTAGAAACATGGAAAGAAGAAATTGAATTAAAGTCAAATAATTATTTTATTTATAATTACGGTAATAAAACTATATTTAAAGAACTTTTTGGTAAATCAATTGAAGAAATGAATAAAAATCCAAATTATGGTTTTTTAAATTTTAATAAAGGAATGAAACATAATATAAGAGAATTTATAGAAAGTGGAATTTTAGAAAAATTAAAACAAAAATCAAATAATGAAGAAGATTATTTTAATATAATAGGAACAGATGTTCCAAATTATATAAATAAACTTCTTCAATCAGTTTTTAACATAAAATTAAAAATGTATATTTTTCCTCCTGCAATACCTCAAATATTTTTTTCTAACTTTGAATTAAATCCTTCATATACTCCAACAGTAGGAAGTAAATTTACTGATAATATGAATTTTAAAGAAAGAATACAAAATTATATAATTCAAACAGGGACAAAAATAATGTTTAAAATATTTCAAATTGAACAAAGTAAATTAGTTAATTCATATGGATATAATTTAGATTCTTTTATTCATTTTCAAGATGCTATTCATTTTTTTCAATTCCCTTTAGGTATTGTTTTTCCTATGTCTTTTCCTCCTAATTTTATTTTATTAAATACTATTACTTCAAAAAAAGCAGAAAAAATAAAAGATGAAAGTTTAAACGATTTTTTAAATAAATATAATATTAATATTTACATTAGTCAAGGAACAATTATGAAAAGTATTGAAAATAAAGATTTATTAGATATATTTAATTATTATAATGAAAAGAAAAATATTGGTTTTATTTTAGGAATAAGAGAAGATTTATTAAGTGATAAAGAAATAAGTAAATTTCCAAAAAATGTAAAAATTATAAGATGGATAAATCAAAATGATTTATTAGGAGATTCAAGAATAAAATTATTTATTACTCATGGTGGATTTAATTCAATTTGTGAAAGTATTTATCATGGAAAACCTATGATTGTTTTAGGAGTTGGATTAGATCAATTTAATACTGCTTCTTTTGTTAAAAAATATAATATGGGAATTTCTTTTCAAAGTAGGAAAAATATTAATAAGAATAATATTATTGAAAGTATTAATGAAATTTTATTAAATGATATTTACTTAAATAATACTATTAAACATAGTCAATTTTTAAAAAAATTGAAAAATCCAAGAAGTGAATTTAAATATTGGCTTGATTTAGTTTTGGAATTTGGAACTGAATTTTTAATTGTTGAAAGTTATATGAAAAAATTTAATTGGATTATTATTAATGGATATGATGTTTCTTTACTTTTTATTTTTATCTTTTTTACTCTTTTTTATTTGGTTTGTAAAATTTTTAAATTCTTTTATTATTGCTTTTTTGGTACTTGTGAAAAAAAGAAAAAAAAGGAAAAAATGAAATTTGATTAAAATATAATTTAATTTTTTCAGTTGGTTTTTTGGTTTAAATTAGTTATGATATAATAGTTTGTTATTTAATAAAATATTTAATTTATTTTTTTTAATTTAATTATGATTAAAAGAGAAGAAGAAGATAAATTAAAAATTTTATTAAAACTTCCTCCTCCAATTACTAAAGTCAGTGATGAAGTTGATGAAGAAGAAATATTTAATTTAGTTAAAAACGGAAAAAATATTTTAGACGAATTAAATAATAATAAAGAATTTAATAATCCAGAACATTTAAATGTAAAATATTTATTTATTTTAGAAAATTATTTCACATTATAATATTAATGATAAAAGTACTAATATTCTCTCTGAAAAAAGAGAATACGATGAATTACTTAAATTTTATGAAGAAAGTATTAAAAATGAAAATGAAATATAATTCAGGTTTAAATGTATTTAAAGG
>JAEEGK010020719.1_pt1 | contig 13955 bp, 9 predicted proteins | sample 8958771 | NCBI WGS metagenome assembly JAEEGK01 (sample SAMN16246547, study PRJNA631951) | gut metagenome | biome: gut microbiome; feature: rumen; material: SC-attached | host: Bos | place: Iran: Karaj | collected 2018-10 | reverse complement strand
TATAAAAAAAAAATATAACAACAATAATTATAGCACATAGATTAAGTACAATTCAAAATGCAGATTGTATATTTGCAATTAAAGAAGGTAATGTATGTGAAATTGGTACTCATGAGGAACTTCTTCAAAAAGATGGTTATTATGCAGGATTAGTAAAATCTCAATTAAGTGATAATGATAATAAAAATCAAAAAGAGTTTGCTAGAAAATTATCAAAAAAAAATACAGAGCGTTTATCTAGACAATTTACAAGTGAATTTGAAGATGCAAAAACATCATTATCAGAATATTCAGATAATGATAAAAATGCTGTAATTCATTATAATTTATTATTCAGTTTACTTAAAAATAATAAATTTGATACTTTCTTAGGAATAATAGCATCATTAGGTGGTGGAATAATAACAGTATTTTCAGGATGGGTTTTAGGAAAAGGAATAAATGGTATATCAGGAAAAGATAATGATGTAATAAATAAAGAAGGTAAAAAATGGGGTTTAATATTTTTTTGTGTAGCAATAGCATTTGGTTTAATTATATTTTGTAAAATATTAAAATTAGATACAATTGGAAGTGTCATATCAGCAGGAATGAGAAAAGAAGTAATTAAAAAATATTTACAATTCCATGTTGGTTTTTTTGATTGGGATGAAAACTCACCTGGTGCTCTTTTAACAAGATTATCAATTGATACTACTCAATTAAATGCTGTTGTTTTAACTATTGTTGGTGATGCTGTTACTACTGTTGGTATTTTAATTTTTGCTTTGGCATTATCTTGTCATTATGATTATAGATTAACTCTCATTGCTTTATGTTTCTTACCTTTTATTGTCTTTTCTCAAATTTTAGTTAATAGAGCTAGAAGAGGTGGAAGAGATGGTGAAAGAAAATTAGACATTGAAGCTGGTGCTGTACTCAGTGAATGTGTTATTAATACTAAAACTATTTATTCATTTAATTTTCAAAAACCAGCTGTTGAAATGTATTTAGGAATTTTAGAAGCCGAAAAAAAAAATTTTTTAAGAGATTCTTTAATTCAGGGACTTTTACTTGGATTAGGAATTTTCTGTTCTTTTGCAAGTAATGCAACTGTATTTAATTATGCTGGATATTATATTCGTAAAAAATCATTAACTTATCAAAATATGATATTTGTAATTAATATTTGTTCAACAATGTCACATGGTTTATCAAATGGATTACGTGGTATAGCAGATTTTTCAAAAGCAAAAAAAAGTTGTCTCTCAGTTTTTAGAATATTAAATACAGAAACAGAAATAAATCCATTTGAAAATGCAAATAAAAATAAAATATCAGCAAATAATATAAAAGGAAAAATAGAATTTAAAAATGTTTCATTTTGTTACCCAACAAAACCAAATCAAAAAATATTAAATGACTTAAGTTTTGTAATTGAACCAGGTAAATCAGTAGGATTAGTAGGATACTCAGGATGTGGAAAAAGTACAATTATTCAATTATTAGAAAGATTCTACGATGCTACAGAAGGTCAAATTTTAATAGATGATATTAATATAAAAGATTATAATTTATTTGAATTAAGAAAAAAAATAGGTTTAGTAAGTCAAGAACCAGTATTATTTAAAAGAAATGTATATGAAAATATAAGATATGGTAATTTAGAAGCAAATAAAAATGAAGTTTATTCTGCTGCTTTATCAGCAAAAATAGAAAAATTTTTTAATGATAAAGAATTAGGAACTAAAGAAGATCCTGTTTCAGGAGGAGAAAAACAAAGATTAGCAATTGCAAGAGCATTTTTAAAAAATCCTGTTATTTTATTATTAGATGAAGCTACTAGTGCTTTAGATAAAGAAAGTGAAATTGCTGTTCAAAAAAGTATTGATGAATTACAAAAAGGAAGAACTAGTATTGCTGTTGCTCATAGATTAAGTACTATTATTGATTCTGATATTATTTTTGTTATTGAAGCTGGAAAAATTGTTGAACATGGTAAACATGATGAATTACTTCAACTTGGAAAAAAATATGCAACTTTATATAAATATTCAATTTCAAATTAAAATATCTATTTTGATGTTTTATTTCATTTATTTTAATTAATATAATTTTTATTTTATATAGGAAATTTTTTTTAAAAAATTAACAATAACATTTATAAAATAATGAAAATAGATTTTTTATTATTGTTTATTATATTTTTTAAAATAAATTATTTTGTCTCTTAAAAATGATAAATTTTTTTTCTTCAACAAGATGTGGTAAATTAATAAAAGAAGAATATAAAGATGATAATGAATTAAAAAAAGGTTCAATAATTCCAAAAGAAAAACAAAATTCTGTAAAAGATATATTTATAATACCTTATAACTTAAATATGTCACTTTCAAATTCAACACAATGTTTTAGTAATAGAAAAGCATCAGAAGAACATTATGAATTAAATATAATTGAATATCCTTTTCAAAAAAAAACAAGTTTTAGACATTCAAATTTAGATTTAGATACTTTTAAACCTTGTTTAAAAAAAATATTATCAGATGATGAAGGAAATAATTATAATAATAATATTGATGATGATGATTCTTCATTTGATTCAGATACTATTTATGATGATGATGAATATAGTATATTAGATACTTCTAAAAATGATAACCCATGTTGTAAATTTTGTGAACAAATATATCAAAATGCATTCAAAAATGGTTTTATATTAAAAGAAAGAATTTGTGATTATTGTAATAGATTAATTAATCAAAATAATTTAGAAATATTAATTAAAGAAGGTAGATTTAATGATATTGATAGTGTAATTGAAAATTGTGTAAGTTATTATGATGAAAATAAACAAAGTTTTGTTAGTAATACTCAAATTAAGTCACCTAAATCAAGGAAAAAAATAGATAATAAAATAAAAATTATAAATTTGAATAATAAACCAATTATATATACAAAAAAATTTGTTCCTACACCTTCTATGAATAAAATGAAAACACTTGGAAATTTTAGAATAAATAAGAAATTTAATATTTGAATTCTTATTTTATATATATATATATCTATAGGTCAAAGAATTAATATTAAATTTTTAATCAAAAAAATATTAGTTTAAAAAAAAATTAAATATAAAAAAATATGTAAAACTAATGGTAATAATTTATTTTAATAAAAATGTTTTTAATAAGAAATAAAAATTATTTAAAAAAAACATAAAATTGTTTTTTTCATTTTAAAAAACTTTAAAAATATTTAAAAAAATGTATGATGTTGATGAAAAAATTGATGATTTATTAGGTTCTCGTAGAGGGAATCGTATAGAAGCTTATGAAAAATATAGAAAATCACATTTATTTGAAGATTGTAAAGATGATATAGCACCAATAACAGATAAAGTAACAAATAAAGTATATACAAATAAATTTGAGCCTAAATATAATGAAAGAAAAGCAAGAGAAATTTATCAAGATTCAGTTTTAACAAAATCAAAAAGAGCAAAAACATTAAAAACTTTAACAAGAACAAAAACAGAAGATAATTTATTTAGAATAAGAAGAATACCAAAAGATAGAGATTTTAATGCAATTGATTTAAAAATAAAAAATGATTATCGTGGATATAATGTTAAAGAATATAAAATAAAAAGAACAAAATCAGTTTTTATTCCAAGATCAAATATAGATAATGATATAGAAAAAAATACAATGGATTCTCGTATAAGAAAAATTTATGCTATGACTTCTGATATTTTTAATACTAATATTAAACCAAAATTTACTGTTCAAGATTTAAATAATAGTTTTCATGCAACAAAAATTAAAAGATTACAAGATGAAAAAGATGCAAAAGAAAAAAGAAATGCATTTTTAAAAAGATCAATGACACATTCTAGAATTTCAACTAATCAAGATTGGAGAAATAGTAATACTGAACCATTAAAAAAAAAAATGAAAGAATTTAATGATATTTTTAATCAAAATTTAAATGATAAAAAATTTAATAGAAAGAATTTTTTAACTAAAAGAGATTATAATAAAGATATATCATTAATAGATAAAAAAAGTTTAAATGTAAAAACAAATCCAACAAATATTGGAAGTGTAAATTATAATATTTTATCAACACAACCAAATGAATATAGAAATACAATATCAATTTATTCAGATAAAAAACCAATTGGTGTTAATTATGATAATTATGAAATTAATTGTGAAAATGATAATTTTAATAAAGTAAATAGTAAAAAATTAAAAAATATTTTTTATAAAGAAGGAATTCATATTTATAATTTTAAAGAAGAAGGAAATGAAATTGCTGGTAATAATGGTAAATTTTTATTTCAAATAAGAAAAGGAAATCGTGATGAAGATTTTGCAGATAAATTAAAAAAAATAAATAATTATTTAAGAAATAATGATATGAAATTACAAAAAGTGAATTATAATAAAGCAATTAAAGGGTAAATAAAATAAAATATTTTTTTATTTAATTTAGTTCTGATATTACTGAAGAATTTAGACCTGAAAAAAAAAAAAGACAACAAACACCAGGTAAAGGTTTAGTTGGTTTTGGAAAGTAAAATTTATAATTTTTTAATTTTTTTTCATAGGAGAAAAATAGAATTATGTCAATATAATAATAATTATAAAAATTTTGAAAAGGAAGAACATAGAATTAAAAAACCTTCTACAGTAAAACCAAATGAAAAAAATAATAATAAAACTAATGGAAAGTCATTTAAAGGTAAAGGAGCTTGGAAATAAAAAAAAATTTTTTTTATAATTAATGTTTTAATATTATATTTGAATTAAAATTTATCTTTGATTTTTTTTATCTATAAATTAATTTATATACAATTAAACATATTATTATTAATAATATTAAAAGAAGGAGAATTTTAATTTTAAAATTTTCCCACCATGTTTCTTTTTCTAATTTTTTTGCATTACCATGAAAGTCTTTTGCATCTTCTTTTAAATTTTGACTTTTTTTTTCTAATTCATCTAAACTTTGAGTATTATTTATTATTTTTTGAATTGAATCTTTAACTATTACTTTTATAGAATCAACTGTATTAATAATTTCAGAAATGTTATTTATATTAGAATCTTGATATTTGTCTATTATTATTTTTAATTTTTGTCTTCCTTCTGCATTCAAATCACCTTTAGAACTTTTCATTGCATAAACTTTTTCTTCATATATTTCATTAATTAATTTAAATGAAAATTGGTCTTTATATTCTGGTAAAGTACATACAAAAAAATAAATTGTAGGAGGCAATATAGTAAAATTATAAACTAATGAAGAATTATCATTTATTTTTAATCTCTCTCCAATTTTTATTTCATTTGATAAACATAATTTATCAAATATTCTTTTATTATCTCCTTTAATACTTCTTAAATTAGGATGAGCATAAGTAGTATATTCAGTAATACTTTTTTTATTAGAAATATCACCTATAAATACAAAAATTATTGGTTGATTTGACATTAATTATTTTTATTATAAAAAAAATAAAATATTTTCATATAAAAATAATAGAAATATTTACTTAATAATTAAAAAATTTAAAAACATTTTTAATAATTTTTATCTCAAAAAAAAAGTTCAATTTAATCAATATCACCTTGTTCAGCTCTAACTTTTTCTAAAAAAGGATGATTAAGTGCATCTTTAATAGTAATTCTTTTATCAGGATCCATTTGTAAAAATTTTTCCATTAAATCTAAACCATCTTTATCAAAATTAGGAAAAAGATCTTTTAATTTTTTAGGTTTCCACTGAGGAAAATTAATAGAATAATCTTTTAATTTAGTAATACCAGGCCAATTTTCTTCATTAGGAGTACCCATAATTTGAAAAATTTTAAATAATTGTCCAATTTCTGAATCACCAGGAAATAAAGGTTTACCAGTTATCATTTCTGCCATTATACAACCAATTGACCATGAATCAACTTTAGTAGTATAATTTTCAATTCCTAATAAAACTTCAGGTGGTCTATACCATAAAGTAATTATTTCATGTGTCATTTTTCCCATTGGTAATGAAAACATTCTTGATAAACCAAAATCACATAATTTTAATTTCATTTCACTTGTTTTTAAAAGTAAATTTTGTGGTTTTAAATCTCTATGAATAATTCTATTTATATTACAATAATATAATCCATTTAATATTTGTAATGTAAATTGTTGAATTAATTTTAAATCTTTTATTCCTTTTTCTTTATCAACATACATTTTAAGATCCATATCAGCATATTCGAAAATTAAAACAATTTTATCAACATCTTGTATTATTTCATATAATTGTACTACATTTTCATGCCGAAGATGCTTTAAAATACACATTTCTCTTAAAGCTGTTATTGGTATTCCTTCATCTTTATTTTCTATTCTCATTTTCTTCATTGCTACTCTTCTATTATTTGTTGTGTCAATTGCTTCATATACTTCACCATATGTCCCTTCTCCTATTTTACGAACTTTTCTAAATTCATTTAAACGCTTTTCTACATCTGTTTTCATGTTCATTTTTTTTAATTTTAAATTATTTTTATTTGGATTATTGTATTATTGATTTTTATTTATATGTTTGAATTTTTTTTAAAAAAAATATATTTTTTGTATAATATTATATTTTTGTATTTTATTTGTTTAAAAAATAAAATATTTAAAATATATATTTGATTTTAAAAGAAAACTAATAATATTTTTAAGAATATAAAAAAAAAAATAATATTAATAAATTTTTAGAATATTTTTTCAATGGATTTATTTTGAACTTCAACTAAACTATAATTTTCTTGGAAACTATTAGTAGCATTTATAAATAAAATTGAATATTGTCCTTGATATTGACTAGCTAAAGTTGTCAAATTCGTTTTTTGATCAACTAAATTATATTTTGGAATAATATGCATTGATGAATTAGCTAAAGTACCATTAGTTTTTTCATAATATATATTAGAAATATTTTGTTGTATATTTCCTATAATAACTGATTTTAAATATACTTCAACATTAATATATTTTTCATCTTCTGTATCATAATTAAGACCATATGAATAATCAATTTGAGTTAAATTAATTGAAGTATGAATACAAATTCCAAATAAACATATTTCATTATTCATATATGTATCAGCTTTTTCATTAAATGAATCAGTTTGTGTATAAGATTTGTTTTCAACTTTTTCTAATATTAATGAAAATTTTTCTTCTAAAATTGAATCAACTATTTTTTTTAAAGCATATTTAATTGGTGAATATAAACTTTGTAAAAATACTTTATTAAGGTTTACTAAAGATTTCTCAATATAGTCATTTGCTTTAAGTAAAAAATCTCTTCCTTGTAATACTCCAATTGTAATTAAAGTTGTATAATAATTTTGAATTTTGTCTTCTTCTGCATAATTATTTAATAAATTTTTAAATTTAATTTCATAATCATAAAGAGATTCAACATTATTTATGAATGAATATGTGAATTGAATTCTTTTATTAAAGATTGAAAGGAATTCATTAGAATTTAAGAATTTTTCAGTAAAATCATTTATTGTTTTTTGGTAATTTTGAATTATGTTGTCAATTGTTTCAATGTTATATTCATTTAAACGTCTTTTATTATTCAACAAATTTCTTTTTGTAATATTTTTTTCAAGTATATTTTTAAAATCAGAAAAATCTTTAATTAAAATTGAATTTAATAATTCATTTATATGGTATTCAATTTGTTCCATTTCAAATAATTTATTTCTTTTATTTATTTTTTCATTTATTTTATCGACAAAATTAGATTCGCTAATATATTCATTCAATCTTTTATCCAAATAGTCAGTAATATTAATTATATCATTTGCATAATTTCCTAATAAATCTGATATACAATTATTTATTTCATTAATAAATACAATTAATGATTCTTTTATATTATCATTTAAATCGTAATAAAGATTATTATTAAATTCTTTATTTAATTTTATTAAGTCTTTTAATTGCTTTTTTATTAGTAAGATATCTTCATCATTTGATCCATGACTAATTACTAAATTATTCATTTCTTTTTCATAATTATCTAATATTTTAGATAGTTGTTCAATTTCATTTGTTATATTAGTTTTATAACTATTTTTAATTTCACCAAAATTACTAACTTCAAATAGTTCATCCATAGATTGATTTAATTTAACTAGAAATGATTGGGTAAATTGTTCTGGTATTAAAGATAATATTTTATCCGATAACTTAATTTTAATTGATTTTAACATATCAATGGTATTATCTTTCAATCCATTTAATATTTTTGTTTTTACATCTATGTTAAAATCATTTAATTTTTTTAGAACAATTGAATCTATTTTTGGGATAATATTTTTATATATTTCTTCTTTTAAATAAGGATATATTTCTTCTAAAGTTGTTTTAAAATTATCAGAAATGATATGTCTATCTTGTAATATTAAATTAATATAATCATGTGAATTATTAATGATAATTTTAATAAAATTTAAATCACTCATAAAATTAAGAATAAAATCTTCATAAAAAATTTGTTCTAAATATTCATTACCTTTATTTTCAACAAATGATTTTAAAGAATTCATAAAATTTTTACTTATAATTGCTTGAATTTCATTTTTAAAATTTGTATTTTCAGTCATTTCATTTTTTTTAAGTTCATCTGTTAAATCAGTTGCAATTTCAGTAAGAGTATATTGAAATTTGTCTAAATTTATTGTCTTATCTAAATTATTTATACTATCATTTTGTAATTTATTAAATTGATTCATTAAATTGTTTTCATTAAATACTTCATTTAATTTTATAAGATATTTTTGATAATTTTCTAAAATGTTATCTTTTGTTGAATTAAATAAAGAATTAATTTCATTTGTTTCATCTGCTGAATATAGATCAGCTTCTTTATTTAATTCAGCAGTTGATGCTTCAAATTCATCCTCTAAAAAAGATTCAACATTATCTATTTGTTTTTTAACAATTTCTTGACATTTATTTTTAAAATCATCTAATGCATTTTCATATATTTCTTCTATTAAATTTTTTAATTCTTTTTTTAAGTTATCTGATTTTTCATCCAAAGCACCAAAACTATAATTACTTATAGATAATGTACTATTGAATAATTTAAATGTTCCATGTGAATCAAAGGTTAATTTTATTTTTTCTTTAATTTCTGATGTTATATCATCAATTCTAGAAATAAATACATTTTCAACTTCATTAATTAATTCTTTATTTAATGAAATATTTAAATTTCCAAATTTATCGCTTATATTTTTTATATCTTTTTTTAATTGGTTAAATGAATCATAATATGATTGTGAAGGAGAATAATAATTTTTTTGATTTTTATAATAATTTCTTTCATTTGAAAAAGCTCTCATAATTGAAGATTTGATTGCTGATAATTCCTTTTTAAAATCAGCATATATATTATCATTTACAATAAATATATTAGATGTAATATTTTGAATTATAATTTGTTTTATTAATTCTTTATTTAAATTAGAAGTAAATACTTCATTAATTTGATTTGTGAAATTATTGATATATGGTTTAAGACTTTCTTCTATTTGAAAATCAATTTTATTCACATAAGAAATAATATCTGATATTATAGCATCAAGTTTGAAATTATTTAAATTTTTATAATTTTCATAATATTCTGAACTATTTAAATTTGAAAGTGTTTTTTCATTTGTAAGAAATTTAGTTGATAAAAGTACAGTAGATTTCATTTGAGTTATAACTGAACGAGCTTTTGAAATTTGAGAATTATATTGTTGATCTTCATTCAGTAAATTATCTTTTATATATTTTGGACAAAAATCATAACGATCTTCTCCATCACAAAATCTAAATGCATAATCATGTTTTATTTGTTTAGTTAAACGATAAAAATCATAATAAAATTCAGTCTCAGTATTATTATTTAATAATCTTATATTAAAAGGATCATCTGATAATGATGTAACATTAATTTCATTTGAATAATCAATATTTTTAATTTCTTCAAAAAATTCTTCAAATGCAGAAGTTAAATTAAATTCATTATAATTTTCAAATGAAGAACGCGGAACCTCAGTAAACATTTTATCATATTCATTTTCAATAATACTTTGTATTTTAGTATATGAATCTTTAATTGAATATTTTATTTCATTTAATATTATATTTGTTATATTTCCTATTGAATAATTTTTTTCTAAAATTTGAATTTGATTTATTTGTTCAATTTTATTTATTATTTCCTCAGGCTTTGAAATATATTTATCTAAATTCTTTTTAAAATGATTAGTGTAACATTCACTTTCATATTTTTGATATGAATCATTAACTGATTTATAAAAGTTATTTATATAATTATTTAATAAATTTGTATTATTAAATCTTTCAATTGTTTTTGATACCATTTCTTCTCCTAAATATGTATTTTGAATTTCATTATATATATTTAGAAAATTAGAAAATTCCATTATAAGATTATCAAAGTTTGGATTATTTTTAATAAGAGTTTTGAAGTTTGAAAACTGTTCATTAAATCTATTTTTGATTTTATCCAAAATATTTTTTGTTAAAAATGTATCTTCGAGTTCTCTAATTGGTTTTAAAATATAGTCAATGTATCCTTTTTTTCTTTTTTCATAAATTTCCCTTTCAATGTTAAAAAAACATTCCATATCTTCTACATATAAAGTAAAATTCAAATTGAATAATATATAAGATTCTAATGCATTAAATAATTGAGTTTGTTTTTCTTCTATATCTTTTATTAAATTTGTAAATGTATTATTAAGTTCATTTTCTTTTAATTCATTTTCATTATTCTTATTAACTAATAATATCATAGAATTTAAAGTATCATAAATTATATTTCTATAGTTTTCAAATTCAGAATAAATCTCTTTTCCTTCGTTATTATTTAATAATTCATTAATAATTTCTTTTACTTTATCATTAAATTGCATTTCTTGTGCAATATTCTCAATATCTTTTAAATTAGATTCCATTTTTTCTTTAAAATATTGATATGTTTGATTATTAAAATCACTTTCTTCATTCTCTATTGCTAATTTTAAATTATCTATAAATTGAGAATATACATTATTTATTATATTTAATTCATCTTTTATTCCATAATATAAATCAATATCTAAATCTATATCCTTAATTCTATCAGTTATTTCTTTCATATTAGTGAAAAATAAATAAACATTTTGTTTTAAATTATCTATATTATTAATTGCATTATCATAAAATTCATGAAAAGATGTATTTGATTCAATAATAATTGTTTTTACACTATCAAGTGTTTTATTATCAACTTTCTTTTTATTTTCATGTAATATATTATAAGTTTCTTTATGTTTGTTTATTAAATGTTTATATTTTTCATCATAAAAATTCTCTTTTAAATATTTACCGATTTCATTTAAATCTTCATCAAATACTGAAGAAATAAAACTTGTATTATTTAAATTTTGTTCTAATTTACTAAGATTTCCTCTTAAATTTTCATCAATATTTTTTAATTTTTCACTAAATTCAAAAAAATTATAACTACTCAATTCCATAGCAATTTTTTCAACTAAATCTAAAATATCATTCGCAATTGTATTAAAATTAGTTTGAATTTGTTCTTCAAGAACATTTATTTTTTTTGAATCAGTTACTAATACCATTTTAATTATACCAGTACCATTAAACGCGAAAAAACTAACTTGTGCATTTAAGGCCATTTTTAAACCTAATTTAGTAGTTTTAAATAATCCATATGAAAATTGAATAGGTTGTTTAAAAGCAACAATTAATTTACGTAAATCTTTATAACTTTTTATTTTTGGTATTTCAAAATATCCATTATTAACTTCATTGAATTCTTCTTCAACATCAAAATCATTTAATCTTCTTAAATTAGTTTCGTTATCAAAATTTATATTTGAAATTAATCCTTTTATCATTTTAGAAATATCTTCATTTATTTCATCAGAATATAATTCAGTTGAAGATTCAAATTGAACTGTTAATCCTTTAATTAATCCTTCTCTAACATTATCTTTATCATTTTCAAAATCACTATAATCTAATAAACCTTCCATTTCAATATCATCAACTTGATTTGAACTATTTCCAAATAATTTCATTTCTTTTGTAGAAACTATTTTTGATGGTACTTTATTTGAAAGTTGTATTAAATCTTTTTGACCAATTGTTCCATCTGAAAGTGATGTTTTTCCATCTGATACATTATTTAAATGATTAATCACAATAGAATTATCATTTATTTCTAATCGTCTTTCATAATTATTATTTTGATTATTTAAATCAGGAGCAATTTTAGTTGTGAAATCTGTTAAATAAGAAAGATAAATGGAATTTATATTTTTTGGATAAGATAATTCATAAATATAACCTAAATCATTAAATGTAAATTTTATCATTGGAATATCATCTTTTGATTCTGTTTCAGTGAGTATATTAAATCCTCCTGATGATATTTCATCTTCATTTTTTGTTTCTCTATAATTTAATATTACTGCATAAGCAGAATACAATCTTTCGTTTGTTTTATTAATTTGATCATATATTGCAAATAAATAAGTTATTTTTATTATCTTTTCATTTTTGGGTAAATTTTCATCAAGCCTTCTGAAATAATTATTTATATTAGAAAATTCAATTGTTGTTGTTTCATTTATTGTTTCATTATATTTTTTTACTTCATACAATTTTCTATTAATCAAACAATTAAAGGGGTTAATTTCACAAAAATCAGGACAACCATTTGGATTAGTACAATTAGTAGGAGAACAACCATTTGGATCAGTACAATTAGGAGGACAACCATTTGGATCATTACATTTTTTTTTTTTTAAAACCAATATTAAAACAATTGCAATTACAATTAATAAACAAATACCTATTCCAATTAATATTTTATGAAGACAATTTTGGGAGTCAGGGGTTGGTGACTCTTGTTCTGAATCATGTTCTTGCTCTTGTTGTGTCTCTTGTTGTGGCTCTTGTTGTTGCTCTTGTTGTTGTTCTTTAATATTATTAATTGGGGTATCATATTGCTTATTATTTTCATTATTTCCATTTCTATTTGATGTTTCCTCTATTATAATATCTTCTGAACCTATTTGTTCATTCATTTTTTTTACTTTTTTTATAAACAATGATATTTTTATATTAATAATTGTTTTTAATTAAAGGGTATAAAAAAATTATTCTTTTTATAAAAAAGGTCTATTTTTTTTCTTAATTTCAATATTTTCTTATTTCTAACAACAAAAATACCAATCTAAAGGAGAAATAAATATTAAAAAATGAAAAATAATAAATTAAATGATTATATTATAAGAAGATTATTTAACAATATTTTAATCTTTAATATTAAATTTTCATTAATTATATTAAATATTGAAGATATATTTATAGTTATTTTATTCTAAAATCTCATTTCCCTTTTTGTAAATTAATTAATCAACAATCATTATTATCTGTGATCAGACTCAATATATAATTAGAATTTAAACTAAAATATGAACTAATTCTTTTAAATGTCCTTCTTATATTTTTACCATTTTTAATACATCCAAATTATATAAATAATATATTTAATCATTTCCTCCTGCTCATAAATATTTTCCTTAATTATCAATATTATTATATAATATTTCTCCTTTGCATTCTGAAATTATTTAAATTATTATTATTTATTTTTCTAATATTTCATTTTTTCATTTTTATCTATTAATATTTTATATTATATATGATTTAATTTATTAATTATATTTTTTTAAAAAAAATTCACAACATTAGTTTATAAAATATATTCATTATTATATTAGTTTTATATCTATCCATAATATTTCTTTTGAATCATAACTATGTATAATAAAATATCTCCTTTTTTATAAATTGAATTAGTATTATTAT
>JAEEGK010020717.1_pt1 | contig 13956 bp, 10 predicted proteins | sample 8958771 | NCBI WGS metagenome assembly JAEEGK01 (sample SAMN16246547, study PRJNA631951) | gut metagenome | biome: gut microbiome; feature: rumen; material: SC-attached | host: Bos | place: Iran: Karaj | collected 2018-10 | reverse complement strand
TTTAGAAGTGTAGAAGAAAGATTAAAATTATTTGGTGTACACTTTCATCAAATTTCTCATTTTCATCACCCCGAAATGAAATTTGAAGAAAAAATAAATCAAGTAAAAAAAATAATAGATAATGCATTAAATTTAATTAAAAATTCTATTATTAAATTACAAAAAAGAGTTCAAATGAGTCATCCTTTATTAAAATATATTAAAGATTCTAAAACAATGTTTAAAACTCCTTTAAAAAAATTAAAAGAAGAAATTCAATCACTTGCAGAAGATAATTCTTATAAAGAATATGAAAATATTATGGAAGATATGAAAAATAGAACTCAAAGTTCAACAAAATTAAAATTAGATTTTATAAATAAAATGATTGATTTAGTTAAAGTTAATTCACAAATTCAATTTGAATTAAATAAAATGTTAAAACCTTATTATTCAATGAGTAATTTAGTTAGAATTAAAGGAAAAGGAAAAAAAATATTTAATGAAAATTTAAACTCAAATGAAAGAGCTAAAATATTATATTATGCTAATTTATTAGCAAAACCAGATTTTTGTAACAATGAATTACCTAATTTAGATTTTAATGAAGTTATTCATATTTTAAAATGTTTTGAATCTCAAAATAATTTAGTTTCTGAATATAAAAAAACTTTAATTAAAGGAATAGAAGAATATAAATTAATTAATCCAGTTGAATTTGAAATTATTATAGAAAAATATAAAGCTGTTTTAGATGAAGTAAACAATTATCAAGAATCTGCTATGAAATATTTTGAAAATATTCAAATGAATAAAGAATTTGTAACTCAAATTAAGAATATTATTAAAAAATATAGAGAATTTCAAAATGGAGTTTATCATTATCAAAGTATTTTAGAATTATTCCAAAAAATCAGAAACTTAGTTACTAAATTTTGTTATTCTGAATTTAATCTTAAAGTTGAAATTATATGTGAATATAATTTATAAGTTTAAAATACTATTATTTGAAAAGTATATTTCTCTAAATAATTTATTATTTCTGTTTGTTTTATTTTAATTTTCAACAAAGATTTTATTTGTGAAAACAATAAAAAACTTTTGATTAAAAACTTTATCAAAAATATTAAAAGTTGGAGGATATAAATCACCTTTTTTCATAGGATAAAATCTAATTTTAATATCTTTTTTTTCATTAGGATTTAAACTTCCAATATTATATTTTTTAAATTCATTTATTATTCCCGGAAGATTATCATTAGGTTTTTTAATAAATTCATCATTATTTTCAATATTTAAATCTTGAATAGAATCATTAAATTCAATATAAAATTCACTTGTTTTATCAGTTGTATTTTTAATTGAAAGAATAACAGAAAAAAATTTAAATATTTTAATTTCTTTTTCAATAATTTTAACTTTAATATGTAATTTATGAAAAATATCACTTTGCCATTTCATTGAAATCATCATCATAATATTATCATAAATATTATTGTTATTATCTAAAAAAAGTAATATTGGAGTATTTAATCTTAATTTTACAATTTCATCATTATTTATTTTTTCTTCATTAGAATCTACCATTGAAGTAACCATTTTAGATAAAACATTTATAGAATTATTTTCTGAAAATTTTTCTAAATTGGAAGAAGCAATTTTATTCTTTTTTTTAAAAGATAAAATAGAAAAAATCGATTTTTTCTTTCCTTCTTCTTCTTCATCACTTGATGAATCTTTTGAATTAATATCACTTTCAAAAATATTTTTTCCTTTTTCTATTTTTAAAGATATATTATATTCTTCTCCAGGTTTAATTTCAATAGGATAATCTTTATTAACAATATTAAATAATATAGAATCAATTGAAATTGGAAATTCATCATTATCAGAATGTTGTTCAAACTTATCAATATACAAAGTCATTTTTTTATCTATTGTAGTTTTATCTTTTAAAATTTTAATATCTTTAATAACAAAAGAAATAGGATAAGATAAAAAAATATTTTCTTCTTCATTTTCTTCATCATCAAATTCATTTATTGAATTTTTAATTAAAAGAGAATTTCCTTTTAAAGACTCATCTATATAATTTATTGATGAAGTTATATTTTCTATTTTTATTGTTATTATTGATTTTTCAGGTGAACAATCAAATTGTTTTGTGTGAGAAACACATAATGGTTTTATTATTTTAACTTCTTTATATAATGTTTTTATTATCACAAATTCACTTATATATTTATAATTTGGTAATTCATCTATTGGAACTTTTTTTATAAACTCAATATTATTTCTTTTTAATAATCTAATTTTTAAAATTAAATTTTTATTTATATAATTCAATGGAACTATAATATGCTTTTTTATTTCTATTATTGCTATATTTTTTTCTGGAATTATTTTTTTCCTTATCATATAATTATTAATTAATATTTCATTTTTTAATTTTTCTTTTATTTCTGTTATTAAATTCCCAAAGTTATTTATATCTGAGTTAAATACTTTTAATTCAGATATATTATTTTTTTCTATATCTTGTGATAATTCAATTTTTATATATAAATTATTTATTAAATCTTCTATTTTTCCTAAATTAGAATTTTTTTCTATTAATATTGATGATTTTGATATTTTTAATACAACAAAAAACCTTAATAATTCATTTTGAAAAATTATTGCTCTAAATTTTTTATAATCATTATTAAATATTTTTTCCATATCTTCATATTCATCTATTTCATTTTCTTTTTTACTAATTAAATTATTTTCTAAAGGAATAAAAATATCACCAAATATATTTTCTTCGGGAATATTATCCATTTAAATAAAAAAATATATAAAATATTATTATTTTGTTATTTTAAAGGTTTTAAATTAAAAAAAAATAATTATTTTTGCATTTTTTGATCTATTACATTTCTAACATATCCAAGTTGTTCATTATTTAATTTATTTAATAAAATTAACACACAATCTATAATACCTTTACTATCACTAGTATTAATATCCATATTTTTAAAACTTGACATAAATTCATTATTTCCCATTGTACTTCTTAAATTATTTGAATTATAATTATCATAATAATTATTCATATTTGAATTTGAATTATAATTATCATTTTGATTAAAAAAATTATCGTTATTATAACTATTACTTTGATAAGGATTATAATTATTATTACTGGTTCTTAAATTATAATTCGAATAATTATTATTTATTTGTTGCTTACTATTATTTCCTCCATAACTACTCATAAGAGGATTATTATTATTATTTAAATCATTAATATTTAAATTTCCTTTGTCATTATATTGATAATCTTTATTTAAATTTCTATTAGAAAAATCATTACTTGTCATCATATTATTTATATTATTTTGAAAAGAAAAACTATTTAAAAGTTCATTACTATCCATTTGAGAAGCAATTTCTCTTTCATTTTCAGAAACAATAATATCATCTAACTTATCTAAAAAGGGTAAATATTTTATTATTGAAATTCTATAATTTGGATTTTGACTTATTGGATTTTCACTTAACCATAATATTCTTAATTTAGAACAATTAGATAAATATTTTAATTCTCTTATATCACTTATATTATTTTTTCGTAAATATAATTCTTTTAAATTCTTTAATTCCTTAAAATCTTTTAATGTTTTTAAATTATTAACACTTAATGATATTACTTCTAAATTTGGCATTTTTCTGAAAATTGATACATCATCTAATTCACATCCCCATAAATTTATTTTTTTAATTGAATTTATTTTATCATTTTTTGCTCTTACAGCAACTAATTCGAAAGATAATTTTTTAGACATTTTCTGTGATTTTTTTTAAATTGTTTTTATAATAATTAATTTAAATAATTTTATTCAATGGGTTAGCAATATTTCCTTGAATAAAAAAAGATTTATTTATTAGAAAAGACTTAATTAGTTGAGATTATAAGAGAAAAAAAATATATAAAAGAAAAAGATTATTTAGTTAATAATGATTAGAGAAATATTCAAAATAATATTTTAAACAGTTTTATAAATATATTTCAACAATTAAAATAATATATAAATAATGGCAGATGAAGATAATGATATAGGAGCAATCAGAATGGAATAAATGTATTTTTAATAATTATTATTTTAATTATTTTTAAAAATAGATTTATTAAAGTAGATGATAAAGAAAGAATGAAACAAGTAGTAGAATAAACTTTGAAACATATAAATATTTTCCAGAAATTACCAAGAAAATGGGGAAAAAGCTTACTCTTTAGCAACCAAAATAAAAGATTTTATATAAAATTCAGGTAAATATAATAGATATAAAATAAATATTCAAGTTTATTTAGCAGAAAAAAAATCAAAGAGTAACTATTGTTGCAAAATGATGGTTGTATTCTTATTTAGATAATTATGTTACTTATACTTATCAATGTATAATTTTTTATTATACTGTTATTGTTTGGGGATTTTATACTGATTAAAAAATGATAATATTTCATTTCATTTTATACATTAAAAAATAATTTAAATAATAATAAATATATAAAATAATTGGATGATTGGGGATTAGACCAAATATCAATCCCCAATCCCCATTATAGAATTCTAATTTTATATAAATTAAATTATTGAATTTATTTTAAATTATTATATTATAATAGTTTTTAATGTGATTAATAAAAATTATTGAAAATAATTTATTAAAAAAGTGCAAAGAAAATAAATCTTCTTTTTTTAAAAGATTATTATTTAGATTTCTTTTATATAATAATAAAAATACCTATTTATAAAAGATAAAAAATAGATTCTAAATTATAATATAAGCAACTCAGATATCTTCATCTTTAATAAGTAATTCTTTAATTTTATAATTATATATATTATAAATATTAGAATCTTCATATTTTTTATTTGGGAAAATAAAAGAGAAATTATCAATATCATAAAGTCTAGAAATTAATAATGCATTTATAAAGGTAGATTTAGGAAAAAAAACTTTTAATCATTTATCTTTTCTTTCTTTATTATCATTAAAACTATAAGAGTATACAATTTTATTTCCTATATATCCATATAAATATATTTGCTCTGATTTATTATTTTTATTATGTGATTTAATATAAAAAAAATTACATATGAAAGTTTTTCCTTTAAAAGATATAGTTATAGATTTGGATTCAATTATACCATAAGTTTTGAAAGGATATATATTATATATTGTATTTATTCTGATTCCTCTTTATCATATGATATTTTTAATTGTCCTTTTATTTCTAAAATCTATTCTTTATCATAAAAATTTTGTATATTCATTGCTGGCCAAAATAATTATCTTTTTTGATTGTGTATTCATCAAAAGTATCAAAAGTCATTAAATATTTAAATGTTTCACCTTCAGAATTTTGTTCTTCATCAATTTTTTTTGAACTATTTTTCAATAGAATTTTTTGTATAATTATTAAAGCATTATAAAATTTAGTTATATTCATATTTTAAGTTTAATTCATTTATTATTTATCATTTCTTTTAATTATATCAAAAATTTTAATTTATTTAACTTCAATAAAATAGCAATTTGGACCATTATTTAAAGATCATATATTCAGTTTATTTTGACTATTATACTCTTTATATCTTGAATAATATAAAAATTTATTATGAATTTTTATCCCTGAATAAATATAAATTGATTTAATAAAATGGAAAAAGATAAAAAAAGAGGAATATTTTAATAATGGACTTATAAGACATTTTCTTCTTTATAAATAAAAAATAATAATTATTTTATTATCATAATTAATAAAATATAATAAATATTAGCTAAAAATATTATAAAAATATAAATGATGATTGTGGATTGGGAATCCCCAATCTTCATTATTACTAATCAATTAAATATTATTTATTTAAAATTATTATTTAAAAAAAAATATTTTTCACATAAAACTGTTCTAGAACTTTTACAAAATTATAAATTTTTGATTTAAAAAAAGATTAAAATGATAAATAATAAACCTTGTTGTTGTAAAAATAATTCAGAAAATTTTTGTTGTTCCAAAAAAGAAAGTAGCTGCTGTAAATCCGAATCTAATAATGCAGAAGAGATTAGAAATGAGGTTTCTAAAGTATATAGTCAATATGCCAAAGAGGAGTCTCAATGTTGTTGCAATTCAAAAAAATATGCTATTTCTTTAGGATATACAGAAGAAGATATTCTTGATGAAAATATCCCTATAGGTAATTTAAGTTGTGGTAATCCTGTTGGATTGGCAGATTTAAAAGAAGGGGAAATTGTAATGGATTTAGGATGTGGCACAGGATTTGATTGTAGATTAGCTTCAAAAAGAGTAGGCCCTAAAGGGAGTGTTATTGGAATTGATATGACTCAAGAAATGATTGATAAAGCAATTGAGGTAACCAAAAAAGAAAAATATCCTAATATTCAATATGAGTTGAGTAAAATTGAAGATTTGGAAAATATAGAAAAATTTAATTCAAAATTTGATGTAGTCATTTCAAATTGTGTATTCAATTTATCCCCAGAAAAAGAAAAAGTGTTAAAAGGTGTTTATTTTGTATTAAAAAAAGGGGGAAGATTAATATTTAGTGATCCTGTTGCACTTAAGCCTATTCCTGAAGAAATAAGGAAAGATATGAAATCTTATACTAGTTGTATGGCTAATGCTTCATTAATTGATGATTTAAATGAACTTTTAACAAATGTTGGTTTTAAAGACGTTAGAATTGAAGTCAAAGATAGTAATAGCTATATTAGTAAGTGGACTCCTGAAACTAAATGGGAAAATGGAAATGATCCAAAAGAATACATAGCTACTGCTAGTATTTTTGCGTATAAAAATTAAAATAAAAATTTAATTATTTAAAAATATACTAGTTTATTATGATTAAATTATATTTTTTTTAATATTATTTAAATTGGTTATTAGAGATGGGATTGGAGATTGGGCTCAAATAAAATGAAATTCTTATTTTTATAACTTTAATTATTAAAATAAATTTTTATTGAAATCAATCACAATTTATTTCAATGGAAAAACCGTATTAATAATACTCAATTGTTATATGACTATTTCACAAATGATGAACTAATTGTAATAATTGTATTAGAATATAAATAAAAGAATTATTTATTAAATAATAATGAACTTTAAATATTTTATTTAGAAATTCAAAATATAAAATAAAATTTCTTTTTCTAAATTTGTTTATCTTTTCATTGTCCTTTATTTTATGACTAAATGCTTTCCTATATTTGACATTTTTTTTATTTTAATAATTATTTGTAATATATGTTATATTAATTAGAATAATTTAATTATTTTTATTTAAGGTTTTCTATAATATATTTTATTGAATTCCATTTGAGGAAATTTCCAATTATTTTATTTATATAATATTTATTGTCTGAAAACTTTATTATATTAAAAGAAAAAGTAGATAAATCTAATTCATTTTGTGAAGGATCCATTAAAATTTTATCATCAATGAAACAAACAGTTCTTGTTATATAGTCTTTTATTAATTCAACATTAAATTCATTTCCTTTTTCAAAAAATTTTTGAATACTTAAACCAATAGTATCATAAATATTACCATCAATACTTTCTATTGTTATATATAAAGTATATAATTTATTTTTTGCAGATTCATTAATAGGATTAATATTATCTTTGATTATTTGATTAACATAATTCTTTAATGAATAATTATTTTCTTGTTTTGAAGATTCAAAATTTTCTAAAATAAAATTAAATTGAATATCGTTATTATTGTAATTTATCATATCTTCAATTTTTAAAACTAAAATAACTTTATTTAAACCTAAACTTCCAATAAGAGAATATTTTGTAAAATCAAAAATATTTTTTGTATAAGTAAATTCTCTTGCTTGTTCGAAAGTTCTTCCATCATATCTAGAATTTTTTTCTAAAATAGCAGAAAGTGATTCTTCAGGAATTGCTGTTCTTAATATATCAAAATTCATTTTTTATAATTTAATTAATATTTAAAAAAATTATTAAACTTAGAAGTTTAATAATAGATTGTAAATAAGTATATTTTTATATAATTCCAATTTTAAATATTTTTTTAATTAATATTGTATATTTAATTCTTTTAAAATATGATAATAAGGTTTTTTCAGATCTATATTATTTTATTAAAATTAAAGGTATTTTAAAAGAAGATATTTTAATTAAATTTTATTGATTTATCTTTGTTCATTGTTACAATTATAGGCCAAAAAATGTAAATAATTCTTAAAAAGAAAATAGAAATAAAGAAAAAGAATAAGTTATTTTTTATATATAAATCTATCTTTTTTATTAAGTTAAATAATTGTTATCTAATTATTAATTGATAAAATATTTAATAAATAAATTAATAGTTTAAAGAAGAATTTAATTTAAAAATAAAAAAATGAAAAAAGGATTCGATTTATTTCGAGGAAAAAATTCAGAAAGATTACAAAAGAAAGAAATAAACTTAAGTTTTACACAATATCAATCTCAAAATAATAATATATTAAATAATATAAATGAGAAAAAAAAAACAGACACAAAAATAAACGATGACACAATTCATTATTCAGATATAGAAAAAGAATTTTATGTTATTGGAATTCAAAGTTTAGAAGAGCAAATAAATACTTTAAAAAAGATGATATTATTTAAAGATAAAATAATAGAAAATTTAAAGAAAAAGAAAGTTAAAAAAGAAAAAAATTCTCCTAACAATAATAATAATCAAAGAAAAAGTTTAGAAAAAAAAATATTAGAAATAAAAAAAAATTATAATCAAATAGAAACAAATTTAAAAGATGAATTATTATATGTCCAAAAAGTTCAAAATGAAATTGAAGATTTTATAATGAGGAAATATCAATTAAAAAGACAAATTGAAAAATTAAAAAAAATAATTCCTCAAATTCAAAATAATAAAAAACCAAATAATAAAACGAAAATATCTTTAAATAATAATTTTAATAGAATTGATACAAAAGAAATTTCAAAAGGTTATGAAGGAATTATGACTACAACAGGAAATGAATTATGTAAATCGAGATTAGGAAATAAATTATTATTAAGTTTAAATGTTGGTGAAATTAATAAAAATATTAATTTTAGTAAATATAGTTTAGCTTATCCTGTTTTAAGAAAAAAGAAAATTCAATTTAATTTAAATAATATGAATGAAGATAAATATGGAAAAAATAATTTTGGGAAGAAAAAAATTTCTTTAGATAATTATAATAATTTCGATGGAAATGGATTTATTGATGGGAGTAAAACAGTGTTTTAATAATTTTTGTTCCAATATTTTTTTTAATTATATAATATTTATTTTATTTTTTTGATAAATACAAAATTTAAAAAAAAGTTAAGGAATATAATTTAAAAATAACATTATATTTATATTTTAAAATAATAAAAAATAAAGACCAATTAATTTATTTAATAAAATCTTTTCATAAAAAAAAGAAAAAAAGGTCATATCAATATAAAATATTAAAAAGGAATTACATATAATTAAATATTTTAGATTGTGAAATTATTGTTTTTATCATTGATTTATTATTAAGAGTTTTTCTTCTACTTCAATTTGTCTAATTCTATTAATATGATTAATATAAATTTTTTTAATCTAATTTTCCTTAATTTTTCTTACTTTTACTTCAATTCCACTTATTGTAACTTTATTATGAGAAAAAAAACTAAAATTTTATCAGTTATTTCCTAAAAATTCATTTTAAGAATCAATACGTTATTCATGTTTATTAATCATCTGATAAAATTTTTGGATTTAATGTAAAACATAAAAAAGTATGTTATTTAAATTATAATATAGTTTAGAATTAGTTAATGATTTATTAAAATTATATTGAATTACACTATCAATGCATTGTATTGTGTGTATTAATATGGAATTGAACATTGATTACATGTTCTTTTAAAATTTAATCTCTATAATTTAATACTAATATTTATTAAAAGAAAATTGTTTTTAAATAGGTATATTTATTTAATAGGTAATGTCTATCTTGTATACATTATTTAATCCAATAATAACTATATCCTTTTGGAAAGAATTAAAAAATTTTAGGCCTTTAAAAAATAAAATAAAAAATTTAATAAATTCTACCTTGAAAAAAGGTCCTTTAAAAAAATAATTCTGCCTTTAAAAATTTTTAATTAATTTTTCTGCCTTTAAAAAAGAAAATTTGCCCCTTTAAATTAAAATAAATTAATTTATAATTTAATTATACAAATAAAAATATAAAATTATATTATTATATTAATAAAAATATAAAATTATGTTTATTTTTTTCAATGAACTAAAAAGATAATAAAGTTAACTATTTATTTAATAAAAATTGCTAATCTTTTATCTAAAATCTTTAACAGAATAATAACTTAATGATTTATTATTATTTCTCAAATCAAAAAAAAATAATCTAAAAAAAATAATTTTAAATTGTAAAAAATAATTTTTTTTTATTTTTTCGAATTATAATTATTAGAAGTATTAATAAAAATTCCTCTAGAAGAATTATTACTTTGACCAGAAGTTTTATAAGAAGTTTTTTGTTGATTAGCATGATTCAAAACATTAATTTTATAATTCATACTTTGACTATTAGAATTACTTTGGTTTTTAGAATCTAAATTAAAAAAATTAAAAAAATAAATCTTACTATGTTTCTGATGAAATTCATTATCAATATTATTTTTCAAAGCTTCTTTTTCTTCTAATTTTTTTTCAAAGTAACCTAACATTTCATTCATTTCTTTTGAATAATTAGTTAAATATTGTTCTTGATCTCTTAAATCATCTTCTAAATTCTTTAAAGTAATTTCTAATTCTTGAATTTTATTTTCTAATTGTTCTTTTCTATTATCAATTCCTGAATCGTATAAAGATTCATTATTTTTTATTTCTTGTTCTAATTTTGAATTATCTCTTTCTAAAGTTTTAATATTTTTATTTAATAATTCTTCTTTTTCTTCATTTTGTTTTAAAGTCTTTTTATATTTTGCAATTGTTTCATTTAATTCATTTATTTTTTTTTTTAAAGCATTATTTGCGTTTTCTTTTGCTTTAATTTGATTATTTATTTCTTTTGTTTTTTCACTTAATTTTTTATTATATTTTTCTATAATTTTTGGCTCTAAATTTTCTAAAGATTTAAGTGTTTGAGTCATAAAATTCCATTTTGAAAAACTTTCACTTAATCTATTTTTATGATAATATGAATATGTATCTATAAATAAATTTAGGGAATTATTTATTTTTGACATTATAATTCCTGATTTTAATTTTTCTTCTGGAGTTAAAGTATTATTATTATTGGAATTGTATATTTTTGAAAATAACAATCTTTCTGTATTTTGGTTTAATTTATTTTCACATATTTTTATTAAGTTATATAAATTTGATTTTATTTTTGTTTCTATTAAATCAGGAATTGTTTCTAATTCTAAATTAGTACTAAAAGTAATTAAACTTATATTTTACTTTATTTGTTGTTCATTTGAATTTATTTTTTCATCTTCTTGTATTTGCATTCCAAAAGAATCCTATTATAAATAATAAATATTTGTAATTACATTTTGTCCAAATGACATTTTTATTTTAAATTAATTTTATTTTCGAAATTATAATATTAAATTTTATAAAATTAAAGAATTTATTTATTAAGATTATTTTAATATTATTGTCTTTTCTTTCCTATAAAATTATTATTATCAGTTTTATAATCATTATTTAAATTAATAACTTGTTTTATTTTCTTATTATTAATTATATTATAATTATATTTTTTATAATAATTTATATCATCATCATATAAATCTTCAAGAGCATTTGGACTTATAATAAAAGGATTATTTAAATTTGTAAATTGTTTATGATGAGTTTCAAAAATATTTTCTGGGTTTTTAATTGTATTATTACTTAAATTATTTTCAAAATATTTTTTAGGAGGAATATAATCTTTTAATATCCATGATTTTTCACTATTAATTAAACTAAATGATTTATGACTTTCTTTTTTTTCCTTTATTTTTATTTTTTCTTTTTTATTTGTAAAATTTTTATAATCAAAAAAATGTTCTATATAATTATTACTATTATTATTATTAATTTCCGAAATTGGATTATCTATTTTTTGGGTTAATAATTTTTCTGCATTAAAAATCTCTTTAGAAATAATATTATCTGAAATCTTTAATTTTTTATAATTTTTATCATTAAAATAATTTTTAATTGAAAGCTTTAATTGTTGAAAACCTTGTTTTATAGAATTTAATTGAATTTCAAAAGAATCTAAAATCTTATATACATCATCTTCAGTTAAAATATTATAATTATCATTATCATAAAGAGATTGAATAGACGACATTGAATTATTATAAGATTTACTTAAAGTAATTTCTTCTGTAAATTTATCTTCTTCTTCACTATCATCATCTAATAAATTTATAATATTTTCATTTTTTGAATTTTGTCTTTTCATTTCAATTGAATTTTAAAAAACAATTTCAATATTTAATGATAATTATTAGAATAATTATATCATTTCAAAATAACTTAAAAAAAAGAATATTTGATTAATTAATGATAATAATTAGAATAATTATAATCAAAACTATAAAATAAATTTTTTTTAAAAAAAAATTAATATTTCTAACAACATCCTTTTTTTTTCTTTGTAATATTATCTCCATTATTATTATTATTAGTAATCTTAACGCTTTTTCCTCTAATTTGTTTAATAATATCAACAGTATTACCTTCAATGGTATCATCATCACCAAAGCACCTAAAAATTTTATTAGCAACATTCTCAAACAATTCATCAATACCTTCTTTATTTTTAGCAGAAGTCATCATAAAAAGAGCCCCTTCATTATTAGCAAAATCTCTTGCAACTTTTTCTTCAACTTCTTCATTTTCAAATAAATCAATTTTATTTGCTACTACAGCAATAATAACATTATTAGGTGATTTTTCTTTTACTTGTTTTATCCAATAATTTTTAATTTCATCAAATGAATTTTTTCTTGTTATATCATATACTAATATTGCTGCTGAAGCTTCTTTATAAAATAGTTGAGTTAATGAACGAAATTTTTCCTGTCCTGCTGTATCCCATATTTCTAATGTTCCTATATTACCATTTTTTAATTCTATTTTTTTTGTCGAAAATGATGCTCCTGCTGATGTTAATTGGTCTTCTTTAAATGTTTCTTCTACATATTGATTTATTATACTTGTTTTTCCTACTCCTGATTCTCCTATTAATACTATTTTACAAGTCTCGTTTGAATTTTCTGCCATTTTATTAATTTTTATTAATTAAATTTGATGAATAAAAATGTTAATATTTTTAAAAGGGAGAATTCAGTGGAAAATACTTTATTTATTATTAAAAATTAAATAAGGATGATGATTTAGAAAATATAAATAAACTAGTTTAAATCATTTAAAAAATTAAAATTGAGTGTAATTCATGTTTTAAATATAGAAACATAAATCATGTAAAACAATTAATTCATAAATAAAAAAATTAATCAAAACATAGTTTGTGTAATCAAAAGATAATTTAAAAGAAATAAATAATTAATAAATGGTGTTTGATTAAATATTCTATTCATTTTCAAATATATAGAATCAAAAATTAATTTTTTGAAATTGTCAACTAAAACTATTCAAGAAAGCAATTATAAATTGAATATATAAATATAAAACTTTTTTTGATTTAAATAAAAAGAATGTATATATATAAAACCAGTTTAAATACACTTTTATATATAATATTTTATTTTATAAAACCATAATTTCTCAAATAATATAATTGATTTATAAATTTGAATTATTTAATTTGTTATTTTATTTTTTTGAAACATGAAAAAAAATTAAACATCTAAAGCTTAATATTTAAAAA
>JAEEGK010020716.1_pt1 | contig 13956 bp, 14 predicted proteins | sample 8958771 | NCBI WGS metagenome assembly JAEEGK01 (sample SAMN16246547, study PRJNA631951) | gut metagenome | biome: gut microbiome; feature: rumen; material: SC-attached | host: Bos | place: Iran: Karaj | collected 2018-10 | reverse complement strand
GGTTGCCGTTTGCGGAGTACAAGTTCCAAGGCCGCGCCCTCACGCGCAACTTCGCCAAGATGACCGACCTGATGATAGAGATGTGCCTCAACACCATCCTCGACGACAAGGATCGCCTGCGCGACGTTATCATGCGCAAGTATGCGGAACTCTCCATGGAACTCAATTACGACGCTTTCCAGTTTGCCCGCGACAAGATGCTCGCCCAATACAACTGCGCCAACTACATCTCCGAAATGCTCGGCGGCATTAGTTACTATCAGTTTGTGAAGGATTTGAGCGAACACTTCGACGAGAAGGCGGACGAAATTGTTAGCAACCTGCAAAAGGCTCACAGCATGATGGTTAGCCGCGACAATTTGAAGTGTTTTGTGTATTGCCGCCACGACGACTATGCTGTGTTTGTGCAGAACGCCCGCCGTTTTATCGCCGCAATGCCCGTCGCCAAGACCGTACACCACGATTGGAACATCGTTTTGAAGCCCTGCAACGAGGCTATTATAACGCCGTCCAAGGTGCAGTACGTATTCAAATCGTGCGACTTGCTCGACGCCAATTACAAGTGGTCGGGCGCGTACTACGTGCTCAATAAGATAATGTCGTCAGACTATTTGCAGACCAACGTCCGCGTCCGTGGCGGCGCATACGGCTGTTGGGGCGGCATCACTCCCGATGGCATTGTGAGCATGGCTTCGTACCGCGACCCCAACCTCGCCAACACGCTCGACATTTACGACCGAACCGCCGAGTATCTCCAGAAATTCTGCGAGGACGAGGAGGCGATGACCAAGTACATCATCGGCACCATCGCCACCAAGGATTCGCCCGTGGCAACCAGCAACCGTGGCAACACCGCCTTGCAACGTTACCGCCAAGGTTTTACCTTTGAGGAAATTCAGCAAGACCGTTACGACGTACTCGCCACCACTGCCGAACAAATCAGGCAGTTTGCGCCCATGCTCGCCCGTCTGCGCGACACCGGCACGGTCTGCGTCCTCGGCGGCGACGAAATGATTGGTAAATCCAAAGATTTGTTCAACAACATAATTAGATTGTAAAACTATGAAAAAACTATTATTGATAATGCTCCCGATGCTCGCCGCATTGCTCTTGGGCAGTTGTCGCGGCGACGATGGTCCTATGGGTCCGGAAGGCCCGATGGGTCCGGCAGGAAGGGACGGTCGCGACGGCATCGACGGCAAGGACGGCGAAGGCATGAAGACGTTGGAGTTCACTTTTGGCGTCAAGCAAAACGACTGGGAAATTGTAAAAGATTCCAAAGAGCCGTATTTCAGGTACGAGTTCGACTTCAAGGAGTTGGAGTCGTCAATTATCGACCACGGCATGTTGACGGTCTATCGTATGCTCGATGACGACTACTACGCCACGCTCCCCGTCACCAAACTCCACAAGGATACCAACGACAACGGCGACATCTTCTACACGCAACTCATCGACTACGAATTTGCGCCGGGCAAAATCAGTTTTTATGTCACCAACAGCGACTTCTACATCGACGAAAAGCCCGATGCGATGGACTTCAAGGTGGTGGTGCATTACTATTAGAAATTAATTACGACAGCAAAACTAAGCCGTCCCCAAAGAACATAACGCTTTGAGGACGGCTTAGATTTTTTCTATTTAACCCTTGTCTAATCAAAAAACATTTCTTATATTTGCGACATCTCATTTACAACAATTAAAACTCATCAATTATGACAAAAACCGCAATCTTCGCCGCTCTGTTGGCATTGGGCTGCGCCACCGCAAACGCCCAAGAAAAACTTTTCAATCAGGCGAGCGTACAATCTCCCGTCATCAACAACGACGGTACAGTTACCTTCAACATCTACGCGCCCAAGGCAGTTAAAGTGGAAGTTTCGGGCGATTTTCTGCCCAAAACCACTGTCGATACACCTTTCGGCCCGCAGGAAAGCACAATTCCCGCACCTCTCACCGAGGGCGCAAACGGAGTGTGGTCATTCACCACCGGCAAACTCGAACCGGAGTTGTACAGTTACACCTTCAACATCGACGGTATGAAGGACGTGCGCGACCCCGCCAACGTCTATGTGAACCGCGACATCACTTCGTACACCAACATTTTCATAATCTCCTCATCCAAAGGCGATAAGGGCGACCTTTACAGGGTCAACGAAGTGCCGCACGGCGACCTCGCAAAGGTTTGGTACAATAGTCCGACCCTCAAAATGCAACGCCGTATGACCATCTACACGCCGGCGGGTTACGACAAGGGCAAGAATTACCCCGTGATGTACCTCCTCCACGGCGCAGGCGGCGACGAAAACGCTTGGAGCGAACTCGGCCGCGCCGCCCAAATCCTCGACAATCTCATTGCGCAGGGCAAGGCAAAGCCGATGATTGTCGTAATGCCCAACGGCAACACCAACTGTCAGGCGGCTCCGGGCGAATGGTCGAAGGGTATGTACCAACCGTCGTTCCGTGGCACCGGTGAACAGCCCGTGGCTTCGATGGAAGAGAGTTTTATGGATATTGTCAACTACGTGGAAAGCCATTACAAAGTGGCTAAGGGTCAGAAAAACCGCGCAATCTGCGGCCTGTCGATGGGCGGCGGTCATTCCTTCCTGACCTCCAAACTCTATCCGTCAACATTTGGCTACATCGGTCTTTTCTCTGCGGCAATTCACGTTAATGGCGAGGGCAACGACACCTACGCCAAATTCAAGAAAGACACCAAGGTACAGACCCAACTCGCCAACCTCTTTGCCGCCCGTCCGTCTCTCTACTACATCGCCATCGGCAAGACCGACTTCCTCTACGAACAAAACGCCGGCCTCCGTCATTTCCTCGACGAAAAGGGCTACAAATACGAATACGTAGAAACCGAAGGCGGCCACATCTGGCGCAATTGGAGGATATATCTGACCGATTTTGCGCAGAAGGTGTTCAAATAGGGACTATTCCAACACCTCCAACTTCCATCCTCTGAACACAACGACAGCCGTATGCAAAAGCCATTTTTTTGAGTTGCATTTTTCGACAATTCTGTGGTCGGTGAGGTATTTTTGCAATTGAATTTTAGCGTCCTCGGTTTTGCGCTGAACCTCAGAATCGGGGGCGTTTTTCTTGCAATATTTTAGTTCAATCATATAGGCGTGACGTTTATATCCCAACGGTTCCAAAAACATATCTGCAAAACCGTGGTCGGCCTCCTGTTCGGTGTAGGCTAAGAAACTCGAACTCTTGCAGAAATGCGCCAGGGAAAAGCCCTTCACAAAAAATTCGCCCTTGTCGTCAAAATCCCTAACAGCCGAATTGCCGTCCATCACAGACGCAATGTACGAAATGAAAGGCTTGCAGTCGCCTCGGAAAACAAGTGTATTCCAAAGTGTGCTCAATTTGGTAACATCTGTGCGCCAACCGATTGCCTGTGAATAGCATTTTTCAAGATATTTGCAATATTGTTGCCTTACAGTATCGTTGGGCACCTCAAAGCACGCACATCCATTTTCATCAGTGCCAAAACTAAGCAACCCCATATAGTAAAGCAAACTTTGGAGATTTTCAGGATTCGACAACTCCGCAATCGCAAACTCAGGGTTGATTTCAAAATATGACCTGCCATTATTAACGATGTCGAGAATTATCTGCGATTTTTCGCCAAATTCTTTTTCGATTTTCACCATCTTTTCCATCTTGAAAAAGTCGGTGGAAACATTAGGATCGACGAGTTTTTCGGGAATACAACCGTCATTTTGAACATAATAACGCAAGAAATACAGCGTCATATCTGTATTGAAAACCTTGTCGCCGTTCACCCTGCGCGACGCAAAACAATAATTGTTGTAATGCGGCTTCATAATCTCGATGAGTTCGTCAACAGAATGTTGGAAAACGCCGGTTTCGTCGCGGTAATACTCCAACATCGCCCTAACTTCGCCCTCCGAAAAACCCATCACTTCATTCATACTACTTTCAAGCGAAAGGTTCGCGGCGATATTGAAACCGCTCGTTACGTCGCTCAATGTCAACGGCGAAACTCCCGTGATGAAAATTCTCTCCACAGGCGCGTCGTTGGCGGTGGTCAACGCCTTCAACACATTGAAAAACAGCCTGAAAAATCCGTCGCCGTGTGTGAGAGTCTTGTATGCGTCCTCGTCCGTGGAAAACAATGTATTGGCAAAATTGTCGTACTCGTCTATCATTATGTAGATTTTGTACGGGGAATCTTTTGGCAACGAAACAATCACATCCAACATTTCGTCGCATTTGCCCTTAGCATTTGCCATCAGATTGTCGATGTTGGCGGGCAGATATTTTCTATACGTCTCCACAAACGTCTCAATCGCCCTGCAAGCCTTGGAGTTAAACGAACTCTGCACCCGCTCAGGATTGCTGTCAACCGCCGAAAAATTGAACTTCATAATCATATACTGCCCTTGTTTCGGGGTGGTATGGTTGAATATGTTGAGTCCGCCGAAATTTTGCTCGTAATCGTCCTTGCGCAGCACATCATAATATGCCTCCAACATATTGAGAAACAGGCTCTTGCCAAACCGTCTCGGACGCAAGAATATGACATATTTGGCGGCGTTTTCAATGTAGGGAATGTACGCCGTCTTATCGACATAATATGAATTTTCTTTGCGGATGGTTACATAATCCGTCTCGCCGTAGGGTATCCGTCGCATAATTGATGTGTTTGGTTATGGCGCGAAGTTATGAAATTATATCATAATTTGCAAAATAATTATTGCCGTCCGCCCCAAAAATCCTACAATTCTTTAATCACCGCCCCATCCAATCCGTAAAGCGTTATATGTCCGCCGTCATAGACCGCAAAACTTTTTGGATTGCCGCCTTTTGGGAGGGTTGTGGAACCGGGATTGCAGATGATGCGACCGAGTGCATCGCGCTGCAAGACAGGCAAATGCGTGTGTCCGTAGAGGAAAATGTCATACCCAAATTTTGGCGGCGGCACAGAGCCTTTCACGGTCTGCGAACCGTCGGGCAGGGTGGGGGAGTAGCGGTGTCCGTGAGTGGCAAAAATCTTGGTCGTGCCGTCAACAATGATATTGTAATCAGACATCAACGGAAAATCCAAAACCATCTCGCAAACCTCGCAATCACAGTTGCCGCGACACGCTACAATCTTGTCTGCCAACGGATTGAGCAAGGCGCACAAGGCGTTGGAATCGTAACCCTCAGGAATAGGATTGCGAGGTCCGTGATAGAGGATGTCGCCGAGGCAAATTATCATATCACACCCAAGCCGTCCATATTGCGAAAGTGCCTTTTCACAATCCGACGCGCTGCCGTGAATGTCTGAAACGATAAAATACTTCATTTCTTAACTTCTTTTGCGCTCACCTTGCCTTCCTTGTCAACCTTGATTTTGAGGTAGCGTTTGCCGGCACTTTCGCCGCCGTCCCACGGACGGGCATATTCAAAGGTAATCTTCGTTTTGCCCGCCTTGTTGGGTTCAAAAACGAAGGTCTGTTCGCCGCCCGCGCCCATCATCGGACGACCACCGTTGTTGTTGGCGTCATACTTGTCCGAATAAAACTTGATGACACTCTCGCTGTCAATCTTGTACTTCCAAGAGTAACCCGTTGTGGCGTTGCTCTTCAACTTGACTATCAACGTATTAGCGTCAATATTGAAAGACAGCGGGTTGCTTCCGTCCGCCATCGTCGCAAGTTGTGCGTCTGCAATAGATGTTGTCATAATCATCAAAATTGCTGTGAGTAAAACAATAATCTTTTTCATAATTTTATCCGTTTAATGCCGCCTACGGCGGCGTTTTTTTTTTAACGAAAATTACCGTCAATTTAACCATCAATTTTCGTCAATTTCTAATAAAATTTCCATTAATTTCTAAAAAAAATTTTCGGTAATTGACGAAAAAATTCACGGTAATTGACGTTTTAAAAAATCCTCGTCGCCGTAGGCGGCGGTTTTTCTTTAACGAAAAATACCGTCAATTTTACCATCAATTTTCGTCAATTTCTAATAAAATTATCGTCAATTTCTAAAAAAAATTTTCGGTAATTGACGAAAAAATTCACGGTAATTGACGTTTTAAAAAAAACTCGTCGCCGCAAGGCGACAATTCTCGTTTACTTGTCCAAAATTTCTGAAACCTTTTTGGCGAGTTCGTCGCCGCGAAGGTTTTTGGCGATGATGTTGCCGTTTTGGTCGATGAGGACGGTTGCGGGGATGGCACTGACGCCGTATGTTGTCGCTCCGTCCGATGACCAGCCTTTCAAATCGGAAACTTGAAATCCCGGCGCACCAAGTTTTGCGACGTTATCTTTCCACCACTCAACTTTGTCGTCCAACGAAACACCGTAAATCTCAAATCCTTTGTCGTGATAGTCATCGTAAACTTTCTTGACGTTGGGCATTTCGGCTCGGCAAGGCCCGCACCACGACGCCCAAAAATCCACCAAAGTAAGTTTGTTGGACTTGACTACTTCACTGAGATTCTTGACGTTGCCATTGATGTCTGGCATCGAAATTTCTTTGTACTGCATTCCAACCGCCGTCTCTTTTGCCATTTGGTATATCGAATAATACTTAATGACAAAGTACGTTAAGACTCCCGTGCCTAATAGCACACCAACAAACAGAATCGCAGCAAGCCATCGATTGCCTCCCGTATATTTCGATAAAAACGTCAACAATTTTTTCATATTTTTAGTTTTTTTGGTTGTCGCAAGCGACAAGAAATTATTCAAAATTTGTTACAAAATTAAACAAAATCTCCAACTTGCTATGAAGAATTTTTTCGTCAATTTCAAAAAAAATTTTCGGTAATTGACGAAAAAATTTACGGTAATTGACGTTTAAAAAAAATTACTTGTCCAATATTTCCGAAACCTTTTTGGCGAGTTCATCGCCGCGAAGGTTTTTGCCGATGATTGTGCCGTTTTGGTCGATGAGGACGGTCGCGGGGATTGCGCGGATGTTGTACGTGCCTGCGCCCTCGGACTGCCAGCCCTTCAAGTCAGAAACCTGAATCCAAGGCATTTTCATCTGAGAGACAGCGTTTTGCCAATTGACCATATTTTCGTCCAACGACACACCATAAATTTCAAGACCTTTGTCGTGATATTGGGCGTAGAGTTTCTTGACGTTGGGCATTTCGGCGCGGCAAGGTGCGCACCACGACGCCCAGAAGTCAATGAGAGTCAGTTTGTTGGCTTTCACGACATCGCTAAGGCGTTTCATATTGCCATTGAGATCCACCATTGCAATCTCCCTGAAAGGCTTGCCCTCAGCTGTCGCATTTTCTGCCTCGCGCTGCGCCATAATTGCCTTATACACAGGGTCGTCGGGCATCTTTTTGCCCATTTGCTCCACAATCTGATTGATGCGCTCGGGGGCGAAGTTGCTCCCAAAAAGTTGAAGCATCAATCCACAAACCGGAGAGGGCATATTGTTGAGAATTGATTCGGCATACACGTCATAAACCACCGTCGAAAGCGAATCTATTTTTTTCTGAGCTGCAAATCGCGTCACAATGTCGAGAGAGGCATCATTGACTGTGTTATACAACTTCTGTGCTTCTTGTTCAACAGCCGATTCTCTCTCCATAGCCGCCTGACGCGCCGCAATCCAAATCTCGCTTTCTTTGTTGCCAGAAACCTTGCCCATCTCGGAGAGAGAATTTGTAAGTTCAACATTCACAGAGCCTTTGGGCGACACAATAATCTCCATAGCCGAAGCGGGGGCATTGTTGCGGACAGACACAATGGTGCGCAAATCCAATGCTTTTTCTTTAAGCGTCATATTAAATTTGCCACCTTTCACAAAAGCTGTGTCGGAACGTTTGAGGCCTGAGTCAGTAATCGCCACACAAAATACCGTGTCGCCGTCCTTGCCGCCGTTCCAAGTGCCATTGACGACGAAGCCGTCGCCGGATTTTTTTTGCGCGTCACAGGAGGAGATAAGCCCCAAAAGCGCAAGCATTATAAAAGTATTCTTCATATTATTTTCGTTGTTGTTAATTAATTCTTAATCAATCACTTCCAACACCTCTCCCGTTGCGGGGTTGTAGGTGCGGAAGCCGTGCGTATCGTCGTCGCGGAGAAGGTTTTTGGAGAATTTCAGGAGGCCGTCAGCCGTAACTACCGCCGATTCACCAATCGGAAATTCTGCCATCTGCGTCCACGAAACGTTGTCATTGTCAACAATTGCCTTAAAAAGCCTGCCGCCAATGTGCGCCCACAGCGTCAAGTCGTTGGCGGTGAGCATCTTGGGATATTCGTAACTATAATAATCCTGCATCTCCAACGTGTATCCCTCGTCGGGCGTCAGGGCATCGCCGCTGATATTGGGCACACGACGGATTGCGCGGTTGTAGATGACGTACAAATCGTCGTTATGTATATGAAAATCACATACATAGTCTTTCGGCAGGGTGTCAATTAGCCGTCCGTCAACATAGACCTCCGACTCGCCATTTTGCTCGTCCGAAAATCCAGCCACCGCCTCGTGTCCGTTGCTTTTATAGTTGCAATATATCACAATTTCTGACAACATTTTCCATCAAATTTATGCCGTCGCGCCCGCCATTGCGTTGTATACGAGCCACGTCATATATGCAACAATGGAAAGCGTCAAAACCGCGCCTTCCCAACGTTCAATCTTGTATTTGGTGTATGAGAACAGCCAAAGCACGAATATCGAGCCCAACATCATTCCGAGGTCGAGATTGGTGATTTCGAGTCCCCTCATCGGGCAGATGAGACCCGTGATGCCAACAATCATAAAGATGTTGAACACATTGCTGCCCAAGACGTTACCTATCGCCAATGCGCTCTGTCCTTTGCGTGCGGCTACGATGCTTGTGGCGAGTTCGGGGAGCGACGTTCCACACGCCACAACCGTCAAGCCTACGACAGCCTCGCTCACGCCCCAAGCCATTGCGATTGCCTTGGCGTTGTCAACGAAAAGGTCGCTGCCATAGACTAATCCCGCGATGCCCAACACTATGAACAACAACGACTTCCATAGCGGCATTTCTTTTACAGATTCGTCCTGTTGCTCGGCGTTGTCCACGTTGCCCTTCTTAGCCTCGCGGATGGTGTAGAGCATAAAGGCGATGAATCCCGCGAACAATACGCCCGCCTCCCAACGTTCTATCGAGAGGTCGAAGGCAAACCAAAACAGCAACACGCTGCCCACAATGGCGAAAGGAACGTCTTTTTTGACGGTGCTTTTGCTGATTACCATCGGGCAGACCAACGCCGTGACGCCAACTATCATCAACGTGTTGAAGATGTTGCTACCCAGCACGTTACCTACGGCGATGTTAGGCGATTCGTTCAACGCCGATACAAGGCTCACCACCAATTCAGGGGCGGAAGTTCCGATGGCGATGATGGTAAGGCCAATCACCATTTCGGGTATTTTCAATTTGGTAGCCAACGCCACCGCGCCGTCGGTCATCTTGTCGGCACAGAAAAGCACGAGCGCAATGCCGACGACCACAAATAAAAAGTTCAGAAGCATAATTTTATGAGTTTTATTTTAGGGGCAAAGTTAAAGAATGTTGCGGAGATAGCAAAAAAAAATCTAATCGCCCCTTGCATTTTCCCAAAATTATTGTCATATTTGCACTGCAAAAATATCAGACAATGAGCAACAGCGAATGTTTACAGAATTTTACGAAAAATCTGTTTTGGGACGTTGATACGAAGGAGTTGTCGATGGACAAATATCCTGCGTACATCATTCAGCGTACCTTGGAATATGGTCAGATGAACGATTGGCGCATCATTTGGCATTATTATGGCCTCGACAAAATCGTTGAGGAATGTAAACGTATGCGCACCCTCGACCCCGTCTGCCTGTCGTTTATCTGCACAATTTCGCACACCAAAAAAGAGGATTACAGATGTTATCATTTCAGACAGTCTTGCCCGACACATTGGAACTCTTGAAAGGGTTGATGTCCCTGCCGATGTTAAAAGAAACACGGCTTGTCGGTGGAACGGCTCTTGCCCTTCAATACGGACATCGCCGCTCTGTTGACCTTGATTTGTTTGGTTTTGCAACAGAGGATTTCGACGAAATGACGCAAATTCTTAAAGCAAATTTCCAATCTGTAAAACAAGTGTCGTGCACAAAACGAATTAAAATCTATTCAATCAACGACATAAAAGTTGACATCGTAAACTATGATTATCCGTGGATTGGAGACAGCATTGAAGAAAACGGAATCCGATTGGCTTCTGTGCAAGATATTGCAGCAATGAAAGTTAACGCTGTTATCGGACGCGGCACAAAAAAAGATTTCGTTGATGTATATTTCTTGTTGCAACACTTTACATTTGAGCAACTTATACAATTATATCTAAAAAAATACACCGACGGTTCCGAATACCGCGCATTACTTAGTATGTCGTATTTTGATGATGCTGAACCACAACCAATGCCGTATATGTTTGCCCCCGTTGAATGGTCTGATATGAAAACGGCAATACTGAACGAGGTGGAAAAATATAATAGAAGAAGCGTCTGATTATATTTTAATTTGCAAAAAAATTTTTATCGTAGTATGCCAATTTTATAACTATAAGTAATAGCGTGAAAATACACCTTGGGAGTAATGCCGTCACCAAACAAAGTCATTGGTGAAATCGTGTATCTGAATCCACCATAATCAAATAAGAATTCAAACGACAAGTCGCATCCAAAACGCCGCAATGAAAAATCATCCACAAAAATAGATTTGTTTTTTGTACCATCAATTTTGTAAACTTGTTTCTCACGGCTATGAATCCGCATAGTGCCTGTTGCATAAATACTTACCTCGCACGGATACAACCTATTTTTTTCACGCAAATTAAACCGAAAGTTCATACCAAGCGGCAACGTAAGTGTTTCAATCCACAAATGATGCTTTTTGAAACTTTCAGTCAACGGTGCAGAATAGTCGCCATAAACTTCTGTGCCGGAGGTCTTCAAACTGAACACCTCATTCTCGTCAAAACTATAACACATCGAACGCCATCCCATACCTGCCGAAAAACCAACCCTTCGGTAGCTCCTGAAAAGTTTACCACCAGAAATATCCACAAAACCATAGTAAATATCTTTACTATGGTTCAAAAATCCTGTTTTTATGATATGAAAATCCTGATTCAACAAACTGATCGCCCCATAGTGTACGCTGACATAAAACCGTCCGGCAAACGAAGCGTTAGAAGGCGTATAATAATATTTTCGATGTTGTACTGAATACGATTGATATTCTTCATAGTTTTCTTCATAAACGTCCTTGCGTAGATGATATTCAATGGGCATTTCAATTCTGACACTAACTGGCTTGCCGTCCTTTATCGCAGGATACAAATAAAAACCTTTGACAATTGAAATCGCTGCGCTGTCCAATATCCCCAAAGTGTCAGGGCTTTGAATTACTTTAATATCACTGGCAGACCCACCATTTTTATACACGACAAAACTGACAATTACAGTACCCTCAATGCCTTTATTTTGAGCCTTGTTGGGGATAAAAGCATAATTGCGGACAAGAATATCCAACGATCTTCTATCAAATCGCGAAACAGGCAGAGTGTCAACATTTTCGGCTCTATATATTGTGTCCAATTCATATTCCTGACCGAACACACCGACAGCACCAGCCATCAGAATCAGAAACATAAAGATTTTTATAATTCTCATAATCAATGTTTTAGAATAGTTCTTTTATTGCGTTTGTTGTATCGCAAAGATAATAAAAGATTATGATAAAAAAAATTTGTAGAATGAAAATTGTATTCGTTAAATTTGTTGTAGAGACGATGTGCACATCGTCTCTACATTGCGAGAAAAATTCGTTTTATTCGTTTAATTTGTTGTTAAAAATTTCTATTGATAATAATATTCAAAAAAAAATCATTACCTTTGCCTAAAAATAATTAAAAACCAATGGACGGATACATCGACGACAGACATTTTGCACTGATTGATTTCATAAAGTGCCACCCGGACGACTGGGAGGAGACGTTAAACCACAGCCCGTACTCCCTCAAACAGATTCGCCCCTGCACGTGGCACGCCAACTGGTATATGTTTGTTTACCACCTTTCGCGCTCGCTCCTTACCGACCCCGTGGTGCGCAACTGCCGTGGCGTGGCGTTGGAGATTGACGGCAAAAACGTAAAACCAATCTCGGTGGCATACACAAAATTTTTCAATTACGGGCAGACCGAGGGCGCGGACATCGAGGCGGCGATTAATTGGAACAATGCAAAATTCCAAATGAAGGTTGACGGCATACTCATCAAGACAGCCTGTCTCGACGAGCCTGGGGAGGGGCGGAGGCTGTATTTTTTCACCAACGGCTCTTTCGATCTCAACGTCCCAATCGACGACCCGCAACTGATTGACGAACCCGGAACCAAGGGCGCGGAACTCTACGGCGACTTGGTCGAATACGCGCTCAAAAAAATCGACACCTCAGCCACAATCCACTTCAACCGCGACAACGGATGTTTCTACCTCACAGGCGGTTGGACAGACAATGTGGAGTTGGGTTCTACGATGATTTTTGAACTGATTTCGCCGCGCAACAAGATAATTTGCGAATACCGCGAGACCAAACTTTTGCTCCACGGCTACCGCGACCCAAACCTCATCGAAAAAGACCCAAGGACGGTGGATTTTGGAGTGCAATTCGAGTACCCCGAACTCCTCGACGCCTCCACATACGACGACCTGATGAAAATCATCAATACCTTCAACGGTCAATACGAAGAAGGCTGTGTTGTAGTTGATTACACCACGCCCGGCATCCCGCGCACAAAAATCAAATGCGAGTCGTATCTCCAACTAAAACTTTCCACCGACAACGCCTGCAACGCAAAGGTGCTGTTTCGCGCCATCATTGCCGAGGAAGACGACGACATCGTGGCAATTGTGCCGTCGGCAGCCGAAAAAATTGCGGAAATCAAAGGTCAGATTAAGACATTCACAACGTGGTTTTATGCCGAGGCAAAGCGTATGAAAGAAATGTTTGGCGAATTTCCATCCTTCAACGCCGCCAAAAAACAATACGCCCTGTGGTGCGACGCCAACCATATCGACCGCAAGATATTCCAATTTTATATGATGATGCCATACGACGACCTCGAACAGCACTTGCAGAACAAATTGCGCCACCTCTCCGCCGTGAAAACCGGTTACAGGACGCTGTGCTACGTCAATGAACTTGTAAGCGGCTCGCAAGTCCTGACAACCACCACATCCTCCTCCACGCAAAACTCTACGTGCAGCCCCGCAAATTCAAATGCGTAACTGCCTGTGTCATTGTGCTTGTACGCAGGTCTTGGGTCTTGCATCAAAATTTCCTCCAAGGCTATAATTTTACGGTCGGAGTGGGGCAGGGGAGAGTCGCACTCCCAACGCACAGAAGAAAGAGTTTTTGGTTGAGTAAATATCTCAGTTACAGCGTCTTGGATGCTGTCAGCGTAAGGTATATAAGGCTTGATGTCATAAATTGGCGTGCCGTCCATCATATCCGCCCCCGACACACGGATTACGGGACCACGTGTGCGGTCGTCGAGGATTTCGATAATTTTCACGGCTGACAATCCCAACGGATTGGGTCTCAGCGGACTGCGTGTTGCAAAAACGCCCATTTTCTTGTTGCCGCCCAACCTCGGCGGGCGCACAAGCGGCGACCATTGCCGCCCCGCAAACTCCGAAAACTCCCATATCAGCCACAAATGACTGCATTTTTCGATGCCACGGATGCAATCAGGATTGCGAAACTCCGGCTCAAAAACTATCTCAGCAACAGTATTTTGCGCCAACAGCGGCTGCCTCGGTATGCCGAACTTCTGCGGAAACTCGGTGCGGATTCGGGCGATGGGGGTGATGGTGATTGTATTCATAATGACGCAAAAATAATTAAAAATCAGCCTATCCGCAAAAAATATTTGCAAATTCCAAATTTCG
>JAEEGK010020714.1_pt1 | contig 13957 bp, 8 predicted proteins | sample 8958771 | NCBI WGS metagenome assembly JAEEGK01 (sample SAMN16246547, study PRJNA631951) | gut metagenome | biome: gut microbiome; feature: rumen; material: SC-attached | host: Bos | place: Iran: Karaj | collected 2018-10 | reverse complement strand
GTATCCCTCGTGAATGCACGGCTTCAGGCTTATCGCAGGCAGCAGACCGCATCCGTATAGTCCGAGGACGAAGCCCATGACGCCCATGAAGGCGCCGAAGGTGCCCCAGACCTGGCTGATGGTTCTGCCGACGAAGGTGGTGGGTACGGGTTCCCGGTGGCGGCCTATGACGCGCTCGCCCAGGTATCCGACGATCCACATCACCGCCCACAGGGCATTCCATGCCGGTCCGCCGTGCTGCTTCCACAGGTAGGCTATCAGAAAGGCAAAGACGACTACGCATGAACCCCACCAGACGAAGGACCATGACGAGTTGCGCGTAATGGTGCGCTGGCTCCGTTCAATTGATTCGCGAATGATCTCAAGGCTGCGCTCGGCAGTCAAATTCTCTTTTGTTTCCATTTTTAGTTCAGTTTTTCTCTTACGCGCGAACATTATTATATTATATGTCCTGAAGGATGATCTTGATTTTCCCGGTCATTTCCCTGTTCGCGTTCCGTTTTGATTTAACACTTCGGTTGATAAACTCTCGTTTTTGGACTCTCCGCCCTCCTGCAGAAAGAGCAGAAAAGTCCTTTGTGCTTCGAATCACGGTGCAAAGTTAAATAAGTTTATAATATAAACCAAATTATTTTGCAAATATTTGTGCTAATAACGCGATTTTTTTGTGTTTCTTCATCATTTTATGCGTTTTGGGGGGTGCCGGGCAGTCTTAAGCCGGCTTAATAAACGCTCTATAATGTTATTTATAGTTAATAATGAAGCCGATGTTTGGCATCTTACGGAGAATTGTTGTAACTTTACACGCTGAAAGGGTATTATCCGCCCGTTTTGTAGAAACTATTTAAAGAATTTAGGAAATATGAACGATTACAGTTATCTGGAACAAGAAGAGTCGATGGGCCTTTCGAGGTCTTTCTCCGTGCTGATGCGCAACGTCTATACGTGGATGGCGCTGGGTCTGCTCATGACGGCGCTCACATCCCTGATCGTGGTGCGCGACGAGAACCTGTTGTACACCATAGCCACCCGTCCGCCACTCATGTGGGGCCTGCTGATTGCCGAGCTGGCGATGGTGCTGATACTCTCGGTGCGGATCATGAAGATGTCCTTCCCCGTGGCTGGACTGATGTTTGCGGCCTATGCAATCCTGAACGGCCTGACGATGGCGTTCATCTTCGCCGTCTATACGGCTGAGAGCATAGCCACCACGTTCTTCATCACGGCCGGAACCTTTGCCGGAATGTCTGTGCTGGGCTACACCATAAAGCGCGACCTCTCGCAGGTGGGGCGCATCCTCTACATGCTGCTCATCGGCCTGATTATCGCCACGATCGTGAACATCTTCATGAAGAGCAGCGGCCTGGGCATGATCCTGAACTACCTGGGCGTACTCATCTTCGTGGGGCTTACGGCCTACGACACCCAGAAGATCAAGAACATGCTGTTGATGTACAGCGAGGCAGGCGGGACCGACGAGACAAACAAGCTCGCCCTTCTGGGTAGCCTGAGTCTGTACCTGGACTTTGTCAACCTCTTCCTCTACCTGTTGAGGTTCTTTGGAAACAGGCGTTAAGCGACAGCGGCCCTTGCGGTACGCCGTGGGGGCCTTATTCTTAGCGGGACACTATTGCAAATTTGCCCCAAATACGTATAAAAAACAGCCAATTTTTTGCATATCTCTCGAAAATGGGCTATCTTTGTGCCAAAAATCGGGAAAATCCCGCTAATTAGGAAACTTATACTATTCAATTAAAAATGGACGATCAAGAAAGAATTATTAAAGTTGACATTGAGCATGAAATGCGAAAGAGCTACATTGACTATTCAATGAGTGTCATTGTGGCTCGTGCATTACCGGATGTCAGAGACGGATTTAAGCCGGTTCACCGCCGTATTCTCTTCGGCATGAAGGAACTGGGAAATTTACATAGCAAACCATACAAGAAGTGTGCACGTATCGTAGGTGAGGTGCTCGGTAAATACCATCCTCACGGAGACAGCTCGGTATATGGCGCCCTGGTGCGTATGGCTCAGGAATGGAGCATGCGCTACACGCTGGTCGACGGTCAGGGAAACTTCGGCTCCATCGACGGAGACAGCCCGGCAGCCATGCGTTACACCGAGGCACGTCTGAAGAGGATCGCTGAAGAGATGCTCGATGACCTTGACAAGGATACCGTTGATTTCCAGAATAACTTTGACGACTCTCTGCAAGAGCCTACCGTGCTGCCCACGCAGATTCCGGCCTTGCTGGTCAACGGCACCAACGGCATCGCTGTGGGTATGGCCACCAACATGGCTCCTCACAACCTCAGCGAGTGCGTTGATGGCATCATCGCCTATATCGACAACAACGACATCACCATCCAAGAGCTGATGGAATACATCAAGGCTCCGGATTTCCCCACCGCCGGCGTGATCTACGGCTACGAGGGCGTCCGCGAGGCGTTTGAGACGGGTAGGGGACGTATCGTCGTCCGCGGCGAAGCCACCATCGAAGAACATAACGGCCACGAGCGTATCATCGCCACCTCCATACCTTATCAAGTCAACAAGGCCGACATGATCAAGAAGACCGCCGACCTGGTCAATGACAAGAAACTCGACGGCATCTCCGACATCCGCGACGAGTCGGACCGTAAAGGTATCCGTATCGTTTATGAACTGAAACGCGACGCCAACGCGGAGATCGTGCTGAACAAGCTGTATCAGATGACCGCCCTGCAGAGTTCCTTCAACGTGAACAACGTGGCACTGGTCAATGGCCGACCCTATACCTTGAACCTGAAAGACCTGATCAAGCATTTCGTGGACCATCGCCATGAAGTCGTCATCCGTCGTACCAAGTTCGATCTGAAGAAAGCTGAAGAACGTGCCCATATCCTTGAAGGTTTGGCCCGTGCCATCGATATCGTTGACGAAATCATCGCCACCATCCGTGCTTGTAAGGGCGGCTCTTCCGAAGCCAAACAAGCCATCATGGAGCGCTTCGGTTTCGATGATCCTCAAGCCTCAGCCATCGTAGCTTACCGCTTGGGTCAGTTGGCCGGTCTCGAGATCAAGAAAATCATGGACGAATTGGAAGACCTTGAGGAAAAGATCCGTCATTTCCACGATGTTCTACAAAATGTGGAAATGCAGTTCCAAATCATCAAGGACGAATTACTCGCCATCAAAGAAAAATATGGTGACGCCCGTCGCACGAAGATCGTTCCCGCTGCAGGCGAGTTCCGCATCGAGGACATGATCGCTGACGACACCGTGGTGGTAACCATCTCACATCTCGGCTATGTGAAACGTACCCCGCTGAGAGAATACCGTCGTCAGAGCAGGGGAGGCAAGGGCTCCAAAGGCTCGTCCACCCGCGACACCGACTTTATCGAACATATCTTCACCTGCACCAACCACAACTACCTGCTGTTTTTCACTGAGCAGGGCAAGTGCTATTGGCTCAGGGCTTTCGAGATTCCCGAAGAAGGCAAGAACAGCAAGGGTAGGGCAATCCAAAACCTGCTGAACGTCGATAAAGACAACAAGATCATCACTGGACTGAACGTCAAAGACTTGAAAGACGAGGAGTTCATCAACAACACTTATGTCATCCTTTGTACCAAGAAAGGTATCATCAAAAAGACCTCGCTCGAAGCCTATTCACGTCCGCGCAAAGCCGGCATCAACGCCATCAATATCCGTGAAGGAGATGAGCTGTTGACCGCCTGCATGACCAGTGGCGAGGACGAGGTGCTGATGGCATTGCGTTCTGGTAAAGCCGTGAGATTCAACGAAAAAACCGTCCGTCCGATGGGTCGTACCGCCTCCGGTGTGAAGGGCATCACCTTGGCTTCTGAAAACGACGAGGTGATCGGCATGATTTGCCTCCACAGCCCTGAACAGACCGTACTGGTGGTCTCTGAGAAGGGCTTCGGCAAACGCAGTGGCATCGAGGATTACCGCGTCACCAATCGTGGTGGAAAGGGTGTCAAGACCTTGAATATCACTGAGAAGACCGGCGACCTTATCGCCATCAAGGACGTCACCGACGAAGACGACTTGATCATCATCAACCGCTCAGGCATCCTGATCCGTATTGGTGCGGACACCTTGCGAGTGATGGGTCGTGCTACCCAGGGTGTGAAACTCATCAACCTCAAAAACAACGACGAGATCGCCGCTGTCACCAAAGTGAAGAGGGAAGACGATGAGGAAGAAGAAGTGGGGGATGAGAACCCAGAGTCTTCTCCCGAGAATCCCGAACCGACTGGTGAGAATAACGTTGAGGAAGTCGAAGAATAAAAATGGAACGGAAATTGTGTAAGGATTGAATCCTGATATTGAAAATAATAAATTGTAGAACTATAATCTGAACAAAAATGAAAAAGTTAATGATTTTATTGGCCGTCGTATTTACAGCAAATGTAATGATGGCTCAGAAAACCGACCGTACGAATGCATTCATGTACAATAAGAACGGTCAGTACGAGAAGGCTGCCGAATCCATCGAGAAATGCGTGAATCACGAAGGATTCCTTGGCATGAAGCCGAAAGATCAGGCACAGGCTTGGCTTTACTGCGGAACGATTTATCTGAATCTGCACCAGAACCCTGAGCTCGCTGCAAAATATCCGAACGCTCTTCAGAGAGCTTACGAAGCCCTGGAAAACTGCATCAAGGTTGATCCCAATTATGCAAAGGACAATGCATCCGAGGTTTATCCTCGTATTGCAGCCATCGCAGTGAATTATTTCCAGGATGGTGTTACCAACTTCAATAACAAGGTGTATCCAGAGGCAGCTACCAGCTTCAGAAAGTCCTATGAAATCTCTCTGAACGGTGCCAATCCCGACACGGTGGCTTTGGTGAACTCAGCTCTTGCTTATCAACGTGCTGAGATGTACGATCAAGCCATTAACGAGTACAACGAGCTGAAAACTTTGGGCTACAACCACGTTGACCTTTACAAGAACATGGCCGCTTGCTATACCAGCATGGGCAATCAGGAAAAGAGCGTTGAGACTATTGAAGAAGGTCTCACGAAGTTCCCCGGCGACGCTGGCATGATCATCGAGAAGGTTAACCTGTATCTCCGCATGGGCAAAGGTGAAGAGGCTATCGCTGACATCAACCGCCTGCAGGAGCTTGATCCTAACAACCCGTCAATTCTGTTCATCTTGGGAACCATCTATGGCGATGAGAAGAACGACATCTTCGACGGTCAGAAGGCTATCGACTACTACATGCAAGCCATTGCTTTGAACCCTGAGTATTACGATGCAGTTTACAACTTGGGCGCCATGTACATCACCATGTCGAACAAGCTGAAGGCTGAGGCCAACGAGATCACTGGTTTCTCCAAGGCTGAGATCGAGAGATACGATTCACTCGTACACCAGGCTGAGGAATTGGTTCGCACTGGACTTCCTTATGTGAAGCAAGCCTACGAAGCTCAGCCCGCTGACGACATCAAGCAAGTGCTGAGGAGCATGTATGTTCAGTTGAACATGCTTGAAGAGGCCAAGGCGTTGGAGTAAGAAGTAAGAAGTAAGAAGTAAGAAGCAAGAAGCAAGAAGAAGGCCCTGGGGAAGTCCCTAGGGCTTTTTTATTTCTACATTCTTTCTTCTTACTTCTTACTTCTGTCTTCTATTTAACATAATATCGATTATATTGGAAAATATCTTGGAAAAGAATTCCAAAAATAAGGCAATTTTGGAAATCCCTTGTTATCTTTGCACCGGAAAACAATAGCGAATATATGTCTCACAAATAAATACTAAGCTCTATGGAAATTATTGGAAAAGTCGTACGACTCGGCGGTTTAACTGAAGGCACTAGTGCCCGCGGTCCCTGGCGCAAACAAGATCTGATTATTGAAACGGATGAGCAATATCCGAAAACGATTTGCTTGACCTGTTGGACAAACCAGGTTGACGAAATCCAGAACATGGTACCTGGACAGATGATCAAAGCTCAGATTGACATCTCATCGCGTGAGTTCAATGGAAAATGGTACACCGACATTCGTGTATGGCGTTTCGATCCTGTGGGACAAACAGCTCCCGCTACAGGTCAAGTACAATCAGCTGCTGCACCAGCACCGATGCACCCAACACCAACACCTAGTGCAAGTGTACAAAGCTCACAAGAGCCTTCCTATTTCGGCGACGACAACAACGGCGATGACCTACCATTCTAAGGTTAAAGGTTAAAGGTTAAAGGTGAAAATTGAAAGGTGTTTTTCACCTTTCACCTTTAACCTTTCAACTCCTTCATCGCTTCCATGAAAAGCTTCCATTGCGCCCGTGTGCGAACCATGTTGTGCTCGGGATACCTTATTTTATAATAGGTGTCACCATTAATATAATCCGTGAAGAACCGAACCGCTTGCATGTATGGGAATAAACATGCCGCATATGGAAGATTTTCCCTCTCAATAGGCAAAAGGAATGATTTCGTGCCTTCAAGATAACCATCCAAGAAGGAACGATATATCTCCATGTTAAAATGTATGTTCCCGAGGTCGGGATCGTCCTCGGCACCCGTATTGGCCGCCGAACGAAGGAAGTCACCAAAGTCAGAAAAGACAAAACTGGGCATGATTGTATCTAAATCAATGATACACAGCACATTACCTTGTTTATCAAAAAGCATGTTGTTCACCTTGGTGTCGCAATGGCAAATGCGTTTCGGCAACAATCCTTCACGATGAAGCTTCTCACCCAAGCACATTGCCGAAGCATGTTCCTTGATACTCTTTACAAAGTCCTGTACCTCAGCGTCTTTCATTCTTCCCGCAAGGTCATCATGAATGGCGTCGTCGAGTTGCTTTAAACGAAATTCGATATTGTGGAAGTTGGGGATGATCTCCCCTATCGGCTCCTTCACATCGGCGAGTAAGGCCTCGAAATCACCGAAAGAACGACCTGCATCGTACGCAGACTGTGGAGTGACTGCCTCTTGGGTCACTGAGTCAGTGATGAAATCCATCACACGCCAGTACTCCTCCCCTTCCTTTACATAGGTCTTGCCGTTGTCAGCCTTAAGGAAATGCAATACTCTACGATCGATATCGGACACGTGTGCTGCCTCGTACTTGCGACGGATGTGATCGGTGACAATGCCGATGTTGCGCTGCAACATCTCGACATCGGTAAACACCTTGTCGTTGATGTGTTGCAATACATAGCTCGGCTGCTCACGACCATACGTCATGATTTTATAGGTGTCGTTAATCAAGCCGTTGCCTAAAGGCTTTATTTCTGAAATGGTATTGGCATCGACAAAATGGGCAGCGATGTCAAAAAGGGTATTTCTTTCGTTCATAGTTGATTATTTTTGACAAAGTTACACTTTTTTACCTAACTTTGCTTCTCTTTCTCAAAAACAAATTCATCTATGAAAACGAAAATTTTCGCAATGATTCTCATCGTGTCGGCCTTGTTCGCTGCATGTGCTCCCAAGGAAAACCGTCACGGAAACTATGTAATCAAGGACAATGTGATTGTCTTCGACGAGCCTCAACGTGTCGAGGGTCAAAAGAGTGTCCTTCAATTCACTGTCGATCCCATCGAGAACGTCCGTGTCGGCTTCATCGGATTGGGCATGCGTGGTTACGATGCCGTTGACCGCTTCACCTATATCGACGGCATCACGATAGTTGCTTTGTGTGACATCGTCCCTGACCGTGTGGAGAGTGTCCAAACCAACATTTTAGAGGCACGTGGAATGTCTCGAGCAGCTGCTTATACGGGTTCGGAAAGTTGGAGACAGCTTTGTGAGCGCGACGATATTGACTTGGTCTATATCTGCACCGACTGGATCAAACACGTTCCCATGGCTGTCTATGCCATGCAACATGGCAAGCATGTGGCTGTGGAAGTTCCTGCCGCCACCTCTATCGCCGAATGCTGGCAGTTGGTTGACGTGGCCGAACAGACACAACGCCACTGCATGATGCTGGAGAATTGCTGCTACGACTTCTTTGAGCTGACCGCACTCAACATGGCTCAACAAGGTATGTTTGGGGAGCTGATTCATGGCGAAGGAGCTTATATCCATAACCTGGAGCCTTTCTGGCACGAATACTACGACAACTGGCGTCTGAAATTCAACCAAAACCATGCAGGTGACGTTTATCCCACCCACGGCCTTGGACCTCTCTGCCAAGCCTTCAACATCCATCGTGGCGACCGCATGAAAACCTTGGTCTCCATGTCAACACCTTCTTACAACGGCAAAAAGATTGCCAAGGAGATGATGAATGTGGATGAGTTTGCCAATGGTGACATGACCACAACGATGATCTCAACGGAGAAAAATAAGACCTTGCTTATCGAGCACAACGTTTACACCTACCGTCCCTACAACCGTTTATATCAGCTTACGGGTACGGATGGATTTGCCAACAAGTATCCCATTGAAGGATTCACCTTGCTCGACGAGAAGTTGCCGGCTGGATTCATTGCAGAGGGCCAACATCTTAACCCACATGCCTTTGTCCCTGCTGAAGTGCGCGACAAGATCATGAGCGAATACCTCCATCCCATCGCTGTAGAGATTGAGGAGAAAGCCAAGGAAGTCGGTGGCCATGGTGGCATGGATTTCATCATGGACTACCGTTTGATCTACTGCTTACACAACGGTCTGCCTTTGGACCAAGACGTGTATGATGCCGCTGAATGGTCCTGCTTAGGCGAGCTCACTGCCGCCTCCATTGCCAATGGTGGCATGCCTGTGGCTATCCCCGACTTCACTCGTGGTGATTGGGACAAGGTGCATGGTTACAAACATGCTGTGAAATAATTATTTTGCAGCAACTGATTTAAAAAAGATCTCAGCATCCTTCCATACCGTGTAATCACGGGCATAAAGGAGGTTGAGTTGGTTATAGAAGGCGGTGTCGTTACTGGCACCGTCTTTTTCTAATGGTGTAGCTGGTGAATACACCCCGCGTCGGATGGTGGGAAGCTTCTGAGTGTCGTCAGCAGGACTGCAATACCCCACCCAGGTTCGGCGGCCCAACAACACCAAGATGGCATCCTTCAGGAAACGAATAGGTCTCTTCACCACCAAAGCCAAAGGCAACCAGAACAAGATGCTGAAACCCGACAATACGAAGTCGAGTAAGCGTTTGCTACGACGATTAGCCACCGTATCGATAGCTTTGATATCCACCGTGTAAAGATCACCTCTCGTGTTGATGCTGTTACTTCCAATGATACTCAAACTGTCTTCAGGAGCTATCTTATAATCAACGTTGGCAGCATGCCATTCCACCATCTTGTCGATGATAACCTGGTGCGGCACGTCCTTCGAGCAGAAAATGACCTCGGTGATCTTATAGATCGTGATGATGTCGGGTACCTGTGAGATGTTGCCGATAAATCCCTCCGGGGCCTCCCCTTGCGATTCCGAACTCACCAAACCGATGAAGTCGGGCTTGATGGAGGTGCTCTCCAATAAAGTGTTCACTCGTTTGGTCTCTTCGGGACTGCCGATGACAAGGAAACGTTTCTTGGCCGTACGTTTCGACTGGAAGTTCTCATTGCCCATCATGATTCCAATGAGTCGGGTGACACTCATCTCTATGGCCAGCCACAAGGTCCCGAAAAGGATCAAAGCCCTGGAGAAACGCAGCGACTCGGGCAGCAAGGCATAAAGCATCAGCACAAACACACTGCCGATGGCAACACCAAAGACACCTTTGCCTATGTTATAGGGTTTGTCATACCCACCAGCGAAATAAGTGGATAACAGCCATATCAAGATATAGGCGGGCAAGACCAATGCGAAGAGAGTGGTGGGGTAACTTCCCGTCCCTCCGTAAACCATCGACTTACCCCAGAAGTAACTGATAGCCGCCAAGCCACCATAACCCAACACCGCATCGAGGAACGGGATGGCGATTTTGTGGAAGAGTTGGCTTACCACGGCCAGGAACGCCTTGAAATAGATGGCCATGTTGATGAAGAAAGAGAACCAGAAGGCACGTTTCTGACCGAAATGTTTCTTGGCAAAGATCTCCATGGCCTTGTAGAAAACCAACACGTAGTTGACACTGGTCTTCTTGGTGCTTTCTCCTTTATAATGAATGATGCGCGTCTCCGGGAAATAGTAGTTCTTGTAGCCACCCTGGGTGATACGGTACGACAGGTCGATATCCTCACCGTACATGAAGAAGGTCTCGTCAAGCAGCCCCACTTTGTCAAGGGTCTCCCGACGCATCAACATGAAGGCACCCGCCAGGATCTCCACCTCGTTGGTCTCGTCGTTAGAGAGATGGCCCATGTAATAGCGGGCGAAGCGCTTGGAGTGCGGAAACAACTTGGCTAAGCCAAACATCTTGTAGAAAGCCGCTGCCGGAGTGGGTAGTCCACGCTTTGACTCAGGGAGGAAATTACCTTTACCATCAACCATCTTGACACCCAAGCCTCCGGCATCGGGATGATTATCCATAAAGGCGATGCACTTAGTGAAAGTGTCGTCCTCAACCACAGTGTCAGGATTCAGCAGGAGCACATATTCACCTGTCGAGACACGAATGGCTTGGTTATTGGCACGGCTGAAGCCCACATTCTCCTTGTTGGCGATGACCTTCACTTCAGGAAACTTCTCCGCAAGCATCTTCAGGGATCCATCAACGGAGTTGTTGTCAACTACAAACACCTCACCTTCAACACCTTGTAAAGCTCGGCGTACCGAATACAAGCATTGCTCGAGAAAATACTCTACGTTATAGTTGACGATGACAATGGAAATCTTCATACCGTAAAAAAGCAAGCAAAAATAGGAATTTTTCCGTTAAGGACATTTCAATAACGCATAATCCCCAAAAGAATTGTAATTTTGACCCCGAAATAACGATCAGTTTTCATGTTTAAGAAGATTCTTGGCACAGGAGTTACGCGGGTGATGAACCTTTTGATTGGTTTCATCACCATGATGATGGGTACCAAGGTTTTGGGTCCAGCGGAATGGGGCATCGGCTTCACCGTGTTGACCGACTTAACCTTTCTCCTTATCGGCGTGGAGCTTATTGCCGGCAATGGCTTGGTGTATTTCACACCTCGCAAGAAGCTCCCCACCCTCATGCTGGTCTCCTACGTCTGGATCATCTTTGTGATTGTGCTTTATGCCTTGCTGTTCTGGATCCTCTCCCACTACCCTGTCACCTTCGATCGACTAGTTCCGAGAGGTTACGAGGGCCTGACTTTGTTATTGACCTTGATTTATAGTTTCCATGGCTTTAACCTGAACATCTTCCTGGGCAAAGAGAAGGTAAGCACCTATAACTGGATCTTCCTGTTGCAAATCCTCGTCCAAGTAAGCTCGATGGCTCTGTTCATTTTCGTGTTCCACCTTCATGACGCCCATGCCTTCATCTATTCCCTGCTGTGTGGTTACTCAACAGCCTTCCTCGTGGGTTTCTTTGCTTTGCTGCCAATGATCAAAAACGAAGGCTATGATCCTATCTTGGTCACTGCGAAAGAGATGCTGCGTTATGGAAGTGTCATCCAGCTATCCACTTTAGTCAGCACGCTGAACCGACGGTTAAGCATTTTCTTGTTGCGCCAGCATTGTTCGGAGGATGCGGTGGGAGTATTTGGTGCCGGCACCCAAGTGGGTGAAGGTGTGAAGGTGTTTGGTGTGAGCGTGTCCATGGTCCAGTTCTCAAGGTTAAGCAACCTCACCAATCAAGAAAAGATTGCGAAGTTAACCGTCAAGTTCTTGAAAATCACTGTGGTGTTGACCTTGATTGCCTTGGCGGTCATTGCCATCCTTCCCGTGGACTTTTACGAATGGCTGTTCTCCGACCAATTCGGCCAGGTGAAAGTGATCCTCTTGCTGTTGTCGCCAGGTTTGCTGTTTTCTGCCGTGCAGTTGATCTTTGCGAACTATTTCATGGGCACCGGGGTTCCAAAATACAATCTCTATGCCTCCTTGGTCGGGTTGGCGGCCACCATACCCTCTACCCTGTTGTTGATCCCTCGCTTGGGCATCCAAGGTGCGGCGATTTCGTTCTCAATTACCTATCTGGCCATTATCGTTTATCAGTGGCTTGTCTTTAGACGGTTGACCGGTGTCAAGATGAAAGAACTGTTGCTGACAAAAGAGGATTGGACGTGGTTTAAAGAGGAGATTTTTGCTATCTTTGCAAAAAAATAAAAACGATGGAATACGATACTATAGAAGATAATACCGACATTTTCAATCAACCGGAGGAAGCCCCCATGGTGACGTCCAACTACGGCGATGAGGAAATCATCCACCTTGAGGACATGGAGCATATCCGCCTGCGTCCAGGCATGTATATCGGCAAGTTGGGTGACGGCGCCTCTCAGGATGATGGCATCTATGTGTTGATCAAGGAGGTGATGGACAACTCCATCGATGAGTTCACCTCGGGATTTGGCAAGCGCATCGAGCTGAAGATTGACAAGAATGAGAAGAAGGTCTCCATTCGCGACTATGGCCGTGGAATCCCGCTGGGCAAGCTTGTCGAGGCGGTGTCGCAACTCAACACTGGCGCCAAATACGACAGCAAGGTCTTCCAAAAGTCCGTGGGTTTGAATGGTGTGGGTACCAAGGCAGTCAATGCACTATCCTCCTATTTTAAGGTACAATCGGTCCGAGAAGGCAAGACCCGCATCGTGGAGTTCTCTCAAGGCAAGATGACTTCGGATTCGGGCATCATGCCCTATGAGAACGCGACAGATTCAGGTACCCTCGTGGAGTTCATCCCCGACAGTGCCAAATTCGGCAACTACCATTATGTGGATGACTATGTGGAGAAACGAGTTTGGAACTATGCCTACCTGAACCGCGGTTTGACCCTGATTTACAACGATAAACGTTACTATTCAAAGAACGGCTTGCTCGACCTGCTCAACAACAACATGGAAGGTGAAGGCCTCTACCCCATCATCCACATCAAGGATGGCGATTTCGAGGCAGCGTTCACCCATGTCAACGGGCAGTCGAGCGATTACTTCTATTCCTTCGTTAACGGTCAACACACCACCGAAGGAGGCACTCATCAGTCGGCTTTTCGTGAGGCATATGCCCGTGTGGTGCGCGAGTTTTATCCAAAAGAATATGAACCCGCTGACATTCGTCAAGGTTTAATCTGTGCTTTATGTGTCAGGATACAAGAGCCTGTATTTGAGGCACAAACAAAAACAAAACTCGGCTCTACTCACCTGGCTCCCAACAACCCTGATGGCACCAACGACAGTCCTTTCCTCAAGACCTATGTCTTCGACATCTTGAAACGTCATCTCGACAATTACTTGCACAAGAATCCGGAGACGGTGTCCGTGTTGCAGCAGAAAATTCAGGCCAACGAAAAGGAACGCAAGGAAATTGCAGGAATCAAAAAAGCAGCCCGAGAGAGTGCCAAGAAAGTGAGTTTAAACAATAGGAAGTTAAGGGATTGCCGCATTCACTTGAACACCAATCATGAGAAACGCCTGGAGAGCACCATCTTCATCACTGAGGGTGACTCCGCTTCGGGAAGCATCACCAAGAGTCGTGACGTACAAACTCAGGCCGTGTTCAGCCTTCGAGGCAAACCGCTCAACTGCCTTGGCATGACTAAAAAAGTGTGCTACGAGAACGAGGAGTTCAACCTCCTACAGGCTGCGCTGAACATCGAAGAAGATATTGAGAATCTGCGTTATAACAACATCGTCATCGCCACAGATGCCGATGTCGATGGCATGCATATCCGGTTGCTGATGCTCACCTTCTTCCTTCAGTTCTACCCTGACCTGGTAAAAAACGGCCATGTATATATCCTGCAGACTCCGTTGTTCCGGGTTAGGAACAAGAAGGAGACTTTTTATTGCTATACCGAAGAAGAGCGTGTCAACTCCATCGTGAAGTGTGGCAAACAGGCCGAAATCACCCGTTTCAAAGGCTTGGGCGAAATCTCCCCTGACGAGTTCCGTGCCTTCATAGG
>JAEEGK010020713.1_pt1 | contig 13957 bp, 14 predicted proteins | sample 8958771 | NCBI WGS metagenome assembly JAEEGK01 (sample SAMN16246547, study PRJNA631951) | gut metagenome | biome: gut microbiome; feature: rumen; material: SC-attached | host: Bos | place: Iran: Karaj | collected 2018-10 | reverse complement strand
CTCCTCGAATATCCTTACGCGTTCCATAAAGTAGGGGTCGCGCTCACGAAGCCTGATGTCCTTCTTCTTCAGAAGCCACCAGGGCAGACCGCCCATCTCCCATTCAGCGCAGACGTACGGGCCTGGACGCACAATCACATACATGCCGTTCTTCTGGGCCAGGCGGCAGAATTCTGCCACATCATTATTGCCTGTGAAGTCAAACTGGCCTTTCTGCTGTTCGTGGATGTTCCAGAAGATGTATATGCAGACGGCATTCATGCCCAGTGATTTGCACATCTGTATGCGGTGTTCCCAATAGGGACGGGGAATACGGGGATAGTGTATCTCGGCAGCCTTTATTGTAATGGGTTGTCCGTTCAGGAGAAACGTTTTGTCACCAATGGTGAAAGAACCGGGTTTGGAACCGGCTAAGGCTGTTGCTGAAATGAATGCAAGCAGAGCAATGACGCTCAGAAGTTTTTTCATTTTCTTATTAGTTTAAGTTTTTCTGATGTAAAGGTATCTATTTTTCCACAAAGGTGCAAATGCTTCTGGCCTGAAGTTGTGTTTTCCCTTTGCATATGCCTATGGGGCTTAGGTTCTCGCCCTCGGCATCGCTGGTCCTGTATATCCGGAAACGGTGTTTTTCTTGTCTGAGAATGTAATCTGAAAATCCTGCGGCTCGTCAGAATAGTTGATTGCTACACAGACCCATTTGCCGTTCAGGTTCTTATAGGCAGAGACCATCAGTCCGTACGGATCTTCTTCCCGGGTAGAGGTGATGTCGTACCTGACGGCGCCGGGACGGATAAACCTGCTGTAGTTTCCCAATGCCCAAAGCAGTTTAGAGTCGCGTGCCCGCTGTTCTTCCTCATAAATGCGGATAAGCCCGTCCTTGTAGTCGCCGCCACAGGCCCGCCACCATGACCAGCTTTCTGCATCGGCATATGTAAGGTCATGATGAATGACACGGGCTACATAGAGGGCGGTCTTCATGCTGAAGTCATACCCCTGTCCGCCGCCTATCTCTTTGTCGTTACTCATCACGCAGATTTCCGTCTGCCAGAATTTTATCCCATACTTTTTGCAGGTATCCCTGAGCTGTTCACGTATCTTCCTCATATAGGGTACTGGGGTGTTTGTCCAGTAGCTATGGGCAGCCACCAGATGGGGGACATTGGGCAGATTGCCGACATAGGTCAGCGTGCTGTCCGCCGAGAAGAAGGAGCTTATGGCATTCCCCCGTTGCCAATCGGTATTGTGAATGCCAAGAAGACAACGCAGGTCGCTGGACTCATCCATAAGTATCTGTGTATCGAGTCCTTGCTCCGTGAGAGCCTTGCTTGTCTCCCGTGCCAGTCGTGCTATCTCTCTATGGGTGGCTGGCGAGCCTTCCTGCTTAGGCCCCTGCCAGTTCCAACTGCCGTCAGGCTCGTTTACAGGGCAGAGGTAATCAAAGTGGATGCTGTCATGTTCCTCCAGCCCCTTTAGGGCGGTTGCCATAAAACGGGCAAAGTCATCGTAGCAGTCTTCCTTCAGGTTGATGGTACCGCCCCGTCCGGTATTGGTAGCAATGCCGTTCTGCGTAAAATAGACGGGAGCGGAATTCAGGAAGGCAAGGAAATAAGGTACTCCGCGCTCTTTGGCCAGCCGGAGGAACTTACGCTGGCCCGGTTGTCTCGTCCAATCGTAAGTGCCGTCCTTGGTCAGGAAACATTCGGTACGTGTGCCGGGCTTAATCTGAGCCGCTTCACCCTGCTCGGCGCTTCCTGCCCCTAAGTTGAAGCGCCATACGGACAGGCCGATTCCCTTGGGCTGACCGTTCAGATCATTCTCGGTTGAGAAGAGCCAATCGGCTATCTTCTCCTGTTCAGCCTCATTCTCCCAAAGCCCTATGAACTGCATGGACCATGCGTCTGAAGCTCCGAAATGGCGGATTGTCTGACGGGGTTGGTCGGTCTGGATGGTGTAGTCTGTAGCCCGGCAGATAGTCGTAATGGCTGCCAAAGCCAGAATAAAGATATGTTTCATGGTAGTAATGTTTTTTATTCGTCAAGATCAAAATCAAAGTCGGCATAGAACTCAGGTACCTCGTTCTGGAACTCATCCAGCGAACGGCGGTCCTTCTTCGTGGGTCGGCCGGTTCCCTTGGCGCGGTTCACAAAGCCGCTGATCTTACTCATCTCCAGGATCTCATACTGTTCGGGAGCGGTGATATTTTCCAGAATCTCAGGGATGAGTTTGGCGCCAACGCGCCTCTCTATGGCCTGAAGGACGCGGAAGGAGTAGGTGATGGGGGGCTTGCGCACCTCAATGACGTCTCCGACCTTAATCATCCGGCTGGCCTTGACAGCGCTGCCTTTCAGGCTGACCTGTCCCTTTTTACAGGCGGCGGCAGCAATGGTGCGTGTCTTGAAGATACGGGCAGCCCAGAGCCATTTGTCTATACGTGCTTCAGTATTCATTTGTTATTGTAATTACACATGGCAAACTGCATGCCGCTGAGGGCGAAGGCTTTGATGGCATCGGCACAAATAGGTGTTTTCTTCTCTATGATACTCTCGTCTTCGGGGCTGAATTTACTCAACACGAAGTCAACCTGTGCACCCTTGGGGAAATCGTTTCCAATGCCGAACTTCAGGCGGTTGTAGCCTTCCGTTCCCAGCATCTGGGCTATGTGCTTCAGCCCATTGTGTCCACCTGCGCTGCCATTTTGTTTCATTCGGATTGTTCCTACGGGCAGACTCAGGTCATCAACGACAACCAGAAGATTCTGCAATTCTATTTTCTCCTGCTGCATCCAGTAACGGACAGCGTTACCGGAAAGGTTCATGTATGTGCTGGGCTTAAGCAGAATGAGTTGGGCATTCTTGGCACGCATACGGGCTATGAAACCGTATCGTTTGTCCTCCCACTGGGCACCTGCCGATTGTGCCAGTGCATCAACAATGCGGAATCCTATGTTGTGACGGGTTCCTACATATTCAGGGCCTATGTTGCCCAGTCCTACAATCAGGTATTTCATAACGGGATTCTCTTCACGGACGGTCTCCTCCTGCCTGCGGGAGGGGAGGAACCATGCCAGAAGATGCTTGATTAGTTTCATTGTTCTGAAAAATAAAAGGCGGCATACAGTGTGCCGCCTTTATATTATTATGGTATAGGCTTATTCCTGAGCCTTGGCAGCAGCACTCATGGCGCTACGTGTCATCTTAACCTGACATACTACAACGCTGGGGCTGGTAACCAGTTCCAGACCTTCGAAGTTCAGCTCGCCAACCTTGATGGTCTTACCCAGACCCAGGTTAGTTACGTCAATGTTCAGCTTCTCGGGGATAGCAGTATAGGGAGCCTTAACCTTAAGCTTACGTACGCTGGCAGCCAGCTTACCACCGGCCTTAACACCTTCTGCCAGACCATTCAGCTTAATGGGTACTTCCATTACGATGGGCTTAGTCTCGGTGATTTCGTAGAAGTCAACGTGCAGCAGGGCATCTGTAACGGGGTGGAACTGAAGTTCCTTCATAATAGCCTTGCACTCCTTGCCGTCAATGTTCAGGTTTACACTGTAGATATCGGGAGTGTAAACAAGCTTACGCAACTCATCCTGAGTAGCGGTGAAGCTGAGTGCTACGGGCAGACCGTTCTCACCCTTAGCCTCGCCATAGAGGTTACAGGGAACAGCACCTGTCTTACGGATCTCGCGACTTGCCTTCTTGCCTGTGGCTGTACGGGCAGTACCTTTGATGTCAATACTTTTCATTTTTTTCTTAAATTTTGTGTTACTCTAAATTAAGTTACTTATGCTTAATTCGCCATCACACGGCTTCAAAAGCGGGTGCAAAGGTATAAAATAATTATGGATTAGCCGTAAGGAAACCTGAATTATTTTATTTTGTATTGCGATTTTGTATTCCGGGAGGGGGAATCAGAAGTCCATATCAATGTTGATTTCGCTTTCTTCCTGTGGTCTCTGCTCGGTAGGACCCTGCTGGCTGTTGATGTAGTCAATGGCCTCGTTCAGGCTCTCCTGAAACTTCTGGAAGTCTTCCCTGAAGAGGAATATCTTATGCTTCTCGTAGTTGTACTGGGGCATCTCGGCGGTGCCTGAAACCAGTTTCTTGCTCTCGGTGATACTAAGGTACATCTCCTCCTTCTTATTCATCTTGACATCTACGTAATAGATGCGCTGGCCGGCCTTGACAGCTTTGGAAAAAATGATGTTGCTCTCGGCCTCGTTTTGTGTCTTTTTGTTTGATTCCATATCTGAATTTATATAAAAGCGGGTTCAAAATTCTTCATATTTTCTTAATCTTCCAAAAAAAATGCCGAAAAATTGGCTATATGGGGCAAAATGAGTAATTTTGTACCCTCATTTTAAGTATAAAGATATGATAAATCGCGAATTAATTCGACTGAAGCTTGTTCAAATAACCTATTCTTATTATCAGAGAGGAGGCAAGAATCCTGCAGCGGCAGAGAAAGAGTTGCTTTTAAGCCTGTCCAGAGCCTATGCTTTATATAATACTATGCTCCTGCTTATGGTGGAGCTGAACCGTATGGCACTCCGTACACTGGAGATGCGTCAGAGCAGAGCCAGGCGTCTGGGGCAGAAGGACACTCTGAGCCGGAAGTTCGTGGATAACCGTTTCATGCTGCAGCTGGAATCCAACAGACAGCTGCAGGAGTACAGGGACAGCCAGAACCTTGACTGGGCTGATCAGGAAGAGTTCGTACGTTCCCTGTACAATAAGATTGAGGAAAGTGACATTTACCGGACGTATATGGACTCCGACAAGGATTCATATGATGAGGATAGGGAAGTATGGCGCCTGATATACCGTCATCTGATCTGCAACAACGAGGATCTGGACGGTGTTTTGGAGGAGATGGACCTGTACTGGAATGATGACAAGGTGATTGTGGATACCTTTGTGCTGAAGACCATTAACCGTTTCTCTGCCGAAAGCACGGATGACCAGCCGCTGATGCCCGAATACAGGGACGAGTCGGATCAGGAATTCGCCCTGCGCCTGCTTCAGAAGGCGATTGCCAACAAGGACTACTACTATGACCTGATAGCCTCCACCACCCGCAAGTGGGATATCAACCGTGTAGCGCTGATGGACCGTATCATCCTGCAGCTGGCACTGGCCGAGATTATCTCATTCCCCGGCATCCCCGTAAGCGTAAGCATCAACGAGTATGTTGAGATAGCCAAGATGTACAGCACCAGCAAGAGCGGCAAGTACATCAATGCGACCCTTGACAATATAGCCAAGCGCCTGATTAAGGAGAACAAACTGATTAAGAACGATTAACTAAAATAAGAATAACAATGCAGCAATACAGTGGACTTTTGATGATTGTGGCATTATTTGCCATCATGTATTTCTTTATGATCCGTCCTCAGCAGAAGAGACAGAAAGAGATACAGAATTTCCGTAACAGTATAACCGTAGGCCAGGCTGTGGTAACCGCAGGCGGCATCTATGGTGTCGTAAAGCAGATAGACGAGAACGACAATACGCTGATGCTGGAGGTAGCCAACGGTGTCCGCATCAAGGTGGACCGTAACTCAGTATATGCTCAGGCCCAGCCTACCCAGTAAACAGTTTCAGGGGTAGCGTCCTTAAGTCTTAACTAAAGCCTGCGCTGTATGGGATACGGACTCGCAAAGATTTGGGTGAGGATAAGAAACATCTTTTTCAGCAAGAAAAGCCACGATGTTTTTGTCTTCCTCTTCTTCTTTGTTGTTTCGGCCGGTTTCTGGCTGTTGCAGACGCTGAACGAGACCTTTGAGACGGAAATCTCCGTTCCGCTGGAACTGAAGAATGTTCCGGAGAATGTACACATCACTACGGGCCTTCCCCCGCAGATTCACGTTACCATACGTGACAGGGGAACAACACTGCTGCGCTTTATCCGCTATACGGTACAGAATGCCATCGAGGTGGACTTCAGCAAATATGACGCAGGACATTCCAATGCGCGGGTGCTGGTTCCTGCGGCTGATGTGCAGCAGATGATTCAGAAGCAGCTTGGCGTAACAAGCCATATAAACGCCATGCGTCCTGATACACTGGAGTATTATTATAACAGAGGGGTGGGGCGCCGTCTCCCTGTTAAAGTATGCGGCAGTATAAACGCCTCGTCCCAGAATTATATTCAATCCATCAGTCTTATGGAAGACAGCGTAATGGTTTATGCACCGAATACAGTGCTTGATACCATGCAGTACGCCTATACCCAGGAAGTCAGCCTCTCCGGGCTGAATGAGAATGCTGTGCATAAGGTTTCCTTCCGTAAGATGAAAGGCGTGGCATATGAACCCGCTACGGTGCAGATGACAGCCCATGTAGGCTATTATGCCGAAAAGACCCTGGAGGTCCCTATCATCGGACTGAACTTTCCTGCCGACAAAGTGCTGCGTACCTTCCCCTCCAAGGCCAAGGTAACGTTCCGAGTAGAGTCCGGAAGGTATCAGCGTATAACGGCAGATAACTTTGTCCTGGCCGTTACGTACGAGGAGCTGCTGCAGAACCCTACTGACAAATACCGGCTTCATCTGAAGTCCCTTCCTGACGGAGTTACCAATGCCCGCATCACTCCCCAGGAGGTGGATTATCTGATTGAGTTGTCTGAGGTAGAGGGTGAGAACCAGTAAAGCGCGTAGGAAAGACAATATGATTAAGATAGGTATTACAGGTGGCATGGGAAGCGGGAAAAGCTACATCTCAGCCCTGCTACGTGACCATTTGGGAGTGCCCGTCTATGACTGTGATACCGAGGCAAAACGCCTGATCTGTGAGGACGAGTCCGTAAGGCAGAAGCTGATAACATTGGCAGGTCCCGATATATTCAGGGAAGGAACGTTGCAGAAGCATTTGCTGGCAGACTTCATCTTTACCAGTCCGTTGCATGTCCGGCAGGTGAACGGCATAGTACATCCGGCCGTCAGAGAAGACTTCCGCAAGTGGGTCGGACGTCAGACTGCCTCCGTGGTAGCAATGGAGAGCGCCATCCTGTACGAGAGCGGTTTAGACACAGAGGTAGATGACGTACTGTACGTGGATGCTCCTGAGGAACTGCGTATCCGGCGGGCGATGCGGCGTGACGGCAGCAATCGTATGCAGATAGAGTCACGCATCCGCATGCAACAGCCCGAAGCACAGAAGCAGAAGGCCCGATATGTGATAGACAACACAGACGCAACGCCAGAATCCCTGCTGGAGAGTCTGCAACAGATACTGCAGCGTATCGCAACTGAACAGAAAACAGAGTAAGTAAACGTAAAATATTAACACAATATCAGTAAAAAGAAGAAATATGTTAGAGAGAATTTTGGCTATTTCCGGCAAGCCCGGTTTGTATAAGTTGGTATCCCGTGGTAACAACAGTCTGATTGTAGAGACACTGGATGCCCAGAAAAAACGTATGCCTGTTTTCGGTACCGACAAGGTCATCTCATTGGCTGACATCGCCATGTACACCGATGAGGAGGAAGTTCCCCTGCGTCGCGTATTCAAGAATATCTTTGAGAAGGAATCCGGTAAGCAGACCAGCCTGGATTACAAGAAAGCCGGTAAGGATGAACTGGCAGCCTTCATGGCACAGGCCCTGCCCAACTATGACCGTGACCGCGTTTATCCCGCAGATATGAAGAAGCTGGCCCAGTGGTACAACATCCTTATTGAGAACGGGGTGACCGACTTTGATGAGCCCGCTCAGGAAACCGCTGAAGAAAAGTAAAAGGTTTTATAAGGTTATAAGGTTGTTAGGTTATAAGGTGACCTGAAACCTGGCAAACCGGACGTTTTATAGAAAACGATATTTGGGGGAATGCTTCTGTTCGATTCAGAACAGAAGCATTCCTGTTATTCCACAGAGCAGGATAATAAGAATAGGACTGGTCTTGTACACCCGATGGGCAATTGTGGCAAACCCGAACAGGCCGATGCTGATCCAGAACTGCCAGGGTGATTCGGACATGTCGCCAAAGTTCTCCTTGTTCATAAGGAGCAGGGCCGCAGCAGCCAGTAAGCCTACGACAGCAGGGCGCAACCCCTGGAATGTATTCTCAACCGCACTGTGGCTCTTGTACTTCATCAGGAATTTGCTGATAATCAGCATCAGGACAAAACTGGGGAATACCACGGCCAAAGTGGCAATGAAACTGCCCAGGATACCCCAAGCCGGATCATAGCCGGCATTCACCATGGCAGTATAGCCCACGTATGTAGCGCTGTTAATACCGATGGGGCCGGGCGTACTCTGACTGATAGCCACAATATCCGTAAACTGTCCCATAGTCATCCAGTGCTGGTGTGTTACCACTTCCGTCTGAATCATGGATATCATAGCATATCCTCCACCGAACCCGAAAAGCCCGATGAGGAAGAAAGTCCAGAATAATCTTAATAACAGTACTACCATGATATTTTATTTATAATTCAAAATACAGCATTCAAGGCAACTCCCTCTAACCTCTAACCACTAACCACTAACCTCTAACCACTAACCACTAATCCTTCAGGTACTGCCCGTAGGCATAGCCCCCCAGACCGGCTAATAATATAATGTACACGGGACTGACCCCCACCAGCCAGATGGCCAGCGCAGACAGCACAGGAATCCATACGTTATAGCGGTTGATATGCGAACTCTTGGCCATACGGAACACGGGAGCTGCTATCAGGGCTACCACTGCCGGGCGAAGCCCCTTGAAGAACTTCTCCACCCAGGGATTGTCCCTGAACTGCAGGAAGGCAAAGGCTATGAGCAGGATGATGATGAAGGAGGGCAGACAGGCGCCTAACGTACTCAGGAAGGCTCCCCACACCCCTTTCTTCTTATATCCGATGAAGATGCTGATGTTCACGGCAAAGACACCGGGACAACTCTGGGCAACAGCTATCAGGTCAACCAGTTCCTCATGGCTGACCCAATTCTTCTCGTCCACCACCTTCTGCTCAATGAGCGGTATCATAGCGTATCCGCCGCCGAAGGTGAAAAGTCCTATCTGAAGAAAAGTCTTGAACAGCTCAAAATTCATATTGCCCATTTCCTGATTGTTTCTATGAATGTCGGATTGGGAATTATGAATTCTTCTCAATCCATTCCTTGGCATTCACAAAGGCCTCAATCCAGGGTGTTACCTGGTCCTGAGCCTTGCGGTCTGCAGGATAGTAACCGCACTGCCAGGGGAAGAAGGCACGCTCCAAGTGAGGCATCATAGCCAGGTGGCGTCCATCGGCACTGCAGATACCTGCTGTTGTGAAGTCGCTGCCGTTGGGGTTAGCAGGATAACCCTCGTAGCTGTACTTCAGTACGATATTGTAATCCTCCTCCTTGCCGGGCAGGGAGAACTTACCCTCTCCGTGAGCCACCCAGATACCGAGTTTACTGCCGCTGAGACTGCTCATCAGCACGCTCTTGTTGGGCTGTACAGTCAGACCGACGAAGTTAGACTCGAACTTGTGACTGTCGTTATGCAACATGCGGGCTTTGTACTCTGGTTTGTTGCTGCCTACGAGACCCAATTCCACCATCAGCTGACAGCCGTTGCATACACCCAGTGAGAGGGTATCCTTGCGGGCATAGAAGCGGTCCAGAGCTTCTTTTGCCTTGGGGTTGTAAAGGAAGGCGCCAGCCCATCCCTTAGCACTGCCCAGTACGTCGCTGTTAGAGAATCCTCCGCAGAATACGATGAAGTTGATGTCATCCAGTGTCTCGCGACCTGTGATAAGGTCGGTCATCATAACATCCTTTACATCGAAGCCTGCCAGATAAAGCATGTAAGCCATCTCGCGTTCGCCGTTTGTACCTTTCTCGCGGATGATGGCAGCACGCAGGCCGCTCTTCTCGCGACGGTCGGGGTTCAGACTGTATTGTGAGAGCTTACCTGTAAAGCCGGGCAGGAACTTCCATTCCAGCGGCTGCTGCTTGTAGTTCTGATAACGTTCGGCAGCCTTACCGTTGAAGCTCTGCTTCTGATCCAGCAGGAAGCTACTCTTATACCAAACATCACGCAGGGCATCGATGTCGAAGCTGAATGTCTGTCCGTTCTTCTGGACAGAAAGCGTGCGGCCCTCAGCAGGCTCGCCGATATTGATGTAGCCGACACCCTCATCCTCCAGGAACTTCTTCACCTCGGAGCGGTTGCCGTTGGCTACCTGAATAACGATACCCGGGTTCTCGGCAAAGAGAATCTTTGTCAGGTCATCCGTCTTAATCTTGTCCAAGCTGATGTTCAGGCCACCCTTCTTGTTGGCGAAAGTCATCTCCAGCAGGGTAGTGATCAGACCGCCGGCACTGATATCGTGACCGGCCAGGATGAGACCCTTCTGAATCAGGGTCTGGATGGCATTGAAGCAATCACGGAAATACTCACTGTTCTTAATGGTAGGAACATCGCTGCCCACCTTGTTGTTGACCTGAGCAAAGGCAGAGCCGCCCAGACGAAGTTCGTCGAATGAGAAGTCAATATGGTACAGGGTAGAGGGTACGTTCTGGATAACAGGTGATACCACCTTCTTCACATCGCTCACCTGACCGCCGCTGGTTACGATGACGGTCCCCGGAGAGATAATCTTCTCGCCATTGGGGTACTTCTGAGTCATACTCAGCGAGTCCTTACCCGTAGGAACGTTAATCTGCAACTCGCAGCAGAAGTCAGAGAGGGCCTTGACGGCTGTGTACAGACGGGCATCCTCACCCTCCTGAGCACGACAGGGCCACATCCAGTTGGCACTCAGACTTACGCTGTCCAGTCCTTCCTCCAGGGGAGCCCAGACAATATTTGTCAGAGACTCAGCCACAGAGAGTACAGAACCTGCGGCAGGATCAGCCAGCGCAGCCTGAGGCGCATGACCCAGGGCTGTGGCAATACCCTTCTCGCCGCGATAGTCCAGGGCAACCACACCGCAGTCGCTCAGCGGCAACTGCAACTCGCCCTGGCACTGCTGACGTGCCACCTTACCAGTTACGGAACGGTCCACCTTGTTGGTCAGCCAGTCCTTGCAGGCAACAGCCTCCAGCTGGAGGACCTTTTCTAGTTGAGAGTTGAGAGTTGAGAGTTGAGAGTTGTCATACTCTACATTCTCATATTTACGCTCAACCGTCTTGTCGCGCATGACGGTCTTGGGAGAGTGACCGAACATCTGGCTAACCTCCAGGTCAAAGGGACGTACACCGTCACCCTGCTCGAAACTGAAGTGCGCATCACCAGTAGTCTCACCGACAACATACAGCGGAGCACGCTCGCGCTCGGCAATCTGACGTACGTGGTCAATGTGCTTCTCGTCGATAAGCAAGCCCATACGCTCCTGACTCTCGTTGGCAATGATTTCCTTTGCTGACAGCGTGGGGTCGCCAATAGGCAACTTAGTCATATCTATGTGACCGCCGCATTCCTCAACCAATTCAGAAAGACAGTTTACATGTCCGGCACTTCCGTGGTCGTGGATGCTGACAACGGGGTTCACTTCCTCTTCGCAGAGTGCACGAATCAGGTTGTTGGCACGCTTCTGCATCTCAGGGTTGGCACGCTGAACGGCATTCAGCTCAATTCCGCTGCTGTAACGACCTGTTTCTACAGATGATACAGAGCCGCCGCCCAAACCGATGCGGTAGTTATCACCACCTACAACAACCACCTTGTTACCCTTCTGGGGAGTACCCTTCAGACAGTCGCGCTTGGTACCGTAGCCTACACCGCCTGCCAGCATGATAACCTTGTCATAGGCATATTTCTCATCCTTCTCCTGATGCTCGAAGGTCAGCACTGAACCGCAGATCAGTGGCTGACCGAACTTATTACCGAAGTCACTGGCACCATTGGATGCTTTGATAAGAATCTGCTCGGGTGTCTGGTACAGCCATTCGCGAACGGGCAGAATCTTCTCCCATTCACGCTCCTGCTGAGTGCGGGGGTAACTGGTCATGTAAACGGCAGTACCGGCAATAGGCCAGGAACCTACACCGCCGCCCATACGGTCGCGGATCTCACCGCCTGTACCTGTAGATGCACCGTTGAAGGGCTCCACCGTTGTGGGGAAGTTATGTGTCTCAGCCTTGATGCTGATAACACTCTCTATGTCGCGAATCACAAAGTAGTCGCTGGTGCTATGGTCCTGCGGAGCAAACTGCTCTACGATGGGACCCTGGGCAAATGCCACATTATCTTTATAGGCAGAGATAATCTTGTGGGGATTCTCCTGCGTAGTCTTCTTAATCATCTTGAACAGGCTGCTCTCCTTCTCCTCGCCGTCGATGATGAACGTACCGCCGAAGATCTTATGACGGCAGTGTTCGCTGTTGATCTGTGCGAAGCCGAACACCTCGCTGTCCGTAAGCTTGCGGCCCAGCTGCTTCTCTACATCGTGCAGATACTCTATCTCCTCGGGTGAGAGCGCCAGACCTTCCTGCTCGTTGTACTCCTCCAGGTTATCGATGTGCTGGATAGCGGCAGGTTTCATGTTGATGGTGAATATCTCCTGATCCAAGCCCTTGTACATACGCTGCAGCATAGGGTCATATTCAGCCTTCTCGTCAGCCACGGGGAAGTACTCCTCAATACGGCTGATGCCCTTGATAGCCATGTTCTGGGTAATCTCAACGGCATTGGTACTCCAGGGGGTAATCATTTCACGACGGGGACCGATGAAGAATCCGCTCAGCGTGTCACCTTCCAGGGCTGTGGCTCCACCATAGAGCCAACACAGTTTTTCTATATCTTCGCTTGTAAATTTGTGGTCACAGGCAGTAGCAATGATGCTCTCCTGTGGCGTCTTAAAGAATGTAATTGCCATGTCTTCAGATTGATTTTGTAATTTGCCGGCAAAGGTACAAAAAAATAATGAGGTAACCAACTGGTTACCCCACTATGTTTTAATAAAAATAATGTATTGACTTCCTGTTAGTCTTCCCAACCTAATGCACTGGCACCGAGAACGGCTGCATTGGCGTTCATCAGACCTGATACTAGGAACTTAGCCTTGCCCTTGAAGATCTTCAGTACGGCATTGTCATAAGCTTCCTTGATGGGATTCATAATCAGGTCGCCAGCCTTGCAGAGACCACCGAAGAAGATGAATGCCTCGGGGCTTGAGAAAGCTGCGAAGTCGGCACAAGCCTCCCCCAGCATCTTACCTGTGAACTGGAATATCTCGTTGGCAACCTCGTCGCCCTTGCTGGCAGCAATGCTTACATCCAGAGACTCAATCTCCTCGATAGGTTTCTCGCGCAGCAGAGAAGGACGGTCTGTGGTGCTCAGAATTTCACGTGCTGTACGGGCAACACCTGTAGCAGAGCAGTATGCCTCCAAACAACCTGTACGGCCGCAACCGCAGGGACGTCCGTTAGCGGTACGATCCATGATAACGTGACCCAGCTCGCCAGCAAAACCATCGTTGCCATATACCAACTGGCCATTAATAACAATACCGCTGCCAACGCCTGTTCCCAGAGTGATAACGATAAAGTTCTTCATCCCCCGTGCGGCACCGTATGCCATCTCGCCCATAGCGGCAGCGTTGGCATCGTTGGTCAGTTTTACGGGGATACCGGTCTTTGCCTTGAACATCTCAGCCAGGGGAACAATTCCGTCATGAGCCCAGGGGAGATTGGGGGCAAACTCGATGGTACCGTTATAGTAGTTACCGTTGGGAGCACCTATACCTATTCCTTGAACCTGATCGGCACCGCCAATCTGGGCCAGCAGAGGCTTCAGGCATTCTACACCGGCCTCAACAAACTCTTCGGCAGTCTTGTACTGCTGGGTCTTGATAGAGTTCTCTCCTACAACCTCACCGCGAGCATTAACAACTCCGAAAACTGTGTTCGTGCCACCCAGGTCGACACCAATTACATAAGGTTTTACTTTGTCCATAAAGTTTTTATTAATAATGTTAGTGTTAGTTTATTTTGCTCGGGCAACGGTATACCTTTCTGCCGAGAAACACAATTTTTACGC
>JAEEGK010020712.1_pt1 | contig 13959 bp, 10 predicted proteins | sample 8958771 | NCBI WGS metagenome assembly JAEEGK01 (sample SAMN16246547, study PRJNA631951) | gut metagenome | biome: gut microbiome; feature: rumen; material: SC-attached | host: Bos | place: Iran: Karaj | collected 2018-10 | reverse complement strand
ACTCGAGTTATAACTGCGAAGACGGAAACAAGGTTGATACCGACCGCCAGAAGATCATGATCCTCGGCGGAGGTCCCAACAGGATCGGTCAGGGTATCGAGTTCGATTACTGCTCGGTACACGCTGCACTTGCACTTAAGAAACTCGGATTCGAGACGATCATCGTTAACTGTAACCCCGAGACCGTTTCAACCGACTACGATACTTCCGATAAGCTTTACTTCGAGCCCCTTACTCTTGAAGACGTGCTCAGCATCTACAAGAAAGAACAACCTGTCGGAGTCATCGCTCAGTTCGGTGGTCAGACACCTCTTAACCTTGCCGCTGAGCTTAAAAAGAACGGCGTGAAGATACTCGGTACTTCACCCGAAGTCATCGATCTTGCCGAAGACAGAGATCAGTTCAGAGCAATGATGGATAAGCTCGGCATACCTATGCCCGAAGCAGGAATGGCAGTAACCGTTGAAGACGCTTTGGAAGTAGCCAACAAGATCGGTTATCCCGTAATGGTTCGTCCTTCATACGTACTCGGCGGACGCGGTATGGAAGTCGTACACGACGATGAGTCTCTTACCGAATATATGAAAGCGGCTATAGGTGTAACACCTGACAGACCCATACTTATAGACAGATTCCTTCGCCATGCGACAGAATGCGAAGCAGATGCCATCTGCGACGGCGAGCATGCATTCGTTCCTGCGGTTATGGAACATATCGAGCTTGCGGGTATCCACTCAGGTGATTCCGCTTGCATCATTCCTTCGATGAACATTTCGGAAGAAAACTTACGAACGATCGAGGATTATACGCGTAAGATAGCTGAAGAGATGCATGTCCGCGGACTTATGAACATGCAGTACGCTATAGAGAACGGAAAGGTATATGTGATCGAGGCCAATCCCCGAGCATCGCGTACCGTACCGCTCGTATCAAAGGTTTGCGGTATCCACATGGTACCCCTTGCAACCGAGATCGCTACAAGAGAGATCACAGGAAGACCTTCACCCATTGCAGGTCTTAAGCAGTCAAAGATTCCTTATCACGGCGTAAAAGAAGCGGTATTCCCCTTCAATATGTTCCCTGAAGTCGATCCCGTACTCGGACCCGAAATGCGTTCGACAGGTGAGGTTCTCGGTATTTCGGAAAGCTTCGGCGAAGCATTTTACAAGGCACAGGAAGCAACACAGACATGTCTTCCTTTGGAAGGAACCGCTCTTGTCAGCGTAAACGACAGAGATAAGCCGGAACTTCTCGATATCATAAAGTTACTTGCCGAATCGGGCTTTGATTTCGTGGCTACCGGAAGAACCTATGAGCTTATCAAAAATGCCGGTTACAACGTAAAGAAGGCACACAAGATTTACGAAGGACGTCCCGATGTTTCTGACTTCATCATTAACAGGGAAGTATCTTTGGTTATCAACACTCCCATTGGAAAGAAGGGTGCACAGGACGACTCTTACATCCGTAAGGCAGCCATCCGTGCAAAAGTTCCTTACATCACCACAATGGCGGCCGCAAAAGCTACCGCACTCGGTATAAAAGCCATCAAGAACGGTGAGATATCGGAACTTAAATCTCTTCAGGAACTTCACGCTTCCATCCATTAGTTTTAAGGAGAGAAATTCAGATGTTGGAATCTCTTAAAAGAAATAAAAAAGGCATTATCTTAATGCTCATATCGGCGTTAAGTCTCTCGGTGGGACAGTTGCTTTGGAAATTTGCCGATTTCAGTGACTTATCAACAAAGCTTTCTTCTTTTGAAGGAATAGTAGGCCTTGTTTTAAGCGTTGCCCCGGGCTTTATAGTTTACGCCCTGGGTGCGCTTGTGATGACTATAGCTCTCGGAAGCGGTGAGTTATCCGTACTTCAGCCCATAAACTCCATGAGTTATGTGTTCGCCCTCATCCTTTCGGCGATCTTTCTTACCGAGCCCATCACCCCTTTGATGGTTATCGGAATATTTGTCATCATAGTAGGTGTTATATTGATAGGAGGCAGCAGTAAGAATGAATAAGATCGTTATTGTTATCGCCCTTATCGCTATGGCATTTATCGCTTCGTTTGCAAGCTATTTTTTAAAGAAGTCATCACCGGCTGAAGGAAGTAAATTGAAGATATTGCTTTCACCGTATTTTTATCTCGGCGGTGTGCTTTATGTGATATCTGCAAGTATCAGCATTTTTCTTCTTCAATATCTTCCTTATGCGATCGTAATGCCGCTTGGATCGCTTACATACATCGTTACGATGTTTTTATCTTTAAAACTGCTTAACGAAAAGATCACCTTAAGAAAGATAGTCGGTATGCTTGTGATCATCGCGGGTGTCGTTATGATAGCGGTGGGAACGGTATAGATAAGTTAATGCTTAATATAGTAAAAAATTTCGTTTGACGGTTATCCGGCGGATAATGTAAAATGACGGAGTTTAATTTAATTCACATTCAGGAGGAGAGTAAAATGAAAAGAACACTTATTAAAGTCTTGGCTGTTGCGTTAGCTCTGGTATCTCTTAGCGCATGCGGAGCACGTACCATCGAAAGCATTATGTCTACGAAGGCCGCACAGACTCAGCTTGAAACTGCCAAAGAGCAGATTATGTCTGCGTATTCCGATTACTACAGCGACTATGACATTGAGTTTTCGGGAAATGATATCGTCTACAAGTATTATTATTCATCAGAGTTCGATGAGGATACTTTAAGCATGGTTGCAGCTACGCTTGAGAGCGACGATTCGTGGTCTTCAACGATCGCTTCAACAAAGAGCGAAATGGCAAAGACTACAGGCATCACACCTACTTCGATCACATACGTATACTATGATGCAAACGGAAACGAACTTTTCAAAGTTACCGAATAACAGGTTTTTGCAACCATTTAAGGCACATCTTATGATGTGCCTTTTTTTTATAGTAAATTTCTTCGAAATTTTCCTATTTGCATAAAACCATATTTAGATTATATATTTATAATATGTCAAAGAAACCATTCCTTTCAAAGAATTCAATAATCATTCTTGTGATAACGACACTTCTTGCGGGTCTTTCCGCAATTCTTTTGGTGTTCTTTATATCATTTAACAATAAACTCAACAAAACGGAAGAAGACAGAACATACCAAAGATACTATGCCATGATAGCCGGCGACGACGAATCGACATTTACCGACTCGCTTTATGAAAGCATCCTGGCCAAAGCCGAAGAGGAAGATGCATACGTTGAGATGATCTCAAGGTCTCTTTCGCAGGAATACTCCGACGAGGAACTTATGAAGATAGCCGTGGCAAGCGGTGTTGACGGTATCATTCTTTTTGCCGATGAGAGCAGTGAATTAAGAGATCTTATTGACGAGGCGTACAAAGAAAACATTCCCGTTGTAACGCTGTTTAACGACTACAATCTTTCGAAGCGCTTAAGTTTTGTGGGTATCAGTAACTACAACCTGGGAAAAGAATACGGAAATCTTATAATCGACATGCTTTCGGACAATACATACTCCAACGATGTGGTAAAGGTATCCGTGCTTGTTGACGCCAATTCCGAAGATCCCGGTCAGAACGTCCTTTATCTTGCAATCTCCGAGACACTTGAAAAGGATTACGAAAAGCACAGTTATTCTCACAAACAGGTTGAAGTATCGGTATATCCTGTGGATTCCACAAACAGTTTTTCAGTTGAAGAATCGGTCAGAGATCTTTTGATGGATCAGGAGAACGGTATACCCGATATAGTCGTGTGCTTAAATGAAACAGAGACCACGAGTATGTATCAGGCCGTTGTAGATTACAACGAAGTAGGACGAGTCAACATACTGGGATTTTACGATTCCACTTCGATATTAAAAGGAATAGAAAGAAACGTTATCAGTGCGACCATATCGGTGGATGTGGATGAGATCGGAAGCGCATGTATAGATGCTCTGACCGAGTATTATGAACTCGGAAATACGAGTGAGTATTCAACTGCGGATATAAAAGTCGTTACAAAGGATACTTTGGATCTTTATAAAGAGGGGGAAGACAATGAGAACTAAATTCAGAAATCTCCCTTTACAGTATAAGATCACATCGATATCGCTTTTCCTTAACATGATCGTTTTTGCCATAAACCTTATTCTTCTTGTCAGCATAAACAATATGTCCGGAAGAATAGATTCGGTTTATCGTGCAAATCTTCAGTTAAACGAGCTTCAGCTTGCACTTAACGATGTTCAGGAGAACATGACCGAATATCTAAACGTAAAGACCAGCGATGCTTTGGAAGATTACTACAGGAGCGCGCAGACTTATCAGAATCTCATTGAGGATCTTGACGGTAAGATAACGTTAAAACCTTTCGGACGTATGGAAAGAAGCATCTACAACATGTCCGAAAAATACATCGAGGAAGCCGAGCAGACGATCGAAGCAAAGCGAGGAAGAAACGTCGAAAAGTATCGTCAACGTTACGAAGAAGCCAGCGACCTTTACGGATACATCAACACATACATTAACTCTCTTAACAATGAGCAGTTTAAAGAAAACTCCGTAAACTACCGCGAAATGATAAATGCCTTCAGAGTGTTTGAGATGATCGGTAACGTAATACTCTTTACGGTCATCATCTCAAACGCCGTGCTCATACTCCGGCTGACCGCAGCCATCATTCAGCCCCTTAAATCACTTACCGGAATGGCGAGCGAAGTATCAAACGGTAACTTTGACATCGAGCCGCTTCCCGTTTATTCGGAAGATGAGATCGGTGTCGTAACAAAGACCTTTAACCAGATGGTGGTAAGTATCCAGAACTATATCGTTCGAATAAGGGAAAGCGTTAAGGTAGAACAACAGTTAAAAGAAAAAGAACTGATGATGGAAGCGCACCTTAAGGATGCTCAGCTTAAATATCTTCAGGCTCAGATCAACCCGCATTTTCTTTTTAACACACTAAATGCCGGTGCTCAGCTTGCGATGATGGAAGGGGCAGACAAGACTTATGAATATGTAAAGATCATGGCAGAGTTTTTCCGTTACAATGTTAAAAAAGGTTCCGAAACCGTCACTATCGGAGAAGAACTTGAACTTGTCGACAACTATATTTATATTTTGAACGTTCGTTTTTCGGGCGACATCAAATACGAAAAGGATATCGACAAAAAACTGCTTGGAGTTGAAATGCCCAGCATGATCTTACAGCCTATCGTCGAAAACTGTGTAAATCACGGTATTCGTGATATGCTTGGTGAAGGAAAGATCAAGATAAGCGTTTATTCGATCGAAAACACCGCCTGCATCCGCGTTGAGGACAACGGTATCGGAATGAGTGAAGAAACGATACAAAACCTTATGAGCGGAAAGCCTGCGGAAAAAGATGACAAAAAGTCATCCGCCGGTATCGGTATGGATAACGTTATGGCGAGACTTAAACTGTTTGTGGGCAGTGATGATGTAATGAGTATAGAAAGTGAAGGCGAGGGCAAAGGCTCCAAGTTCACGATCTATCTTGATATGAAGGAGGCTTAAGCATGTACAAGATTATGCTTGCCGATGATGAAGGAATAGTCATCGATTCTCTTAAGTTCATATTGGAAAAAGAATTCGGAAGCGATATCGAGATAGACTTTGCCAAGACAGGTCGAAACGTTATCGAACTTGCCGAGCATTTCAGACCCGACATTGCGATAATGGACATACAGATGCCCGGAATAAACGGTATCGATGCCATGCGAGAGATAAGAAAGACCAATGAAAATGTGGTTTTTATCGTAATGAGCGCATTTGATAAATTCGATTACGCCCAGGAAGCAATGAAGGTCGGAGCGATAGAGTATATCACAAAGCCAATGGATCGTGACAAGATGATCTCCGCAGTCAAAAGCGCCATGACCATCGTAAGCGACATGAAGAACAGACGATCCAACGATCTTTTGATAAAAGAAAAGCTGGAGACCGTCGTTCCCATACTTGAGAACGGTTTTATCTACAACATTTTGTTCCACGAACATTTCGAAGAAGATATCGAAAACTATAAAAACATGCTGGATATCCACGGAGAATATGCTTATATGCTCGTTTTGGTTTCAGGTGATTCAAAAGAAGGAAACCATATGACCAACGCAGTGGGTTCCAGTGTCAGACTTCAGCAGCACTACAAAGAGATAAGAGAATTCTTAAAGCAGTATTTTGCTTGTGCTGTCGGAAACGTTATGGGAAATAAGATTGCGGTCCTCGTATTTTACGATAAGCCCGCTTTCGATTACAACGATCGTGTGGATGCCATCGCAAAAGCAAGGGAACTTGCTCATAAGCTTCATGAAAGGACGGATATCTCTTTCAGAATAGGTATCGGAAGGGCAAATGAGATGGAGAAGATGGCCGAATCCTACAGAGAAGCGGTGGATTCCCTTGTTATCACCACCAATACCGTGGCTCATGCCGACGACCTTCCCATCGGATGCGAATACGATACGGATTATCCCATCGCCCTTGAAAAGCAGCTTTTTGACGAGATCGGAAAAGGACGCGTCGATGCCGCTGTCAGAGCCTGCGCCGATTACTTCGAATGGCTTAAGGGCGCAGATATTATGGATGCAAGACTTAAAGTTCTTGAATTTGTGCTTCGCGCCGAAAGTATGGCATATGAAAGCGGCGGTATGACTTATAACGTATCCAGTCGTCACGAATATCTTCCCACGGTCATGAACATCGAGAACATGCAGGATCTCTATGCCTGGTTTGACGAGAAGATAACATATTGCGCAACTCATATATTGAACAAGAATTCCGAAACGTCCAACGAAGTTGTTGAGACGGCCAAGAGTTATATCGAGGCCAACTTCAACAAGAACCTTTCCCTTGAAGACGTTTCAAGACAGGTTAACATCAGTTCTTACTATTTAAGCCGTATCTTTAAAGAAACGACCGGTGAGAACTTTATCGATTATCTTACGAACTTAAGGATTGAGCGCGCAAAAGATCTCATAAGCAAGACGCAGTACTCCATGAAAGAGATATGCAACATGTGCGGATATTCCGATCCCAACTATTTTTCAAAATCTTTTAAGAAGAATGTCGGTGTTACTCCCACCGAATACAGAGAGGGCAAATAGGTGAAAAGAAAACTATTCGCAATACTTGTTCTGTTTTGCTTTGTTTTTTCTTCGTGCAAAGGATATGACGGAAGCGAGACGCAGACAAAAGACGAAGGCGACGACAGGATCGAGATAGGAATGAGCTTTGACTCTTTCGTTATCGAAAGATGGCAAAGAGACAGAGACGTTTTTGTATCCACCGCTAAAGAAATGGGTGCCACCGTAAATGTGCAGAGCGCCAGCGGTGACATTAAAAAGCAGATCGAGCAGATAGAATACTTCATTAAGAAGAACGTGGATGTCATTGTGATCATCTGTATCGATTCCGACTCATTAAAGGCTGTGGTGTCAAAGGCAAAAGACGCGGGTATCAAGATAGTCGCTTATGACCGCCTTGTCACTAATTCAAACGCAGACCTTTACATCACCTTCGACAATGAGATGGTAGGAACGTTGATGGCTACCGCTTTGGCCGATAACGGAGCGGAGGGCGGAAAAGTGCTCATGCTCGAAGGATCGCCTCTTGATAACAATGTTCCGATGGTAAGAAGCGGTTTTTTGGAAGTCTGTGAAGAAAGAAACATGACGATCGCGGATGCTATCAATTGTGACGGCTGGAGAGCGGAACTTGCTGCCGACTATGTTTATGAGAATGAAGACATCGTAAGCAGTGTCGATGCCATCATGTGCGGTAACGACAACATCGCAGGTCAGGTAATAAGGGCTCTTTCCGAGAAAAGACTTGCGGGTAACGTTCCCATCGTAGGACAGGATGCCGATCTGGAGGCCTGTCAGAGGATAGTTGAAGGAACACAGACCATGACGGTTTACAAGCCTGTGGAAAAACTTGCAAAGCGTGCGGCGGAGTGTGCAATAAGTCTTGCCAAGGGTGAAGAACTGACAGGAGACGATGTTACGACAATATTTGACGGTTCATACGATATTTCCTATATAGGACTGGAACCCGTTGCGGTAACCAAAGACAACATCGATGAAGTGATCATAAACAGCGGATTTCACTTAAAAGAAGACGTTTATCTCAACGTTTCCGAGCCCGAACCTTAAAACAGTTTGTTCAAAATCTGTTCATATAATGGTAAAAAATTGCGAAGACCGATTCGGAGTGCAAAATATTCCGATTCGGTCTTTTTCTTTTTGCCAAAGAAGAAAAAATAGTCAAGTGAGTGAAAAATTAATTACTTGTTAACTGTGATACTATGTTTGCGTAAACAAAAACCAACAATCTTTTTTAGGGAGGATTACCAATGAAAAGAAAACTTTTAAGTCTTATTCTTGTGTTGACCATGGTAGCTGCATTGTTTGCAGGCTGTGGTGCATCAGGATCGGGCAACAAGGTTGGCGTTTCAATGCCTACCAAAACACTTCAGAGATGGAACCAGGATGGTGACAACATGAAGAAGCAGCTCGAAGCAGCAGGTTACACGGTTGATCTTCAGTATGCTGACGATGATATCGCTACACAGGTTTCTCAGCTTGAGAACATGATCAACGGCGGATGCAAGGTACTCGTTATCGCATCTATCGACGGAAATTCACTCGGAACTGTTCTTGATCTGGCTAAGGAAAAAGGCGTTAAGGTTATCGCTTATGACCGTCTTATCATGAACTCCGATGCAGTTACCTACTATGCAACATTCGATAACTACATGGTTGGTACAAAGCAGGGCGAATACATTCGTGACGCTCTTAAACTTGACTCTGCAGCAGGTCCTTTCAACATCGAGCTTATCACCGGTGACCCCGGCGACAACAACGCAAGATTCTTCTTCAGCGGTGCTATGGATGTTCTTCAACCCTACATTGACAGCGGCAAGCTCGTTGTTAAGTCAGGCCAGACAGACTTCGATACAGTTGCAACAGCAGGTTGGAAGACAGAGAACGCTCAGAACAGATTCGATGCCATCATTTCAGCTAACTATGCTGACGGCACAAACCTTGACGCTGTTATGTGTTCAAACGACTCTACAGCACTCGGTGTTACAAACGCTCTTGAAGCTAACTACGAAGGAACTCACAGCAATTGGCCCGTTATCACCGGTCAGGACTGTGATATCGCAAACACTATCAACATGATCGAAGGCAAGCAGTCAATGTCAGTATTCAAGGATACTCGTACACTTGCAGCTAAGACCGTAGAAATGGTTGACGCTATCATGAAGGGTGGAAAGGCTCCCATCAACGATGAGAAGACCTATGACAACGGAAAGGGTATCGTTCCTTCATACCTTTGCGAGCCCGTAGTTTGTACAGTTGACAACTACAAAGAGACACTTATTGATTCCCAGTACTATACAGAGGATCAGCTCAAGAAATAATCAAGGTTTTATCAGAAAAACTTTTGCAGGCGGGGCAAAACCCGCCTGCGTGTTTGTAAGAAGTGAGAGTAATCACAATCTTATTCACAGGAGGAATAAAATTGGCTGAGCATATATTGGAAATGAGAAATATAACCAAAACATTCCCCGGTGTTAAAGCATTGGACAATGTCAATCTTCAGGTGGAAAAAGGAGAGATCCATGCACTTGTAGGAGAAAACGGTGCCGGCAAATCCACGCTGATGAATGTTTTAAGCGGTATCTATCCTTACGGAACTTACGAAGGAGATATCGTATACAATGGGCAAGTATGTGAATTTAACCACATAAAAGACAGTGAAGCGCTCGGAATAGTCATCATACACCAGGAGCTTGCGTTGGTTCCTTACATGACCATCGCGGAGAACATGTTCCTTGGAAATGAGCGCGGAAATAACTTTAAAATCGATTGGAATGAAACGAATGAACTTTCGGCCAAATATCTTGAGATGGTCGGTCTTAAGGAATCGCCGCAGGTTCTGATTAAAGATATAGGCGTAGGTAAGCAGCAGCTTGTTGAGATAGCAAAAGCGCTTGCCAAAGACGCAAAACTGTTGATACTTGATGAGCCTACGGCTTCTCTTAATGAGGATGATTCGAAAGCTTTGCTCGATCTGTTGCTTAAGTTTAAGCAGAACGGACTTACTTCGATAATCATTTCCCACAAACTCAACGAAGTATCATATGTTGCGGATAAGATAACCGTCATCCGAGACGGTATGACGATCGAAACGCTTGACAAGAACACGGATGACATTTCCGAAGGCCGTATCATCAAGGGCATGGTAGGTCGAGAGATGGAAGACCGTTTCCCTAAACGTGAAAGCCATATCGGAGACGTAATGTTCGAAGTTAAAAACTGGACATGCTATCATCCCATATACATGGAAAGAAAAGTAGTTGACAATGTATCCCTCAATGTCCGAAAAGGCGAGATAGTAGGTATTTCCGGACTGATGGGAGCAGGTCGTACAGAACTTGCCATGAGTGTATTCGGAAAGAGTTACGGGGTGGAAATTTCCGGAGAAACCTTTATTAACGGGCAGCAGGTTCACATGAACACGGTTGCCGATGCGATCAAACACAAGCTTGCATATGTTACGGAAGATCGTAAAGGAAACGGACTTATTCTTTCAAACACGATAAAACTTAATACCACTCTTGCAAATCTTGACGAAGTCAGCAATAAGCAGGTGTTGGATAAAGATAAGGAATATGCCGTGGCTCAGGAGTATCGTGAAAAACTGAGGATCAAATGCCCTACCGTTGAGCAGAATGTTGGAAACCTTTCCGGCGGTAACATGCAGAAGGTTCTTTTGGCAAAATGGATGTTCGCAAATCCCGACGTACTTATTCTCGATGAGCCCACAAGAGGTATCGATGTAGGTGCCAAATACGAGATCTACTGTATAATGAATCAGCTTGTTGCCGAAGGAAAATCGGTAATAATGATCTCTTCCGACATGCCTGAGATACTGGGTATGTGCGACAGAATATATATCATGAACGAAGGAAAGATAGTCGGTGAGCTTGATGGAAAAGAAGCAACTCAGGAAATCATCATGTCACACATTATCAAAGCCGGCTAAGGAGGAAGAAATGAAGAACAGTGCACTGGATTTTATCAAAAAATATGCGATGATATTTGTACTTATTATCGTATACGGCTTTTTTGCCATAATGACCGGCGGTAGTATACTGCTCCCCATGAACGTATCGAGTTTGATATCTCAGAACGCATACGTTTTCATTCTTGCGACCGGCATGTTGCTTTGTATTTTGACCGGCGGTAACATCGACCTTTCCGTAGGTTCGGTAGTTTGTTTCGTAGGTGCGGTAGGCGCGGTACTCATGGTAAACTATCATGTAAACATGATCCTTTCCATAATCATCATGTTGGTTATAGGAACCGCGATAGGTGCATTCCAGGCATTCTGGATAGCATATGTACGTATACCTCCTTTCATCGTAACTCTTGCCGGAATGCTTGCGTTCAGAGGCTTGAGTAACGTAGTTCTTGACGGATTTACGGTATCGATCAAAGAGTGTACCGCATTCGTTAACCTTTTCGGAGGCGGAGCAAACTGCTTCATACCTGATTTCTTTAACCTTATTCCCGGCGTCAACACTACATGTATAGTAGTCGGTTTATTGTTGGCGATAGTATTTGTTTTTGCTCAGGTTAAAACCAGGACTACAAGGAAAAAGAAAAATTACGCCGTTGAATCGGAAATTGCTTTCTGGATAAAGACCGTTGCGGTAACATTGGTAATACTTGCTTTCTTCGGAAGTCTTGCAAGACACAAAGGTATCCCCACCGTTTTGATCTGGGTTGCTTTCGTTATCGTAGTATACGGGTACATTACTTCGAACACCAAGACGGGTCGTTACTTCTATGCAGTAGGCGGTAACGAAAAGGCTACCAAACTTTCCGGTATCAACACCAATAAAGTTTACTTCCTTGCATACACTAATATGGGTCTTTTGGCAGCACTTGCGGGAATGGTTACCATAGCTCGTCTTACATCCGCACAGCCCACATACGGACAGAACTACGAGATGGATGCCATCGGCTCATGCTTTATCGGTGGAGCTTCCGCATACGGCGGAACAGGTACCGTTACAGGAGTTATCATCGGTGCGGCTTTGATGGGTGTCATCAACCTTGGTATGTCACTTATGGGTGTAGACCAGAACTGGCAGAAAGTGGTTAAGGGTGCCGTACTTCTTTTGGCCGTAATATTTGATGTCGTTTCCAAGAGAGGCGGAAAACTTTTGGCAAAAGATTGATCTGTTATTCAAACAATAAAAACATCAGAAAGAACACACTCGGCTATTCCGGGTGTGTTTTTTCATGTTTTTTCGCACCTTTAATAAATACTTAAAAATAAATCCTATATTTCACAAATACTTTTCTTCTTTACTTGTGTAAATTGATAAATGGATTAATCAAGCAACCAAAGAAGAGGAGATTGGTATGAAAAAGTTTTTAAAAGTTATGGCGGCGGTCATGCTTTTGCCGACGGTACTGCTTTCGGTGTCCGGATGCGGAAAGACGGGTAAAACAGACAGTGGCGATAACGTTAACAAAGGACCGGAAATGATCTATGTTCCGACGGAGAGAGAGATCGTTTCCGACAGCAGTCATTATAACAGTGACTTTTCGATCAAGGACGGAAGACTGTATTTTATTATCGAGCAAGTGAACATGAAAACTCATGAGATGGAGAGTTTCTATGCGCACAGCGAAAATCTGGACGGAAGCGATCCCAAAGATACTAAATTTGATTTAGAACTTGTTCCCGAAGAGTATCCCATGAACTTGTTCGTAACAGATAACGGATATAAGCTGGTTTTGCAAAAGTGGCAGGAGAGCGGAAGCGAAGTAAAGGTTGTTGATTTTGATAAGGACGGAAAAATGCTCTCAAGTTTCCCGCTTGAAAAACTTCCCAACACGGGAGAAGACAACTATATCAGCAAGGTTATTCCGGATAATGACGGAAATTATATAGTATCGGCTTTTAGCGGCATATATCTTTATGACAGTGAAGGAAAGATCCAAAAACAGATAAAGATTGAGGCGGACAGCTTTTACAGCAACAATTTGTTTTTTAATTCAAAAAACGAGCTTATGCTTGTCGGCTGGGATCAGCAGAGTATCGGAAATGTTGTTAAAGTAGCAAATTTCGACTCCGGAAAACTTGAAGATAAATGGAAGAATATACCCGACGATATTGAGAATGTATATGAGCTTGGTGATGATAAATATCTTATATTCGGCAATGACAAGCTTTTTATGTATTCAGCTCAAGAAGACTCTTACGAACAGCTTGTTAACCTTATGGATATCGATCTTGTAAATGTACGTCCCGAAGTCATATGGATGAACGACGATAAAACGATATCATTTGTTACGGTTGACTGGACGGCACAGGTACCGTTAACTACTTTGGTAACACTGAAAGAAGAACTTGCGGTAGATCAGGCATCAAAGAAAACGATCACATTTGGTGTTATGTACGCTAATCAGCCTTTAAAAAGAGCTATTGCAAAATACAACAGATCGAACGGTGAATACAGAGTTGAATTAAAAGAATATGAGAACGATGCCAGAACCGTAGATGATTATCAGAAGATGGTAGATCAGTATAAAGAAGATATTCTTGCAGGCAATCTCGATATAGTGAATACATCGGATATCGGCGACATAAGTTATGATAACTTAACAGATCTTTATCCTTATCTTGAAAAAGAAAATTTCGATATGAGCCTGTACTATGAAGAAGTGTTCAAAGCCTGTGAAAATAAGGGTAAACTCATAAGTCTCCCTACCTGCTTTTACATAAGAGGTTATATGGGCAATTCCGATTATATAGGCAAAAAGGACTCTTGGACATTTAAGGAATTCGTTGAATTTGTAAAGAAGACTCCCGACAAAAAGATATTTTCTTACTGCACAGCAACCGGATTTTTGTATAAGTGCGCAAGCGAAATGGGAAGCGGTCTTCTAGAT
>JAEEGK010020709.1_pt1 | contig 13959 bp, 10 predicted proteins | sample 8958771 | NCBI WGS metagenome assembly JAEEGK01 (sample SAMN16246547, study PRJNA631951) | gut metagenome | biome: gut microbiome; feature: rumen; material: SC-attached | host: Bos | place: Iran: Karaj | collected 2018-10 | reverse complement strand
ATGGAATAGCGCAAGCATTAATGGCGGAAACGGCTGAAAAAGCAGTCGGCCAAACAGCGGGCGCTAAGTTTGAACTCGTAAACATGGAATTCTTGGAAGCCACATTCCCGAAGTTGCAGAATTTACGCCCCGGCAATTGGCATATTGTGAAACTCGGAAATCGCAATTCTATAAAGACAAGCAGTTTTGTCCAATACGAACATTTGGAATATCTCAGCGAATTGACCGAGAAGGATGCCAAACTAGCGGCAAGCATGGGTAATGACTACATGGTTGCACCGGATGTGGTAATTTATCAAGACGCCATTGAAGATTCTGAAATCAACAAGAATTTACTGATTGTCGACAGCGCTACCGCAAAAATGTCCTACATCCGAAAAGAAACCGGTGGATTGCCTATTCTTCACGCCTCCATTTCTGCAAAATGGACAATGAGAAGCGATCGTGCACAAAACAGTAGAACTGAGGCGTTAGGTTTAATCAGAAACAGAAAAGGCCACCTTCCCCACATTGTAGTCGTCACAGGCGAGCCAATGCCAGGACGTTTAGCGTCCCTTGCATTAGGCACTGGCGACATCGATTGCATGTATCACTTTGCTCTCTACGAGTTAATTGAAGCCGTTGAGAAAAGTGGGGCAGAAGATTCCAAAGAACTTTTAGATGTTCTTATTAAAGGAAAACGACTAAAGGATATCAGCGATTTGCCTTTGGATTTGGTTGTATAGAACCAATAAAAAGCTGGCAAAAGAGAGTCCTGTTCAGTTTCTATTTTCAACACTAATTCGAACACGATTAAAGAAATCGTCTTCCTTTATTGGCGAAACGTTTTCCAGAGAACAATCATATTCGGCTTTTGAAACACCCGCAGGCGTTTGTTCTTGAAATTTTGGAATATCCTTCGCGCTAAAGAAACGCATTTGGTTCTCTGTATAAAGCGGATTGTATTTTAGGTCTTTTAATCGATCTATATTTGTATTTTTTTCAATATAATTCAATCGCATGCATAAATCTTTATTGCCTGCTAAAATCGGCTGAATTTTTTCCATCAATTCATACATAGAAAGGCCTTCATCATCATATCTAAGCAGATAAGACAACACATAAATGTCATAATAATTTGAATATAATTGTTCATGTTTGAAATGATGGATTCGATTTTCTTTAGTAGTTGCCTTTATTTCAAGTTTTAGCGTTTCAGTAAAAGAAAAATCAAACTTTAATCTATCTTGCGATTGCCAATAATTTTCGATGCGCAGAAAATCATGGAACTTATAAATTGTATAAAGTTCCGCATAAAAACCGATCAGTTCATTATCTGACAGTTCATTTTTATTAGCAAAGAAATTTTGTAACGTATTGAAGGTATCGACAACATATTTATCAGAGTAATCATCATTTACAAAAAGTTTTGCGACTTCCAAAAAAATATCCTTTTCTTTTTTGCTTCGTAATAGGCATTTCAATATATGAACATTTTCAATGTTTCCGTTAGAAAAAGAAACTTTTGCATTGCATTCTAAAGAAAGAGCTTTTGTGTTTATATTATAAGGCCTGCCATTTTGTGAATAAGACTTTATTACGACAACAACATTTTTTTCTTTATCAACACCAATATAAAAGTCTTTTGCAAATTCAGCAATTCTATAGCCGGAACAATTTGAAAGAGTGTCAAATTTCGAATAAAAGAAATCTAATATTTCCATATTTCAGCATTCCTTTTGTACAACAAGTCCTGTCAATTTGGAAATAATCTCATTTGGTAGATAAATAGCTAACGCTGGACTTACAAAGCCGGTTTCTTTATCTTCAATCATGTGTATCTGTAATTGCATCGTATTTGGACGATTAAATTCTTTATCGTCACCCTCATAATTTGCAGGTTTAGAAAGATCCTTAGGGCTTCTTCCTACAAAATAATTGGCGATAGATTTCGTATCTTTTTTTATAGGGTGCTTTGAGGTTATTCCATCTCGCATCCAAATAACATCCATACTTGGATTTAATTGTTTATTCTTAATTAGTTGCTGTAATTTAGCAAGAATTTCCCTGTTTAATTTAGACTCCTCTGGGAATAAAAATTTTTTTAATATTTCTTCATACACTAAAAAAAAGTCTGCATCCCTTAAAATTCTAAATGGTGCGCCAGCTTGCCGCTCAATAACCTCAAGTTTATCATTGTAATCTGACTTAAATTTCTTAAGAATATTAATATTGCTGGCCGCATATTCAGGGACATCTTGGAAAATTCGTTGTTTGTTCCAAGAATAGAAAGTATAGGCTTCAACTTCAGCAACAGAACTTCTTGTCGGTTTCAATCTGTCACTTAGCGAAAAAATCCTTGGCATGTTTTTAAAATCCATACCTTGAGAATTCGTCATTTCAATAGTTTGCCACAAGTCTTCTTCATGGTCTCGTATGTCAATAAATTCATTGAGAATCTTTGAAACCGCGAATATTCTGCATAGATCCAAATATTTCGTTTTATAACCAAACCATCGAGCTCTCTGTTGAACAGTGTCGACATTTGATGCATTTTTGGCCGTTCTGGTTATGTAAGTGACGCACAAACCTTTTATCGTCAATCCTCGACCCAACATAGTTCCGCCAACATAAACATTATATTCATAAAAATCATCTTCTCCATTTAACGTATTGTCGCCATTTATTTTGTGAACATGACTGTTGTTTACCGCAAAAATCACCTTGTCTTCAATTTCATTAAAATCAGGCAACTCACGTACATCACCCTTAGAATATTCCGAATAAGCCTCCTCCATAATTTCACGAACAGACCTATAAGAAACATCTTTCTTGTCACTTGTCTTTTGAACCCACTCTTTTATTAACGCCTGAACTTTTTGATATTCTAATTCATGATCTTTCTTGTATTGACTTATGTGAATCAACATTGACAACCGATCTTTTCTTCGCGTGCGATGATATTGTATTGCACAAGCGACAAAAAACATTGCCAAAGATTTTTTTAGAGAAGCAGGAATTCCAACATCAATCAAAGGTTCTTCGTTTTCAGGTATTTCAATCGTATATTTTTCATCACTATGAAAAACATTAAGCCCACAATATCCATCTCCCGGAGGGACAAGAACCCCAAAATCAGGTGACAACTTATCGATCTTGCTAATTAGCAAATTTGCTTGCGGAGTAGCCGTGACGGAAACATAACAATGACGTTGCAAAGTACTTTTTAAATCTAAAATGGTCGAATATGTTGAACTTTCTTTTTTTTGTTTTACTTTTGTATTTAAAGAATACTCATCACCTTCATCATCAATTATCAATATTGGTTTTTCATTTAAAGAATTGTTCTTAAATATTTGAATTATCGTTGATATTTGCTTTACACTTTTCAAGCCTACTATTATGATTTTTTTCTCTCGACGTAAAAAACTTCTGATATTATCTTCTTTCAAATGGTCAGCATTTTCATTCGAATTCAAAACAAAAACAGAGTCTTTTACATCATGAAAATATTCTTTTATCCGATCTGAATTTTGTTTCAATAAAGGTTTTTTTGTTCCGCCCAAGACTATCGTGATATCATATCCGTTGTCAAAAGCTAACGATATCAAAGAAATGAAATTTGAGGTTTTTCCACTTTGAACTTTTCCAATTACCACGCCCGTTTCATGCTGAGGAACATCACTATAAGGACTAGGGCAATAACTCAGTATTTTCGCTGCATTAGAAAAAATCGTTGATACACCTTCATCCGGTATGCCAGTCGCTGACAGATACCTTTTAATATGTTCAGAATAAGTTCCGTCTAATGATATTGCCCATACATTAGGATCTTTTTCCGCATACTGCATTTCAATTACATCGGGATTCATTATTTACTTCCTAATAACGGTTTTTAAAGTTTCATTCATTTTTTCACGAATATCCCAGGGCTCAATTTTATTATCTGATGATGTATAAATCGCTTCAATTTCAGACAGTACTAGTGCAAAAACAAATTTTTTCATGGCGTCAAAAACATCTTGATTCTCAAAATAAGGCTTAAAGAATGGATGAGCAATATTCCAATCAACATCAAATTCAGATGCATTCACATTATTTTCTCGTCTCGACACAACTAACCATTTCTTTTCAGGATCTTCTTTTTTTATTGAATAATTTAAAAGATACTTTCGTCCGGAAATTTCAAAAGAAATTTGCGTATTGTTGCTTCCCACAACGGGTATTTCCTCAACCTCTGGAAATAATGAAATAGTACCACTTGTTTTGGGGAATCGAATTTGTACAGGATAACCTACTTTATCATTTTCACACATAATTGGCGTTATCGAAGGTTTTCGAATAATCCCTGCATTTGCAAAATCTGAAATAGTATTCTCATCAATCCCTACATTCAACGGTTTTTTCGGCGGATTTTTATTTTCCGAAGCTTTTCGTTTAAAATCCTCTGAAACCTTTACCAGTTCATCAATAAGTTTATTTTCAAGGCCATTGTACCAATCAAAAGAATCTTTTGTCTGAGTTACTGGCCAATCATCAAGATTTAATTCACCAAACAAGCGCTGATAAACACCTGTATTTGAAGAAGAAAAAACTTCACGTGGACGATAGCAATCTTCATACCCACCAACAATCACCCTTCCACGTCTTATTAATGTTAATCCTGCTCCATATGTACTACCCTTGTCCAAAATACCTATAAAGCCATTGACATGATAAGTCTTATCGTCGTCACTTTTCACTTCAAATGAAACTGACTTTTTCCATACTTTTTCTGTTCCATCAGGAAGTTTTTCTGTAAATACTTTCGGAGGATCAAATTTCAATAATTCCAATCCATTTTCACCATTGTAAAATATCTTTATTTTTTCAGATCCCAAATCAACTCGATACATGCCACGAAGTTTATCTTTCGTATTTTGAATCTGTCGACCAAACAATTTTCTATTCAAATTCCAAATCCTTACAGTCGTTCCATGCTCAGATTTTTCGCAGTCCTCTTCTTCATAAGTTATTTCTTCATCTCTGGTTCGACTAAGTCTTTCAACATCAACCGTTGTTTTATATTTTTTTCCGCTATTAAGTTCAACTGTTTCTACACTCCAATTCAAACCAAACCAGCAAGCAGCAGTTTTCAACCCCATACCAAATTCAGACCGAGTCGGTTTTTCTGGACGACTATCCAGTACAATAGCTCTTTGGAAATCCTTGAAATTCATTCCATACGCATTATCCTTTATTTCAAGGTATGGATATCCATGTTCATCTTTTTTATAGCTAATATAAATATTTAAAGACGACCAATTATCTAGTGATCGTAATTCATTTTCATGATCGTAATAACTTTGAGTCGAATTGTCTACAAACTCCGCAATAGCAGTCCACGCATCATATTTTATATTCTTGTATGTTGCATAAACTCCTGTAGTTGGTCGTATGTTGATAGTTTTTCCCATTATCTTATCTCCAGAAGTTTTTCTGCTATTCGTTTAACAACTTCCACATTTACCGCATTGCCAAAAGCTCTGAACGCTTCCGATATTGTATTGGGATATTCCCTTAACTCCTCCATGCACTGTAATCTTGCGGCTTCTTTTCTTGTCATATATCGTCCATGTTCTCCATTTGGAGTATTAACCCATGGAAGTATTGGAATTTGTGTTGTTGTTAACACAAGTGCTGGAGAGTATGTAGGCATCTTTACACGTATACCTGAAGGTCGAAACTGAATAATTTTGTCTTCTAATGTCGGCAAAGCATTAGCGGCGCTCCCACAGTTCCACTCAAATTTTTGATGACTATTTTCAAATCCAGGCTGCTGAATTTCCCATAACCAAGTGTCTAAAATATCTTTGTGCTCGGTGTAGAAGTTCCGATTCCATCTAATATAGTCTTTTTTCCAATCAGGGAACTGTTTCTTTGGATCTGTAATCTTGTCTTGAGCATAGACGGGTAGTTGAAGAAGCATATCATCAATTGAATGACCTTCTAGTGGAACGCCAAATTTCCCATTTTTTCCACGGAAAGACTTCATCTTTTGACGACATGGCGGGGTATCCTCAAATTTATATGTAGCCCCCCATTCCATCGCCCAAATTGGAAAACTCGGAATAGGGATATTATTCTCTGTTAGTAGATCTAAGAAATGTTGCCAAGCCAGCAAATGCTGCCTCGTTTGACTCCTTATCGTCATATAATCGTCATCATCTTCATCAATTATATCTTTTATATTACATTCAATTTCTTCTTCATGTGGCGGAAATTGAAAGTTTTTCAGGCCTCCCTTTTCCCTCAATCTTCCCACAATATAAATTCTCTTTCGATGTTGTGGAATTCCCAAATTATGAGGAGAAATTACATCGCATTGTACTTCATACAATGTTTCTAAATTCTCTTTTATTACAGTCCAGGTATTGCCGTTATCATGTGTTTCAAGATTTTGAACATTTTCAAGAAGGACGTATTCAGGCTTCTTGACTTCTAGGATTTCCATTATTTTCCAAAAAAGATTGCCCCTATCTTTTTCGTCATTAAAACCCTGTCGTTTACCAGCTTTAGAAAATGGTTGACAAGGAAAACCCGCGCACAATACAGTATGTTTTCTGATGTCTTTTTGTATGTTTACTGAATTTATGTCACCAGCACATTCCATCCCGAAATTCGTCTGGTATAATTCACGCAAATCGGGTTTAAGTTCACTCGCGAAAACGCATTTTCCACCAAGTTTTTCCATGGCAAGATGAAATCCGCCAAGTCCAGCAAACAAATCAATAAAAGTAAATCCGTTTTTTTTCATTTTTTTTGTCAATAAGTTTTTATCAAACTTCCGGAATTCCAATTCCCTTTAAGTACGTATAGATTTCGTCATACCATTCAGGCTTTCTTGTTTCATCCGGCGGATTACCGTCAATATCCCCTTGAGGGACAACAATAATCATACCTTGACGTGCCCTCGTCAAAAGAACTCGATACGCATTTATCTGGTAATTCTGATTTTCTTTTTTATTAATGTTTTGCCATTTCGTTCCGCTACGCAATTGGAAATGTTGCCACTTCTTATGGTCTTTGCTAAGGCGCAAATCTGCATCCCAAGCAACGCACGCCCAGTCAATTTCTAATCCCTGCACCTTAAACTCGGTAAGCGTGTCTTCAAGGCAGTTACTGCTACGAATATCAGAGTCATCTTCTAAGAACCAATGAACAAAGTCTGGTTGATAGCGAACATTTATGGAAATTGCCTTTAATCGTTCGGCTTTGCTACTAGCGAGTAGTCCCATTCGTTCTGAACCACGAGCATGAGAGCGAAGCCATTGTTTAGCCTTATCGAGCGAGCGCGTCAAAGCTATTGGATATTTTTGCAGTTCCTTTAAAGTTTGCGCAGCTTCATCTGGCCGCAACTCCAACAATTGATGAACAAATAAACTTACCTTTTCAGCGCGGAAAGATCGCATTGATGCAGCCAAATGCAATTTGGGTTCAATTATCAATCGGTCTTTCGCCATCAATAAATCTAAAGCCTTTCCTTCAGCGTATTCCTGTTCAATAAGATTATTCGATATATAAACATCCCAATGGGAATAATGTTGATTTATCGCCTTAATCCATTCCTCTATACCGGCTTCACCTTTATTTATTTCCTGGCCGCCACCAATCAGGCAAATGACAACGCCCCAATCTATTTGGCGGTCCATGCAAGAAATCAGATAATCCGGTTCACTGAACGGGAAATTACTGATTCCCTTTTTCTCCTTCATAAATCTCGCAAGTTCTTCTTTCGTCCAAGCGCGTTGCGCCTCGTCAAATATTGCGACATGGTCTACAGGAATGTACGCCTTATCTTTATGACTTTGAAAATAACCGGGAATTGGGATTATTGAACCGCCCTTTATTTCGGTGCCTTCTAAATACAGATCTCGATAATGATGAATCATCTGTATAAAAGCTTTCACCTTGCTTTTTGCTTCGGCCTTAGTGCATGGTTTTTCCTTAGACAATCCCGATTTATATTTCTCTTTTTGATGGCGAACAAAATCACGAGATAAAGCTTCCTGGAGAACCTCGACTAGAGGGAAGTTTCCAGACAAATAGACTGCTTTTTCATTCTTATTAAATTGGTCAATCGCAGTTTGTAAGCCAATAAGCGTTTTTCCTGCACCAGGCACGCCAGTAACAAAACATATAGCCTTGCGATTTTCTGCCTTACACTTATTTATGATGCGTTCTACGCATTTAGCGGTCTCGCCAACATCGCCATCATGTTTGGTAATATCTTCTACAGAATGTTCCTCATAAAGTGCTACTGCCGCCTCAATAATCGTTGGCGTTGGAGAATACCCGCTTTTAGCCCATACATCATCTTGATCTGTGGTGAACGATACACCTTGAGAATGTTTGTTCAAAACATTCTCAATACACCGATTCAAGAGCGTACTGTTACTGAGTAGCGGCTGATATACTCCGTCTTTAAACTGCTCTGATTTGAGTTGGCAATGGGAGTCTTTTTCCTTTGGAGCCACTAGAATTGGAATTATCGCACGATAAAGGCTTCCTTCCTGGAAGTTTTTTAAATCTAGAGCATAATCCCAAACTTGCGTGATAGCATCCCGTGTAAATTTCTGTTCGGATGTTTTAAATTCAAGAACAAAAACCACGCCGTCTATCACGACAACAACATCTGCTCGTCGTCCCATTCTGGGAATATTATATTCGAAATATACGCTGCCTCGATTTTTATATGGTTCTAGAACATTTTGAAGAACTTCTATTTCACTAATCCAAGAATTAGATGTTTCGTCATTAATATCATGATTGCAGGAAACGGTTAATTCACCAACCACTTCCTTAACACTCCGCGTTAAAAAACGCGAAATTGTATCAGAATAATAATAACGTTTTGCAGGCATGTCGTCTTACGCAAAAATACCTTATTTTTTCGTCAGTAAGTGTCATTTTTACGCATTTAGCAATATTTTTTATGGAAATGGAAGCGGGGCGTTGCGGTCTTTGACCACTTAGCGCTTACGTGGGCATGGCCACCTTTAGGTGGTGCCGGCGGGGCTTTAGGGGCGGAGCTCCTAGGAGAGGGGGTGTCCGGAAGATGCATGGAGATCCCCGCCTTCGCGGGGATGACGAGAGTGTGGCGGGGACGACATGCAGCTGCAGGCAGGGGGAGGCTCCCCCCCCTCCTTTATCCGTTCAGGTTGGCGGGGGCCGGGGTTGCTTTCCAGAACACTTCCCGGAAGAAGGGGTTGCCCGCGAGCCTGTCTCTGATTTTGAGGATGTTCCTGTGGACGAGTTCTATCAAGATGCAGTTGCGTTTCAGGTTGAGCGCGGGGCACAGGGTCAGCGGAAGTTCGCTCTGGTGTATCTTGTTCTTCCTTGCGACGGGCGGGATGTCGAACATGGCGGGGAACTTGTTCCCCTTTTTCCAGGTGACTTTCGAGTAGTAGAGCAACCCGCACTGTTCAGCGTACTTTTTGATTTGGTAGAGGTAGTCGTCGAGGGTGTACCTGAAGCAGTCGTACGTGGCGAAGTTGCGGTCGCCGCCCTTGTTCGACTTCTTGTCTAGCCACGGGTGGTCGGTCAGGATGCAGTCGATGGAGGAGTCTCCGAGCATGGAGAGGTCAAGGCGGTTGTCGTAGATGCGTGCGCGGACGGTTTCCTTCGGCTTGTCGGAGTTCTCGGAATAGGCGTCCTTGAGCGTGAATTCGCCCTTGTCCTTGAAACAGGAGTAGATGGTGTTTGCGAGTGATTTCATGCGCATAAATATAGATCCGGCGGAGTGACAATTTGTGACATTTTAATGTTGAAAAAAAATGAGAAATCTCTTGACAGGTGCCGCGCGGGGATGTATATTTAGTGAACAAATGTTCTAGTGCTCAAAATTTCAAATAGGGCGGTTTCACTCGCGCTAGCGAATAATCAGGAGGATAGAATGGCACAAATTAATGTTCAAAACACCAAAATAACTGTTTTGGATATAGACAACAAGGATTACATTTGTCTTACGGATATGGCTGGTGCCAAGGAAAATGATGTTCGTGCGGCCGATGTTATAAAGAATTGGCTTCGCAATCGTTATACATTGGAATTTTTAGGTACTTGGGAAACTATTCACAATCCTGGTTTTAAAGTGGTCGAATTTGACCACTTTAGGAAGGAGGCCGGATTGCCCACATTCGTGCTGAGTTGTAGTGAATGGATTGAGAAAACGAATGCCATTGGCATAGTCGTAAAGAAAGGGCGTTATGGCGGCACTTACTCTCGTATTGTAAATGAACCTAGCATTGATTATGACACTTCCAAACTGATGCAAGCCTTGTACGCGCTCAACGACGAGGCCCACAAGAACGGAACCGCCGGGATGAGCGAAGAGGAAATCGAGGCCGAAATCAAGGCTGTTCGTCATTCCCGCGCATCAGGATTATGACGTCGTTTCTGTCGAAGTCGGTGCCGAAGGCTTGCTGGTAGCTCGATTCCAGCGCCGCTTGCGGGGTGCAGCTTTCCCTGAACAGGACCATGCCGCTGTCCAGGCATTCCATGTTGAGTTCCCCGTCAATGTCGATGCATTCCGGCCGGAACGTGGACCATAGGCAATAATCGGTGAACCCTTCCCGGATGTCGTCTTCGAGCAGGTTGTCGCCTGTGCCCGCCTGGACTTTCAGGAAGGCGCCCCTGCCCTTGACCCACGCGAGAATCGCCCCGCTGAACACGTCTTTTTCCATAAGGCCTCCGCCGCCGAAAGATAGATAATGCGCGTGACAGAAAATGACAGGGGAAGAGGCCCGAAAAAAGCCGCGCAAGATTGGAAGTCACAAATGCCACCATAAAACCCCCTCGGAACCGAGGGGGTTTGCTGTTACACGGAGTCATGCATGAATTGTTTTAGCAGGTCAGGCCTTCGCCGCACGGCGTGCAGGAGGCGTTGTTCCCGCAGTCGTTCAGTTCTTCGACTTCCCGGATTTCATGGACGTTCTTGTTGTCGTCGTACTTGATGTATTTTACGTTGACGAACTTGTCGCTGAGGGTGAACGTGATGGTGCCCATGAAGCCGCCGGTCGTTGTGCATCCCGGGTACAGGATGGTTGCGTATAAGGTATCGCCCGAAAGTGTCGCCCTCAATCCGTTGAAGGTGCAGACTTCGTTAACGAGCACGCCGTCGTCTTGGATGGAGACCGTGCCGTCGGCGTTCTTCACTTTCACGACGCTAGGTGTCACGGCGGGGCCGCCGCGATACGACGATTTCACGTTGGTCGCCTCTTCGACGATCTTCTCGCCCATCGGAGGCGGCAGGTACAGCCACACGCCATTGTTACACTGATAGACGTCGTCTTCAGTAACCAGTGTCTCTCCGTTCCTGTCACAGGGGGTGCCAGAAATAGTATCCCTGTTACACTTGCTGCCCGGGGGGCAAATATCGATTTCTACCCAGTAGTTCGCGGCGCACCTGAACGCCTTGCCGGTCACGCAGTCGGTAACGTTTTCCACGTCCGTGGCGCTGTCGCAGTTCCCGTTTGCGGTCATGCTGTCGTAATCGGTGATGTGCATGCAGTTTTCCGGTTCCTTCTGGCTGGAGCTGGACTCGGTTGTTGCCGAGGTGGGCGCCACTTCGGAAGAGGAGGCTGGGACTACGTCGGAAGAGGATGTCGGGGGCACGTCGGAGTTGGAATTCTGGACGGTGTCTGCGCTCGGGTTGACGCTAGAAGTGGGCGCATCGATGCTGTTGGGGACGGGCGAGTCCTGGTTGGTGCCGCTGGATGCCGGGGCATCGCTATCGCTGCTTGTCGGGGTGGCGCTGCCGTTAGATGCCGGCGTGTCGTTGCCGCTGGAAAGCGGTTCCTGGACCGAACTGGTGTCGTTGACGGGGGACACGCTGGAACTGTCGTCACCGCAGGCGGTGAACGCGAAGGCAATTATCGAAGCTGCGGCAATTCCGCAAGCCATGCTGGTGATTTTCTTTTTCATGATACTTCTCCTTAATTTTTACATGGCGCTGCCGCCGCAATCTTGGTCCGGCGGGCACTGCACGCACGATGAGTTGTTCCCGCAGGGGAGCAGTTCTTCGACTTCGCGAACCGGCTTGACATTGCCCCTGAAGTCATATTTCAGGTAATTTATGTCCGCGAAGGCATTGCTCACGGTAAACGTGAGGGAACCCATTACGAAACTGCTCTTTGTGGGGTCCGAAAATTCAACGTGTGCGATCAGGGTGTCGCCTGCAAGTTCGGCGCCTACGGTTACGGAGTCGAAATCGTAGATGTCCGCTCCGTCGTCGCGGAAGGTAATCGTTCCGTCGGCGTTCTTCACCTTCACGACGCTAGGTGCCACGGCGGGGCCGTTGTTGTGTTCGGCCTTTGCGCCGGTCGCCACTTCCCTGATCGGGTCGACATCGTCTGCGTCGGGCGTGTACACCCACTTGCCTTCCTTGCAGGTGAAGATGCGGCTGTAGAATTCCATCGTCGAGTCTTCGGTTGCGCAGGGCTCGAGATCGGGCCTGTAGATTCCGTCGGGAATGCCGTCGCCGTTGCAGTCTCCGCCTGGGGGGCATTTGTTTTCGGCGTTGAAGTTGACCGTGTCCGTTTCCGAGGAGGCGGGCGCCACGTCGGGCGAAGAATTCGGCGCCACGTCGGAAGAGGACGCGGGCGTGTCGCTGGAGGCTGGGCTGCCATTGTCGCTGGAAGCCGGTGTAGGGGCGTCGTTGCCGCTGGATGCGGGCGGGTCCTGGTTGGATTCGCTGGATGTCGGGGCAACGTTGCCGTTGGATGCTGGCGTATCGCTGTCGCTGGAAAGCGGTTCCTGAACCGAACTCGTGTCGTTGACGGGGGATACGCTGCTGCTGTCGTCGCTACAGGCGGTGAGCGTGAAGGCGACAATCGTGGCTGCGGCAAGGCCGCAGGCCATGCCGGTGATCTTCTTATTCATGATACTTCTCCTTTATTTTAAAATGTATTTGCCGTCCTGACAATGGTATGCGCATCCGACGTCGTATACCCATTCGTCTGATTCGGTGCAATCTGCCCCGATGAGGGGACTGGCGGAACAATCTTTTCTCGCGATGGCTCGCCTTTCGCTGTCGAACCAGGTTCCTTCATCGCATTCGTAGGTGATTTTGCCGACGGTTACGGTGTCGCCTGTTACGCAGGGTATGTCTTTAAGCGGCTCGTTCGTGTGTACTTCTGTCCAATTGCCATCGTCGCAATAGTACCGCGTGTTGATGGTAAAGGATTCTCCTTTCACGGTCTTGTAGTCGAGGGGAATCGTCTTGATTTTCCCTTGTTCGGTGCAGGGTTCGCCTACCCAGGAATCGTTTTCGGTAAGGGCGTGCCAGGTGCCTTCGCGGCAAATGAGAGTTCCGTCCGTATCGCAGTCCTTCGCGATTGCGTGCTCGTGGTGACAGGGAATGTCTGCCTTTGCAACACCGGAGGAATCCTTCATGTGTACGCAGTAGCTTTCCCAGTAGCTCTCTTTACAGATGTAGAGGTCGTTGCTCCCGCATTCAACGAGCGTGTCGTTTTCCATTCCGCCGCAGTCGTTGCAGGCGACGACAGGGATGGGACACGGTTCTTCGTTGCACGGCGGGCACATCCTTTCGTACTCGAAGCATTTCTCGTGCTTTTCTCCGATGCGTCCCATCGAGGAGGAACTTGCCACGGCCGAAGAGGAAATGGTCACGGCCGAGGAACTCGATGAGTTGCCGGATTGGCCATTGGACTTTTTTACCCAGTAATTTGCTTCGCAGACATAGATGCCGTTGCCGTCGCACGAGGCGATGGAGTCGCCCAAGGAGCCTATGCAGTGGTTGCAGGGAAGGACAAAGTTGATGCATTCGTTTTCATCGCATGGCGGGCACGCTTTCTCTATGTCAAAGCAGCCCGGCTCCATTCTCCCGATGCGTTCTGTGGAGGACGAAATTTCGGTGGACGAGGAACTCGCGATTTCTTCGGGCTTCTCTTGCCACTTGTATTCCTTGCAGATGAGCGG
>JAEEGK010020708.1_pt1 | contig 13960 bp, 5 predicted proteins | sample 8958771 | NCBI WGS metagenome assembly JAEEGK01 (sample SAMN16246547, study PRJNA631951) | gut metagenome | biome: gut microbiome; feature: rumen; material: SC-attached | host: Bos | place: Iran: Karaj | collected 2018-10 | reverse complement strand
CAACTTCTTGAAATTCTTCCAGATGGAATCCATCTTCTGCTCATAATCGGCATCGCCCTTGTAAAGTCGGCCTTCTGGTTCGTCGATACGGGCATTGTTGGTTGCCGTGTATTCAAACTTGAGAGCCTTGGTGATGTTATACTTGAAGTCGTACTGACGAATAAGCGTGAAGTCCTTGATGACACTTATTGGCAATGAGTACGATGGATCATAAACGTTTCGTATCTGGGTTTCGCCATATTGACGATTGAGGTTGGTGCGGAACGACAACTGCGACGGCAGATAGTAGAAGTTGAAATCGTGCAGTATCTTGAAGGCCTTCTTCTTGAATAGCTTTACGTTCTTGAACGGCTCGACAATCTTAGGCGTTGCATTGTAGTTGTAGAAAATAGAAGCCGAATGTGTAATATTAGTGCGGAATACGGTGTTGGGGTCGCGCTGGAAAACATTGTTGTAGCCGTAGCTCAGCGACCAGTTCGACAAGTTGTAAATATGCGGCTTCTGTCCTTGCTTGCCGTTTACCTTCACATTTGTAAGGTTTACGCTGGTTCGCTTCACATAGTCCTGCGACAAGTGCTTTATACTATCCTTGTATTCCTTTGGTATGTCGGGATTCTTGAGAGTATTCTTCATAAGCACGTCGGGGCTCAACGGGTCGTACTCTGGATTCGACACATTCTCCGACACGGCAACATACAACGGGATTCTTACATTGAACCTTTCGGGGAAGAACTTTCCGAATTCGAAGCTCGACGAGAAGTCGTACTGGTAAATCTCCTCGGTCAGACGTTCCTTGATTGTCGAGTTCAAAGCACCGAAGCCTGGCTTCTTGGTTGTTCCCGAAAGTGTTACAGTACCAAAATCAGCCAATTTTGCGGTAGCGCGAGCTGTAGCTGCCCAACCGCCTTTCTCGTTGAAGTTGGTAAGCCTCAACTCGTTTACCCAAACTTCGGCACTCTTTGGCTGACCGTCGTCGGCGCCATTGAGAGTAACCTGCTTAGGATTGCGCACACCAATCATGATGGTCTGCACATTCGACAGATTAGGATTACCCATTACGCTTATCCTACCGCGCTCGTTCATTTCGTAATACAGCTTGGTAAGACCGACATTCTGGTTGCCAAGACGAATAAGTTCGTTACGGTTTTCCTTGACCTTGGTAAGGTCTTCGAACAAGATGTTGATGTCGTTCTCCTCCGGCCATACTACATATCTGTCGGGAGATTCCTCGTTATCGCCAGAATAATAACCTGGAGGCGTTACCTTCAGCGGAACTTCGTACTCGTAGTAGTTGTTCTTGTAGTCGGTACCTAGCCTTACGAAGATACTAACGTCGCCATCCTTGATTTCGGGCTTGTCGACAAGCGACTCGACATGGACAAACATCTGCATCTTCAGGTATTTCCTTACATCGAGGTAAACATTTTTGTAGACAGCCCTTGCATCACCGTCGGCAAGGTCGATGACCTTGATGGTCATTGCCTGCTCGTTGAGCTGCTGGAACTGCGGGTTCATGGTGTTTTGTTCACGGGTTACTCCAGGAGGCAAAATGTAGTTTACAGGACTGCGATTTGCATTCTCCTCGATGTTCACCGCCGAAACGTCGAACGATGTATTTTCGAGTTCCTCTACAACATATTCGCCTGGCTGCATGAACGAATCGTCGTATTTACGCCATTCGCCGCGAACAAGGTCAAGAGTTCCGAAACGCAAGCATGTTGTAGTATCGAAGTTGGTCATGAACATTCGCATGAAACGTATCGACTTGAAGTCGGATATTGAACCTATCCTCTTCGAGTATTCGGAAATAGGAATTTTGAACTGATACCAGGTTACATGTGAAGTTTCATCGTTGGCAAGAGTTACACTTACCGTTGTCTTGTCGGCAATATAGTTCTGACCGACAACGAGGTCCTGTGGACGAATACTGACGCGATACTGGAAGAAGTTTTCCGATTCGCTCAAGGTATTGTCGCGGTTAATGTCCTCGACATCGGGAACAGTGGTAGCATTTGTTATGTACGATTCGGTCTGGTATTCACGAGGTATGGAGTTTCCTTCAAGACCATTGTAGTACTTGTACCTCTGAAGAATGTTCAAGCCTTTCTCGTCGTAGTCTGAACCTTTGTAATGATGGAAATTATCCGACGACGGGTCGGCAAGAGCCATCTGGTAGGCTTCGGAATTTTCTCCAAACATCGTTTTTACCTGCTCAAGGTATTCGTTGAAGAAAGTCTGTTCGTTTTCGGAATTCAAACCATCGAAACCGACGTCCTGAGCAAAACGTATTTCTGCAGAATTGTCGAATGCGCTTACAAGAGCCTAGGAACTTGGGACTATACCCCAAACCGTAGTGTCAACCGGATTTTCGAGCGACGGAGCTGGCAGACCTTGCTCAAACGACTTTCGTCCATCCTTAAGGATATCCTCGCTTACATCGCCGAGGTTAAAGTACAAGTCACCGCCAGGGTTGGTCGAATCCTCGACAAACGGGTCCATCATCCAGAACTCGATGTATTCGATGTTTGCATCCTCAAAGTCGGTTGTTGTAAGCTGACGCTGGATACCTGCCCAACGCTTGCGCGGATTCTCGAGATGTCCTGTCGCATCCATACCTTCCACATCGTAGTTGTAAGGACCTTTTTCGTTAGGATAGAACACCATGTTGAGCGGAGCCAGATTCTTTGGAATATTGGCAGTCTCGCTGTCACGATTCGGGAAAAGTTCCTTTTCGTAAACAAGACGTGTATAATGGCTCGACCTGTCCTCGAGACTCAATGGAGAATTGCTCTCGTGCAAAGTCTGGTCGACAACAAACCACGACAGCAAACCTCTGTTCTTTCCATAATTCAGATTGTTTATCAGCGAACTTTCGGGGAACAGCAACGAATCGGTAGGCGTGCTTGCAAGCGACCAGCTCATGAAGCTCTTTACGTCGTTGGTAATCTTCGAACTTTCGAAATCGTCGATGTAAGCTGCACCCTCCTTGCCTATTGCATTCGAATGTCCAGGAATGAGTTGTGCAAACTCGGCATTGAAAGTTATGGTCGACATTTCCTTGGTCTGCAGCAATGGCAGGAAATCAATTGCCTTGGTAAGGAAGGGCACATCGGTTCGATACGACATGTTTGCTCCCCAAATGGTATTCGACAGCGGTTCCTCGCCAATATTAACCTTGGGAGTCATTGGCTTTTCCTTCAAATGCAATATTGTTGCGCCTATGTTGAAGTTGTTTGAAAAATCGTAGTTTGCGTGCAATCCTGTAAGCACTTTTGTCTGCATGGTTCCCACCGAGTTGCTCTCAAGGTTAATCGAGATTGGGGTTCCAGCCTCCAGAATGCCCTGATTCAAAATTTTTACCCTACCGAGGTTATAATCGACTGTATAATCGACATTTTCGACCAGCAAAGTGGAACCGGCAGTAACTGAAACGCTACCCTGCGGCACATTGATCGCGTTGAGCGATATTTCGCTGCTGCTATTCGACTTGTAGCGTCCTTTCAGCTTGAACTTGTTCTTCTCGGCCAACTGCTGCGCTTTGCTCTTTGTACTGTCGTACAACTCGGTAAACACATAGTCGCTGGCAACATTGGCAAGCGAACTATTACCTTCGGTGATTTTATCGTACAGATACGAACCGAAAGGCTCACGCACAGGGAAAATAATTCGTCCGCCCGAAGAACTAATGGTAAAATTCTCAACGTAGTCGAACATTCCATCGGGATACGGGTCGTTCTGGCTGTTTAGGTTATCAAGTCCCATCACGTGAAGCAACTGAATGCTGTCGATAGCTCCTGCTGGAATATATGTGAGGTCGGTACCTGTCTTGTCGTTTGTGTAAAGAATGTCGAGAGTAAAGTCGTCGCGAGTTATCTGGTAAGCTCCGATGTTGTACATGTTTTTCATCATGAGGTCCCAGTTCTTTTTGCTCGGTGTAAACGACGAACTCTTAAGAAGTTTTACCACCAATGTCTGCGGGGCGGCTATTGCCGAATTGGAAAACTCGCCCACGGTATATACTTCGCCGCCAACTGTATATTCGTAAGCAACAGCCAAAACCTGGTCGGCATTAAGCTTGCTGTTGAGCGATATGTAACCTAACTGCGAATTCAAAGTGTATTCTGAAGAACTCAACAAGCGTGCAGACTCTATCTTCTCGAAATCCGTACCTCCCGACATCTGCAAGTTCTGCAATACGCTGCTTACCATGTTTATGTCCCTGATATCGGGATAATCCTCTGCTATGTTACCCAAAATATTGATATTGTTGGCAGGTGGATAAGTCGTAAAATTGGTGAACGAATTACCTACATACAACGACTGAATGTCGTTGCTGTTCGATTCGCCAAGGTCGACGAGAGCTACAATATTACGTGCATCGGTATAGTTTCCTGTCTTATTGGTAACCCATACCTCCACACGGTTTATTGTAATACCGCTCGTAATTACAGGCAGGTTTGCCATAGAGCGGTCGTAGTTCTCCTTGAAGTAGTGCGACAAGAAGAAATGTTTGTTTTCTTCGTAGTTGTCGGCCTTGATTTCAAATTCCTTAGTCGTGCTTCCGCCTTCAACGTTTATTGTAGAAGTCTCGCTTTTCTTTTGCGACAGCAAACCTGTAAGGGTAAGTTTTCCGAACTTTAGTTCAGTCTTTACACCGAAAAGGCTCTGGCTTCCCTGAATAAGTGTTCCGGTGAGCGGTAACGATACGTTACCAGCTTCTATCTTCTGTATTATTTCGTCGTCGTCGCCAGTATATTCAAGCTTCACGTTGTTTTCGAAATCGAACGAAGCCTCGGTGTCATACGAAATATTGACTTTCAGCTTTGTACCTACCTGTCCGACAACATTCATCTGGATTTTCTCGTCGAAATCGAGGTTTATCTGACGCTGCTGCTTGGCATCGAGTGCCGGATTGTCGGTTCGACTGTACTCGAGACCGAGAGTAAGTTCGGCAGAGCCTTGCGGCTTAATGTCGATGACGTTGCCACCGAAAATGCGGTCGAAAATTTCGCCGCCGACTTCGAGATGAGGAATCAAGTTGGTATTCAGCTCCTGGTTCTGCTCGCGATTTTTCTTTGCGCGCTGATGCCAGTACGAGTTCATTGCCTTCTCGAAGTTGTAGTTCACATAGTCGTCGAACGGCATGCTATAAGGTGTACCTATCGGCATTCCATCAACGTTCTTCTGGAAGTTGTAGCTATCGGTTTCGGGGTCGTACTCGACGGATGTGCTTACATTCGACGGGTCGGAGCCATAGAGAGGGCTGTTGTCGGTATTGTCGGACGGATTTACATTTTGCTTTGGTAAGGGGAACTTTGCATTGCCTTCGTTCTTGGTGGTATCGTCGTCGGGACCAGGCTGTTCGGCAAACTTCTGCAACGACGGATAATGCCCCCTACTGCCATTCTTAGCATTAGACGGCACAAAGGCTACGACCAACATCGCAGCCATAAGCCCACCGACAAACGTATATTTTAATATCCTACCGAACAAGATACAAATTCTACAAATAATTCAACGCCAACTTGATAACTGTCTCGAGAGAAGCATCTGGCTTTTCTTTCAACACCTTGTCAAGCACTTTTTCTACCGCTGCCTTCGCAAAGCCAAGGGTGGTTAAGGTTAATAACGCATCTTTCTTGATTGTATTGTCCGAAGCAGCAAAAATTTCTGCACTATCGAATTCACCCGATGTATTCACCTTATCCTTGAGGTCGAGAATAATACGCTGTGCAGTCTTTGCCCCGATGCCCTTCACACCTTTCAACTTTACAAGATTCTCGCTGAGTATTGCGTTTGTAAGGTCTTGCGGCGTAAGCGACGACAATATCAGACGAGCTGTATTTGGGCCTACTCCGTTTACCGAAATCAGAAGGCGAAAAAGTTCGCGCTCCACCTTGGTGACAAAGCCAAACAACAGATGAGCATCCTCGCGAACTACCTGATGCAGATATATTTGCGCTTGCGCTCCCTGTGTTAAAGCCGAATACGAAGTAAGGCTTATATTGACAAAGTAGCCTATGCCCCCTGCCTCCACAACTGCGTATGCAGGATTGAGCTCCACCACATTGCCTTTGATATATTCGTACATAGTTATCCTAATATAAATTGAGGCGCAAAATTAATATTTTAATTGATAATCGACAATGGATGTTTAATTTTAATGGGAGAAAAAGGCGAGAAGGCTGACAGGCGAACAGGCTGACAGGCTTGAAGGCTAAAAGCCGTTTGTACAAGCGCAATTCATTGCGTCTCAGAAACGGCGAAGCCGCTCAAACGCTATGCTTGGAATATCTGTCTCGATATTGCATAACTATTGACTAGCTGCGTACCTGACGGCACGCCTCATTCGGTCGGATTTTATCCTACCGAAGCATTGTCCCTAACGGGACAGGAGACTGATAATGCCACTCAAACGGCGTAGCCATAGAACGGCGAAGCCCTCAACGAAGTTAAACGGCGAAGCCATTCAAACGTGCGGAGCACATAGAAACCCAGAAACAAAAAAAGCGGAATCAGATGCTGAAACAAGTTCAGCATGACATTCCGCTTTTTTAGAAACGCGAAGCATTGAAACGCCGAAGGCATATAAACGGCTTTAGCCACAAAAACGGCGCAGCGAGAAACGCCGAAGGCACAGAAACAGCGCAGCGAGAAACGCCGAAGGCACAGAACGGCGAAACCCTCAGAACTGATAGCTAACCTTTACCACTGGATTTGAATAGATGGAATACATCGATTCGTCGAAATTGTACATCACCGACAACACCATGTACGACCTCTGCCCTATCGGCACCTGAAAGCCCAGACCAAGCATTGGCGAGGCTATCCACATAGGTTCTTCGCCCGAGAGTGCGGTGTAGAACTTGCCCATGTTGGTGTACGAAAACTGTCCGTAAACGAGTATGCCCATGTCGGTACCGAGGAACGGAATAAGTTCGCCAAGGCTCTTTATTACCGTAAAGCTGGCAAACACCGAACCACCGAAAATGCTACCCTTGAAATTGTATTCCTCCGAATATACAAACATATAGTCGATGCCCACGCCTGCCGAGAGCCTGTTTGTAATACGGTAGCCGACTTCGGGACTAAGCGAAATCTGCGTCACCGTGCCAAAGCCCATATCGAGGTTGCCGCCAAAAAATATACGCTGCACAGGCGATGGCGGCGGGTCCTTCTCGAGATACTGCGCATCGAGTCCCAAGACAGACGCAAGAAACAATATTGACAGCAGTATCTTCTTCATTACTAATTCTTTAATATCGAATTATAAAATGCCTCTTCAATGTTTGTACGTATGTTCTGCTTGATAAGCTTAGTGTTCTCCGAATCGGTATAGACGCGGTTTGTAAGCACCACTACAGCCATATTGTATTCGGGATCGGCCCACACCATAGTACCTGTGTAGCCGGTATGTCCGAAGGCTTTGTCCGACGAACTTTTACTTCCCAAGCCCTTCGAGCGGTCGGCAACTGGCTTGTCCCAGCACAAGGCACGACGACAGAAGGTAGGTTCATAGTAATATTCGGTAAACCTTTGCACGGCAGTGTCGGAAAAATACTGCACTCCGCCATACTTGCCTTTTTCGAGATAAATCTCCATTATCTTGGCAAGGTCGTTGGCATTGCCAAACAGACCGGCATGTCCCGACACGCCGCCAAGCATAGCCGCCGCCTGGTCGTGAACATATCCTTGCAACTGCTGCATGCGGAAATAATTGTCGTCCTCGGTGGGAACTATCTGTTCTAACTTATACCTATCCAACGGGTTGAAACACAGTGAATATGCTCCCAAAGGATTGAAGACATTCCTATAAGTGTAGTCAACATATTCTTCGCCGGCGAGTTCCTTTATGACGTATGGCATCACAATGAAACCAAGGTCGGAATACACGTATTTGCCCTTGTTTTCCAACCCCGACTCGCGTATCAGACGGAACATTTCGTCCTTGTACGACTTTGCCATATATAGGCTGTCGGCAACCTTAATGGAGAACTTGTCCGACTTGGTTTTGCTGTAAATCTTCGGGTAGATTTCCTCGTCCATGGTCTTCTTGTAGAAGGGAATCCACGACCTCAGCCCTGCCCTGTGCGTAAGCACCTGCCAGAAAGTAAGGTGCGACTTGTTCGAATTCTTCCACTCGTGGTAATAGTCGGAAATTTTATCCGTTATCTTGAACTTGCCGTCGTCGTAAAGCATTATTATGTCGGAAGTTGTAGCGATTACCTTGGTGAGCGAGGCAAGGTCGTAAACATCGAAATCGTCAACCATGTTTTCCTTTTCCTCTTCGTAGGTGTGGTAACCCATCGACTTGCTGTAAAATACGATTCCGTTGCGTACAAGCACCACCTGACCGCCAGGATATGCCTTTGTGTGGATACCGCTCTTGAAAATGGAATCGACCTTGTGGATGACTTCGGAACTTACGCCAGCATCTTCGGGAATATTCGAGTATTTGAGGCGAATCTTGTAGGTCTTTTCTCCCATTCCTTCCCTGATGCTGTCGGTTGCCGACACTGGCAGAACGCCACAGGCAGGAATACCGCCAAACACCAGCTGAGCCGAAAAGTCGTTGGTAAGTTCCCAGTCGTTGTACGAGACGACCACAGCCTTTGCCTTGTCGATATTCTTGAAATACGCCAGTCCGTAGGGATTTGCAAACAGGTCGAAGACAACGTTTTTGCACGAAGCAAGAATTTCGTCGACGGCATCCATTGTCGGCTGCGAAATACCGAATTTCTTTGAGGCTGCACGTTGGTTTTTCCCGTGAACGCTCACGATGACAATGTCGTAGGCTGCAAGTTTTTTCTTGCGCTGCTCTGCCGACAAACCCTTGAAATCCTTGGAGTAAACAAAGTTCTTCACGTTGGCATAATAGCGCAGACGTTTCTGGAACGAGGTTTCCTCGGTGCTTTCGAACGATACCGAAGCAATCTTCAGCGAATCGAGATGCATAATCGGCACTATCGAATCTTGATTCTTAACAAGCGTCAAGGCGTTTTCGATAAGACGCTGCTGCATGAGGCGTGCAGTCACGTCGTTGAGGTCTGCATGAATGTTTTTCGCTGAAATAGGCTCAACACCCTTGTCGAGACCCAAACGCAACTTGGTAAGCAACACGCGGTTACAAGCCTCGTCGATATCGCGTTCCGAAATCTTGCCCTCAGCGATTGCCGATTTCAACTTTTCGATTACGTCCTTCACGTCGGTCGGGAACATAATCATGTCGTTGCCAGCAAGCAGAGCCATCACATCGGCTTCGTTGCCCTGGTAGTTGGTCGTTATGCCGCCCATGTTCATGGCATCGGTGAATACCATACCGTGGAAGTTCACGTCGTTGCGCAAAACATCTTTCACAGCCTTCGACGACAGCGATGCCGGCATGTTTTCGGTCGAGTCGATCGAAGGGATGAAAAGGTGCGAGACCATCATGCCACCGACACCCTTCTCCGACAGATAGCGGAACGGATACAACTCGATGGAATCCAAACGGTTACGGTCGTGAGTTATTATAGGCAAAGCCTTGTGCGAATCGACGTCGGTATCGCCGTGACCAGGGAAATGCTTGCCTACTGCCAGCACGCCATTGTCCTGCATTCCCTTGGCGTACATCCAGCCTTTTTCGGCCACATTGAACTTGTTTTCGCCAAACGAACGGTCGTTGATGACAGGATTCGACGGATTGTTGTTGACATCGATTACAGGCGCAAAATTGACGTTGGCACCCACGCGCTTAAGCTGACGGGCATATTCGGCTCCCATCTCATAGACGAGTTCGTTGTTGGTAATAGCGCCCACAAGCATCTGGCGCGGATACATCACCACGCTGTCGAGACGCATGCTGAGCGACCATTCGGCATCCATTCCGACCAGCAACGGCACCTTGCTCACCTTCTGCAGACGGTTTACAAGGTTTATCTGGCGACCTGGACCACCCTGCATGAATATTACGCCGCCAAGCTGGTAATCCTCGACAAGCTTTACAACTTCGGAATTGTACGAAGCCGACCTGTTGGAATACACCGGAATCATTATCAGCTGAGCAATTTTTTCGTCGAGGGTCATTTTTTGCAAAGTAGAGTCCACCCACGAAATGTCCATGTTCCAGAACCAAGGTTCTTCGGTTGGAACGAAACCTGTTTTTTCGACCTCGCTCATGGCTACTTTCATACCTATGCACGAAAATGCGGCAATAAATATCAATATGGCTACTATCTTTCTCATTTTCTTACTCTTTGCCTAATTTAACCGCCAAAAATATGCAATTTATTCTGTCACTTTTTAAGCAATGCAAAAAAAGTACCAACAAAAAGGTGTGAAGAGAGGAGAAAAGTCCAGCAGTCCAGCAGGCTGACAGGCTAGAAGGCTAGAAGGCTAAAAGACGAAAAGGCAACTTCAAACTCAAAGGGCTTAAAACGACAACTAGAACAACAAGAGACAACAAGAGGTTCCTCGCAGGGCTCGGAACGTTTTTTACCACGAACCTTTAGCTCGGCGTAGCCAATTGCACGAATTTACACGAATATGTTCCTCGCGGGGCTCGGAACGAATATATTTTACCACGAATCGAACGAACCTTTAGCTCGGCGTAGCCAATTTGCACGAATGGAGATAACATGCAAAAGTTTTTCGGCAAGCCGAAAAAAATATTCGTGGTTGGGAAAAGAATAGTGTTTCAAGCAACGCGCAGGGAACATAGTTGTGTTTGGCATGTGCGCTCTGGCTTCCGCGATGACGTGGAAATTCTTCCGCGCTGTCACAGTTTTTGTATGCTCCATTTCATTCCGCGACAAAAACAGCGCCAGCGCTTTTACACCGCAGCTACCGCTGCTACATATATGTGACCCCGCTGGGGTCGGTGAAGCGACCAACAACTACCGCAATGTTTCTTGCCCCCCACAGCCTTAAGGTCCTTAAAAACCTTAAGGGCGTTAAACTTGGGCAAAACATAACATGCGGTTTGTTGGAATGAGATTCTCCGCAACGCTCCCCGTGCCGTATCGTGTGCTTTGACTGGCTTCCGCGATGACGTAGAGAGAAAAAAATCCTCGCGGCGGGGAACCTCGAGGATTTTCAACAGTTTTATTATGTGTGTTTATTTAGCGTTTGTTTTCCTAGAGACTGAGATGCTAATTATTGTTTCACAACCTTTTTATTTATTACGAAGTCGGCTGTGCTAACCCTTACCGTGTAGGTTGCCGGTGGCAGATTGCTGAGATTCAAGACGGTCTCGTAGTAATTCTGCGGTGAGGCTACCTTGTCGGTGTAGATGAGCTTGCCGAGCATGTCGTAAACATCGATGCGTGCTGGACGGTTGTCGAAATTGTCGAGCTCCAAGGTCAACTCACCGTCGAACGGGTTCGGGTAGGCCTGGACATCGGGCTCGCCAGCTGCGGTTTCGATGCAGTTTACAACCACAACTTCCGAAACTGCGCGTGTACCGTCGTAGTCAACCTGAACGATGCGGTAGTAGTTGTCGCCACCGTGGATGCCATAGTCGGTATAAGCGTAGTCAATCGGGTCAATCGAGTTTCCTGCACCTGCCACGCGTGCAACCTCTGTGAAGTTGATTGCATCGTCGGAACGCTCGAGCACGAAGTAGTCGTTGTTGCGTTCGGTGGCGGTTGTCCACTCTACGAGAGCCGAACGGCCATCACAGGTTGCGGTGAAGGAAAGGAGTTCGATTGGAAGAACAACATTTTCGGCAACAGAACCAAGCGTTATAATTCCATCAAATGCACCCGATCGGGTATATTTTATATCATTCATACCGCTTATGGTTATTGTGTTACCACCATTTTCGACGTTAGCACTACCGCCCATATTCTTCCAGCAGTCGTAGTGTGCAGCAGCGTTAATAGCTTCTGCATTTTGCTGTGAACCATCGTGGAAATGAGCACCTGCAGTTGTTGCGTCTACCTTGAGAGTCGGACTAGTCAACTTGGTATCGCCCGAAATGCCTTCTACCTTCCAGTACTCGAAGTTACTTACATGGTCGAAACGATTTTCATTGTCGTCGCACATGTCGTTGATATTCCACCAACGTGGGTAATTGTCGGGAGCTTCGGTTGTGTAGCCGTGACCATCGGCCGAAGCATTGTTGAACCTTGCCTTAATGCCTTCGTCAGTATTATTGACAACTGTAGCCTCGATAGTTCCGAGTACGCCGTTGCTACCTGTCGGGAAAGTAAACAATCCATTACCCTTCTTGGTAACAAGTCCATCGACATAGCTTGCGAGGTTTGCTCCGGATGCTGATGCACCATCAACGAAAATCATATCGCCGAGGACAACACCCTGTGTAAATGTAGCCTGGTTGTTAACCGTAATACCGTTCGGAGCAGTAATTGTTCCTACCGACGACTGATTGAAATGTACATCGTACAACTCGAGTGTTGCAGAATTGCTTATTGTCTGGCTCGTGCCGCTGAAGACAACTTCTCCTGTCTGGCTGTTGAATATTCCGTTATTATTAAGGTCTCCTGCTAAACTGAGAGTTCCAGCATTGCCATTGAAAGTTCCCTCGTTGTTGAGAGTTTCGGCAAGTGTAAGACTGTTGTCGCTGAGATTTATCGATTTGCCAGCACCTATTGTAAGGTTATTAGCGAATGATGCGGCAGTCATTGTAGGATTACCAACAGAACATCCATCGCCGTATGTAACCAGGTATACGTTGTCGCTAGTTGTCGGTTGTGAACCTGCAGCCGAATACATTGAGGTTGTAGCGTTGTATACAAGCCAGTTTCCAGCATTAGACCAGTTTGTTGCATCGGCATTTCCTGACCATACAAAGTCACCGTCGGAAATTCCCGTGACAGATGGAGTAGAAACGGTAACCTTATAAATGTTATCCGATTCTGTAAACTCGGTCTGGCATGTTGCATCCTTAACCTGACGGCGGAACCATGTTGTTACATAAATTTCCTCTGGAACGTAAGTAGTTGTATTTGAAGATATATCTATCCAACTGCTACCAGCATCGGTAGAATACTGCCACTGATATGTATAAGAACCATCGCCACCACTTGGCAATGCCAAATTACGGATTGCGTTAGGTGTCAAGCCACAGCAAATTGTGGTATCGGCACCTGCAATTGAACCAGCAGCAAAGACATCTGGCTGAGTTACTTCCATAACGCCACAATTCTTTATACAGCCGTTCTTGTCCTTAACTGCGATATCATAGTTACCAGCAGTCAAGCCTGCAAATACATACGGACTTACAGAAGCATCGGTCCAACTTGTACCGCCATCGTTAGAGTAATAGTACATATCGCCAGACTCTGGTGTTCCACCACTTACCGAAACAGTTATACTACCGTCGTTGCCACCATTACACGAAACGGCTTCGGTCGAGAGTGAGGTTGTCAATGCCGTAGGCTCGCTGATTGTGATTGTCGGAACAGCGGTACATCCGTTAGCGTCAGTTACTGTTACGCTATATGTGCCTGCATGTACACCTGTAAGGTTCTGTGATGCTGCTCCCGTATTCCATACAAATGTATAATCAGCGGTACCACCTTCAACCGTATTGATTATATCTACGGTTCCATCGTTGCAAAGGATTGCCTCAGCCGAAAGCGAAGCTGTCAGCAATTCAGGAAGAGTCAATTGTATTGGCTTAGTGTTGTAATTACCGCACAAGTCGGTTACTGTTACTATTACAGTTGTTGCTGTAGTAATCTCAGTGCCAGGCGTTATATTCTGGGTAATTACCAGATTTGCCTGATCGGTACAATTGTCTGATGATATATTACGGACTTCTTCAGTCAAGTTAGGTACAATAAATGTACAGCTATTAGAAGTAAGTTCGCGGTCAAGGTTGGTATCGGCGATTGTAGGAACAGTGTTGTCGCTGCCAGATACACTCTGTGTATTCGTCGTGCTGTTGTTGCAAGCATCCTTGATCGTGTAGGTACGAGTTACTGTCCACGAGCAGTTGTCGCCGGTGGTTGCATCG
>JAEEGK010020707.1_pt1 | contig 13960 bp, 7 predicted proteins | sample 8958771 | NCBI WGS metagenome assembly JAEEGK01 (sample SAMN16246547, study PRJNA631951) | gut metagenome | biome: gut microbiome; feature: rumen; material: SC-attached | host: Bos | place: Iran: Karaj | collected 2018-10 | reverse complement strand
TAAAAATAATTTTAATTTTATCAAATATAAAAAAAGAACAAAAATTATATTTCAAATTATTATCTTTTATATATATCAAAATTTAAAAAGTATATTATCAAAATATAATATAAATAATAATATATAAATTATATTAATTATAATTAAAAAATTTAAATATTTAATGAAATAAAAAATAAATATTTTTTTATAAATTGGTTTCAATAAAAAAAAAATTTATTTAAAAAGTTAAATATGCATAATTTTCCATCTTTTAATAAAATTGAAGAAATATTAGAAAATCCAGGTATATACATGTTTAAAGTAGAAAATAACGAAGAATATATTCAAAAAAAATCCCAATTATCGAAAGATACAATGAAATATATAACAAATTCAATAAAAAATTGTTTTCAACACATTTCAGATGATTTAGATAAAATAAATCAAACTTCTGAATATTTAAGTCAAATTTCATATAAGTTAAAAAAATTTGGAAGAAAATTTAATTTTCCTGGATTACAAGTAGTAAATATTAATAGAGAAAAATTACATTTTTTTTCTCATTTTCCAAAAGAATTTTTAATATGTGAAAAATCAGATGGTGTTCGTTATTTATTAATTCATTTTAGAAATGGTTTTACAATTTTATTAGGAAGAAATTTAGAGTTTTTTCAAGTTAAATTAACAGAACAATTTTCCAGTAATAATTATGATTATTTATCTAATTGGAATATTATTCATTTTTTAGATGGTGAATTAGTTTTAGATGATTTTGATGATAATGAAATTAAGGGAAATGAAATTATTTTAAATGGGATAAAAAAAAGAATAAATTTTTTAGTATTTGATGCTATTGTAATTAATGAAAAAAATATTGGTTCATTACCTTTTTTTCAAAGATTAAATTATTTAAGTAAATTATTTAAAGAAATAAAAATTAAAAGAAAACAATTTTTATTTAAAAACACTTTTTATTCTCAATATATAAATCAAATAAATACCTCATCATTTATAACATATGATAAATTAACAAATGAATTAATAAAAGATTTAAATCCAATTCAATTTAATAATAGTCAAATTAAATGTAGATTTTCAATATCTTTATATATGAAAGATTATTTCACTTTAGAACAAGTTGAAGATATAAGTAAAAATATTATTCCAATTCTTCCACATCATAATGATGGTATTATAATAAATACAAAAGATTATCCATATTATTCAGGTCAATCAATTGAAATATATAAATGGAAACCAAATGAAGAAAATACTATTGATTTTGAAATTCAATATAATCAAAAAGAAGATATTTATAATTTATATGTTTCTGGTAAAGAAAAGTTAGTTCCTGTTGGTAATTTGAGTTTTAAAGATGATTCAGATAAAGAAAAATTTTTATCTGGATATAATATAAATAATATTAATATAGCTGAATGTTTTTATGATAATAATTTAATTGATCCTTTTACTAATAAAAAAGGAGGTTGGAGATTTAGTAGATATAGAAATGATAAAGGAAAACCAAATTTTATAGATACATATGAAAATGTTTTAAAGTGTTTAGAAGAAAATATTAGTATTGAAGAAATTATAGATACTGTTAATCAAAATAAAACAATTATTTTAAATGATTTAAAATTAGCAAATGATAGTATTAGTACTGCAATTTGGAATAAATTTTATAAAATTGAAAAAAATTATGATTCTGATAATTTTGATTATGAAAATGATGATGATGAAATAGATGATTTAACTTCAAATAACAAAATTAATATTAATACAAATAATATGAATTCTTTAAAAAGTGATATACATAATAATACTAATAATGATATTAAAAAAAGTAATAATCAAGATAAAAATTCTGATTTAATTGCAAAAAAAAGAAAAAGAATTGAAGAAAAAAATAAAAAAAAATTAATGGAAGAAAGAATTAAAAGACAAAAAAAGGAACAAAAAATATTTAATTTTAATGATACAATGGAAATGATAAATAATTCAAAAAATAATTCTAATAATTTACAAATTGATTCTAATAATCAAAATAATCAAAATTCATTTTCAGATTCTTTTGATGACAATGAATTAAACTAATTAAATAATAAATAATATCTAATATATAACCTTTATAACAAACAAAATAATATAATTTAAATATTAACAAAAAAAAAAAAAAAATAGAATAGATTTTTTTATAAAATACTTTAACAATAAAATAAAATCAAATATAAAAAAATATAAAAAATTTAATTAAAAATCATATTTTATTCTTTGAAAACATTTTTATCAAATTCATTAATATAATTTCCAGCAGGGAAATAATTAGCAACCCCATAATAATATCCAGTTTTAGATTTAGCGAACCCAAAACCAACATATTTACTATTTTTCCAAACAACTTGAGTAAAATGTCCAGTACTTCCTTTAAAACCAGGTTTATCAAAATTATAATCTTTAATTTCATCATACCAAGCATTACTCATAACTTTCCCAGTAATTTCCATTCCATAACAAGCAAATAAATTTTCTCCCATTGGTCTTCCTTTAAAATTACTTCTTGAATGTTGAAAAGTATCAGTAGATGCTAATTTATTAGCATATTTTTGAGCAATATCACATAATTCTTTATTTATCATTAAATCATCAACATGATGTTTTTTTCTTAATAAATTATGTTGTTCTAATGATTCTTTTTGAAATGGATTTGGTACAAAAACTTTTGGAGTTGGTGGTTTTTTAACTGATGGTACTTTTGTTGTTTGTTGATTTGTTTTTTTTGAATCTGTTTTTTTTATTGGTTTTGTTGGAACTTTTTTTTTTGATTTTGCACCTTTTGTTGCTTTTAATTCTGTTGGATTCTCATTTTCTATTTCTTCGTCATCACCTGCATCAATTACTATTCCACCTTCTTGATTTTCGTTTCCTTGATTTGCTATTTCTATTTCACCTTCATTTTCAAATATTTCTGCATCTAATATGTCTTCTGGAGATCTTTCTATTGGATCGTTTGGGACACATTTTAAAATTTTTCCTTCCATTTTGTAGATTTTTTTATTTTATTTTTTTTATTGTTTTGGGGTTTATATAGTTTTTATGTTATTTTGAAAAAGGATGAAAAATAGTTTTTATTTATTTATTGGGATATAAATTTTTTTTTTAATGTGTAGTAATTTTTAAAAAAAATTTTTTTTTGAAAGTAATATATGGTTTTTTTTTTTGATTTTTATTTATGGAAATTTTTCTTTATTTATCTTTTTCATATTGTAAATGAATTTATATTATAATATTGTATATTTATTTATATTTTTTTCATAAAATATTTTTTTTTTGATATAAGGTAAATAATCATAAAGACTCAATTATTAACTAATAAATCCAAATTATATATTAAGTTTTATATAAATATTTTTTTTATTGTTTTTGAATATATTTTCTAATTACTTAAGTATCTTTTTCATAATATTATTTTAAAAAATACTCTTTCAGTGATTTGAAAAAGTAAAAAAAAATAAAAAAGAATATTTAAAATCTATATTATTTATATTTTTATATATATATATTATTTGATATTTATCAATTTTAAAAAAAATAGCTAATTAACAAAATTATATAGTATAACTTGTTAAATATTTTCATAATTTTTCATTAAATAATATATTGCAGTTGCATGACACAAAACATTATTTTTTAAACAATTAGAAACATATTTTTGATTATATCCAAGATCCTCTATTTTTTTCAGCAAATGTTCTTTTTTTTGATTTTCATTATCATTTATTCCATTTGTGATATAAAATATATTATTTTTATTCTTAAAAATAAAATTATTTTCATCATCAAAATTACAACTTTTATCTTCATTATTAGAAGTACTAATTGAAAAATTACTAAAAGTATTATTACCAGTTTTAGTATTAATTAAAATTCCATTATCTAATTCACAATTATTATTTAATTCATAATTTAAATTAAATTCTTTTACTTTATGCGAAAATAAAATAATTCCATTTTCTAATTTAATATCATTTCTCTTAAAATCATCATCATCATTATCATTTGATTCTAAATTATTAGATTTAGAATATTCAATAGCAGTAGTATAAGGAGCAAGAATATGACTTTTAGTTAAACAATTAGTATTATTTTCTCTAAAATTAGAATCTTTTTGTTGTAAATTAGAAATAGTAAAATTTTCTTTAATATCATCAATTCTAGCAAATCTATAATCAATATAAGTTTTAGATAACATAATCATTTCTGCTTTAGTAAATAAACGATATTTATTATTAAATACATTTTCATCAGATTTCAACCAAGGATGATTTAAAACATCATTAATAGTATATCTTTTTTTAGGGTTTTTATTTAATAAACCCATAATTAAATCATTAGCTTCTTTAGAAATATCTTTAATTTCATTTGGTTGATTATTAATAATATTATATTTTAATATACTTTGATTTTTTTTATTTTCATTATCATTAGTAAATGAATTATTATTATTATTTTCATTTTCTTCATTAAATAAAAATGGTATAGTACCACTTAACATTATATATAATGCAATTCCACTTGACCATAAATCAACTGGAAAGGGATCATATCCTTTTTCAGATGTGCATAAATATATTTCTGGTGCCATATACATTGGAGTTCCACATTGTTCAAATACTTTTTCTTTTTTTTTTTTTAATATTTTTCCAATTCCAAAATCACATATTTTTATATTGTTTTTTAAATCAATTAATATATTTTCTAATTTTATATCTCTATGTACAATATTTTTTGAATGAATATATTTTATTCCTTCTATTATTTGTTTAAATAAAAATTTTGCTGTTTTTTCACTTAATTTTCTTCTTTTTTTTATAAATGAAAATAAATTTCCTCCATTAATATATTCCATTATTATAAAAATATAATCTTCAGTTTCAAATAATTCTAAAATTTTTGTTATATTTGGATGATTTAATTGTTTCATTAAATTAGTTTCATATAATATTTTTTTTTCATTATTATTCTTACTCAAAGTTTTCTTATTAAATGATTTAATTGCAACAATTCTTCCTGTTAATATATTTAATCCTAAATTTACTTTTCCAAAAGCGCCTTGTCCAATTAATCTTCCATATTTATAAAATGAAAGTGATGTTTCTGGATAAGTATTATATTTTAAATAATATGTTTTTATATAATTTGATAACTTAACTGATAGAGTTAAATAGTAATTACTATCTCTATTTGATGATGATAATGTTGAGTTTGTGTTTTGTCTTTTTGAATTATTTAATATTTGTAATTTATCTAAATTTTGAATTTTATTTTGTTCTAATTTTATTATTGGTTTTATTTCTTTGTTTTTTCCTTTTTCTTCTGTAGTGTTTATTAATTTGGAGTCTTTTTCTTCTATTAATTCCTTCTTTTCAATAGTTAAACCTTTTATTAATTTTTCATCAATTATTTTTAATTCCTTTTTATAAATATTTAATTCAATTTGATTTTTGTCTAATTTTTCATCTGTTTTAGAATTTTTTTCTTTTTCTTTTTCATCTGTTTTTTCATTTTTTTTGGGGTTTATTTGTTTTATTTTTTGTTCTTTTTCTTTCAATAATTTATTTTCATCATGATATCTATTAGTAAATAAAATTTTTAATCCTATTTTTTTATCTTCTAATTTAATGTTATTATATTTTATTTCATTTTCATTAAAATTATTGTCTAATTTAATATTATTACTATTTAATTTATTTTCAATAATATTTTTTTCTAATTTAATGTTATTATTTTTTATTTCATTTTCAATAATATTATCTTCTAAATTAAAATTATTATTATTTAATTTATTTTCAATTATGTATTCTTCTTTTTTAATATTATCATTATTTAATTTATTTTCAATAATATTTTCTTCTTTTTTAATATTATCATTATTTAATTTATTTTCAATAATATTTTCATTTCTTTGAGTTTTTTTTATTATTTCATTTTTTTCATCGGAAATAATTTCATATGAATTAAAACTATTTAAAATATTTTTTTTTATATTTAAAATATCTCTTTGAGTTTGAGAAACCATTTTTTTAATTTTAGAATGGAGATATGAAATACTATTTAAATTTTTTTCAAGAGATAGCAAAGAAAAATCATTTTTATTTTTATAATTATTATTTACTTTACAAGATTTTTTCTTATTAAAACTAGTACTTTTTTTTCTCGAATTATAATTAATAGATTTATTAAATGCTAAAATTTTAGATTTTGAACTATTGGGTGTATTTTTTGAAGTAAATGCTTTTTTTTGAAAATTTTGTTTTATATTTAAACTTTCATTTTTTTTACTTTGTTTTATATTTTTAACATTTTCAAGTTTTTTATAAATAAAACTACTAAATCTAGAGCTTGATTTATTTTGATTTATTATTTTTTGTTTTGAATTTGATAAAGAATTATTTGATGACAAATGTTTATTTTGAATTACTTTTTGAATTAAATTACTATTATAGTCAGAACTATTTTTTTTAGGACGATGAAAATTAATAATATTTTTCCTAATTAATCTTCCTTTTTCTAAAATACTTTTTCTAGTATTTAATCTAATATATTGTACATCTTTCATTTCAATATTTAGTTTATTTAACAATGATTTATTATCATTCAATTCTCCAACACTTTTATTCTTTTTATTCACATAAATGAATTTTGGAATTAGATTTGATTGATTAAATTTTTTATTATTAATATTATTATTATTATTTATACTATTATTATAAGATTTTCCAAATTCAACCTTCATTTAAGAAATAATTAAAATTTATATTTCATTTTTATATTAATAATTTTTTAAAAATATTATCATAAAAAATTAAATATTTTCAATTATCACTAAAATATATTTTTAAATCTATAATTATATATATAAAAATAGAAAATATTATTTAATTTAATTTGAATTATCATAAAACGTAAATTTTAATCAATTCTTAAATAAAGACATCAAGATAATATAATATTTTTTTAATTATTATGCATTACTACCAAAATATAAAAATAATTCACAAATTTTATTGAAGTAGTATTATTTTTATTTAATATTATAAATAATTTGTATAATTTAATATAATGTGGGATTAAAAAATGGGGATTCAATTTTTAACTTTATAATTGAATTGATATATTATTTTAAAGTATTTTTGTTTTATCAAAATTAATAAGTTTTCAATATTCTCCATTTTAATAGTTTTAATATTGAAGTATAAATAATATTTAAAATAATTATTAAATAAGAATTTATATATATAAATATATTGTAAAATTACCAAAAATATTTAACTTATAATTACAAATTTTTTTTTCTATTTTCATATTCAATTTTATCAACAACATTTTTGATTAAATTTTCATATTCATAAAATAAATAATTTTCTTTTAATTTTTCTTCATTCATTTCATTAATAATTTCGTCAAAATATTGTTTATATTTTGAATTATATTTTGTTTCATTAAAACATTTGATTAAATCATATTTATTATTAGATTCCAAATTACTAAATGATTTCCATAATTTATCTTTTATATCATTTTCTTTTTCTTTGATTAAAAAATTTTGAAATTCAATTAAATTTAATTCATTTCCTGATATTTCAACTTTTAATTTATCATTTAATTGTTCTTCTAAAATTAAATCATTTATTAAACTATTATTATATCCACAATATTGTTTAAAACATAAAATTGTATTTTCAAAATTTATTTCATCATTAATTTTATATTTTTCAAATAATACTTTTAAATATTCCATTTCATCCATTATATGATATTTTTTTCTATAATAATGATGTATATATTTTAAAGATTGATAAATAATATCCTTTCTAAAATAATTAGTTTTATTTTGTGAATTTCTCTTTGTAGAAATTTTAATTGAATATTGTGGTTTCACTTCAATTATTTTAAAATCATTAATTATTGTTTTAAAAAACTCATTTTTATTTTCTTTTTCATCTTCTTCATTTCTAGAAGATTCATTAATAACTTTAGTAGATTGGGTTATAATTTTATTTGAGATATCTTTTTTTTCTGATAAAATTAATTCATTAATATTATTAAACCAAGGATGAGAAATACATTTATTTACATCAAATCTATCTTTAGGGTCTCTAATAAGCATATTTTTAATTAAATCAATACAATCATAAGTTAAATTTTCATTATCAAAATTTATTGTAGAATTAACAATTGTATATGCAACATTATTAATATTTTCACCATAAAAAGGTATAAAACCAAATAATATTTCATACATTATTACACCAATTGACCAAATATCATTTTTAGAATTATAATTTTCTACAAAAATTTCAGGTGCAATATAAAAAGGAAGATTTGTCTTTGAATTATCTTTTTTTTTCTTTATATAAGTATTTGAACCAAAATTTAATACTTTAATTGAATATAAATTTTCTCCTTTATTTTCATAATATGATGAAATTAAAATATTTTCTGGTTTTATATCAGTATGAACTAAACTTTTAGAACATAAATATAATGCTACATCTAATAATTGATAAATTATGAATTTTGTTTGATTTTCTGATAATGTGTGATATTTTGTTAATAAATCTGATAATTTTCCTAAACTAAAATATTCCATTATTATATAATAGTTTATATTATCAAAGTAATATTCTTCTATTTTCATTAATTTATCATTTGTTAATGAATTTATTATTTGAATTTCATTGTATACTTTCTTTTCTTTTCCTAAGAATTTTTTTGGGAGTATTTTTAATGTTTTATATTTTGTATTATCTGATTTTAATTGAAGTTTATAATCCAAACAAATTTCATTATTTGATAATTGCTCAAGAATGTTATACTTTGATATTATTTCTCTCATTTGATACATTGTATTTTCATTATTATTTACATAATTTATTTTGATAATTTCTTCTTTATTTGAAAGATCGTGAGGAGAATTGCTTTTATTTATACTTTTTATTTTGAATAAATCATTACTTTCATTTTGCTTTTTCCCTATAATAATATTATTTTCAGAAGCAGCACACCCCATAAAATTGAAAATTAAAAATATTATATATAAATTTTAAGAATATATAGAAATTAAATTATTATTTTTAGTTTAATATATTAAATATCATTATTATTTACATATATTATTATTTTTTTTTTATATATTCAAAATAATTTTAAATATTAAAATAAAACAACTACTTTTATGATACACATGTTAATGTACATTCTTTAAAATTGATTGATTTTATAAAATATAGAACCAATAATTTTGTATATCAAATAAATATAAAATATATATATTTATTTCAATAATGTGTAAATCATTTTTTATTCATATTTTTTTTACTATATATTAAGTTTTTAAAATTAAAAAAAAATTTTTTCTCTATTGAATTAAATATAAATGAACATAAAGAATTCTATATGTTTTTATACAATTTTAATCTTTATTAATATTAAATTAAGATATTTAAATTAATAATATATAGATTAATCAAAATTAAAAATTATATAAATATTAACATTACAATTTTTTAATTTCACTTATTTCTTATTTTGAATACTAACAATTCATTTTAATTTTTTCATATTTATTTTAATATATTAAAGTTCATTATTAGGAAAAATTCCTTCAAGACAACCAAAAATACCAGTCATTATAAAAAAAGCAATAGTACAAGGGAGAAATATTAAAAATAATAGTCCTTTAAAAAAATATTTTGTTCTTTGACAACATCTCGATTCCAATTTTTTTTTAAATGGCACTTTACAAAAAGAATATACCAAAGATAAAATTATGAGTAATAATATAAATGAAACCATAAATTTAATAAAAAACTTTTTTGATGTTTTAAATTTAGCATTCAAAACTAGAAAAGGACCATTTGATTTAAAAGATAATGTTTTGTTTTTTTCAATATTCTTTTTTTGTTGAATTAATGTTGAATTTTTAATTGTTTGGTTTTCACTAGATATATTGTTTATAAATATTAATAAGATAATAATTTCAAATTTTATTTCTTTCATTTATTTAAATAATAAAAATAAATAAAAAAATATTTATTTTAATTTTATAAATAATAAATGTTAATGATTAATATTTATTTTTTATATCCTTTAAGTAATTAAATTTTGATTAAGGAAAATAATAATTTTTTGAAAAAAGAATTATTTTATGATATAATATATTAATTTTGATTTTATTATTTAAATTGAATTAATTAATTTTTTTTATCATTTATTCACTATAAATTTATTTACAAAAAAATGAAAAAACCTTTATAAAATTAAAAAAAATATACAAAAAAGCAATTAAATAAAAAAAAATTATTATTATCTAATATATTTTCAAAAAAAAAATAATTAAATTTTTATTTAAAAAATGGAAGATTTAAGATGTGAAATTCTCCCAGATAATTTTTCCCAATATGATTTAAGTTTCAAACTAATAGTAATAGGAGATTCAAGTGTAGGTAAAAGTTGCTTAACTACTCGTGCAACAAAAGATTATTTTGAAGATTTTTACTCACCAACAGTTGGTTTTGAATTTTTTACTTTTAATTTAAAAATAAATGATAAAGTAATAAAATTACAAATCTGGGATACATGTGGACAAGAAGTTTATAGATCTTTAATTTCAAGTTTTTATAGAAACTCATCTTTAGCAATAATGGTTTATGCAATTGATAATGATGATAGTTTTAAACATTTAGAAAGTTGGTTAAATGAAATAAAAACACATTCTAATCCTGATATTAAAATATTTTTAATAGGAAATAAAATTGATTTAGAAGAAAAGAGAAAAATTCAAACTATTGAGGGAGAAAATTTTAAAAATGAAAATAAAATAGAAATGTTTATGGAAAGTTCTGCAAAAACTGGATTTAATGCTCAAAATATTTTTATTGAAGCTGCTAAAGTTTTATATAATGAACATTTAAAATATAAAGATAGGGCAACGAGACAGGGTTCTCTTGCCGAAATTATGCCTATTTCACCTAAGATTCAAAATATTAATGATTCTGAGGTTAGTAGAAAAAAATGTTGTTTTTAATTTAATTTATGTTATATTTAAAATAAATTTTTTTATTTTTTTTAATTTTATTTTTCTTTTAAAAAAAATTTAATATATATTTTTTATTATTATTAAAAAAAGGAAGTTTATGAAAATTGTATAAGATATGTTATTTAGAAATTATTTAAGGTTAAAAAATATGTAATTAAATTGAAATTATATGAATAAATGTATTAATTATTATACTTAAATTTTAGTTTAATTTTTTAATTAATTTATAAATAAGAAAAAATTAAATTATACCTTTTCATAAAAATGAAAAAACTTAATCATTCTTCACAAAAAGAAACAAATAATGAAAATGTTCCAGAAAAAATTGAATTGTTTATTCAACAAAATGAAAATACAACAATACCAGCATTAGTATTTGAATATTTATCAAAAGATAATATAGATTTTGAAAATAATGATTTAAAGAATTTTTATGAACAATTTGGTGAAGTTGAAATACATGAATTAAATGGAAAAATAAGTGTAGTTTTATTTAAAACATTTTTTTCTGCAAATACTTGTAAAGAATTTCTTCAAAATGAATATAATTTTAAAGAAAATATGAAAAAAGATTTTATAGTCCAATGGTTTGATTTAGAAAAAAACAGAAATTTAATAAGTGAAGAAACCCAAAAAAAATTTGAAGAAATTTCAAAAAAAAATTCAGTTAATATAAAACAAAACACATTAAACCCTTTTATAAATAATAATAATATAATACTCAATATGAATAATCAATTTATATTAAATAATAATAAAAACATTCAAAATCAATTTATTCAACAAAACATCTTAAATAAAAAAGAAATAAATCCTCAAATTAATCTAATAAATAAAAACAATCCATTAATAATGCAAAACTTATATTTTAACGGAATGATAAATAAAAATATATTAAATAATTCATATAATCAAAATACAAATTATAAAAACAATAATAATATCTACGAAGAAAAATATAATAATGGTAAATTAACTTGTAAATATGAAATATTAATACCAAATGATAAAGATTTTCAAATTGCTCGTCGTTTAATTGGAAGTAAAGGATGTCATATGAAAAAAATAATAGATGAATGTAAATTAATTGAAAATAATAATAATAATAATGAAATAATTAAATTAAGATTAAGAGGAAAGGGAAGTGGATATAAAGAAGGCCCTCAAAATAAAGAAAGTGATGAACCACTTCATTTATGTATTAGTGCAAAAAATCAAGAAGGTATGAAAAAAGCTTGTGAATGTGTTAATGAATTGTTAAATAAAATTTATGATGATTATAAGAAGTTTTGTAATAAAAATGGTATTGTTCCCCTTCCTAAAATTGCTAATAAAATTGATATTGGAAATAATATTGTTCATAATAAAGGAAATTTAAATGTATATCATTAAAGATTTATTTTGGTTATTGTAAATATAATTAATTTTGGGTTTATCGTATATGAATGATTTATTTCATTATCAACAAAATAAATAATTAATAAATATTTTTGAATTTTTTTTTTTTAAAATAATTTAAAAATAAAACAAAAAACAAAATAAAATATTTAATTTAAAAAATAATTATACAAAATTAAATTATATTTTTTTTAATTGAATAAAAATTTATTAAAAATTTTATTAAAGTAATTTAAAAAGGGAAAAATAATGTCTTCAAACATAGATAATAACCAAAATGAAATTAATGAAACTTTAACTTCCCTTTTAGTAATTGAAAAACGTTCAAAAATGTTAATAAGAAAACATTATGATAAAGTATCAACTTCATATAATTCATTGATATTAGATAATTTATTATCAAATGGTAAATGTCACATAGTAGCAATATTTAAAGAATATTTAATAAAAGATGATAATTCAGAGTTTTTAAAGAGATATTATAAAAAAATTGAATCATTACCAAGAATAGTAAAACTATCCAAATATTATTATGAAACTTCTGTAATTTTTCCTAATTATACTCCAATTATGGAAGCAAAATATTTATATAAAAATATAATGAAAAAACAAAAAGTTATTGATGAACAACAAGAATTAGAAGATCAAATGGAAAGAATGAAACAAAAAAATAAAAATAAATATAAAAGTAAAGAAAAAGAAAAAATTGATAATGTTATTAATGATACTGCATATAATGAAATATTAAATCAAAGTGAATCTCTTTTAAGAATTGTATTTGGTATTAAAAAAAAGAAATCAGGATTAAATATTATAAAACCAATAACAGATGAAGAAGAAGAAAATGAAATTGAAAAAATAGAAAAAATAATAAATGAAATAATAAAATATGAAAGTATAAAACAATTAGAAAAGAATAATTTAATAAAAAATAAAATTAAATTAGAATTATCAACAATAAAAAATAAACCAAAACTTTCAATTCAAACAAATAATATTAAAACAATAAATGCCTCTAAAAATAAACATAGTGTATTAACATCATTTTCAATTCATTCTTTATCACCTAATTCAACTCATTTATATCAAAATACAAATAATTCTCCTGCAATAACCTCTAGAAATTTAAAAAATAATTTTTCATTAACTAATAATAATTCAACTAATGTATCAAGTAGGCAAATTAATCATAAAACAACTTTTTCAATGCCTAAAATTAATATTATTGGAAGTTATAATAGTAAGGAAAAAAGATATAAATTATTAAGTTTTAATAGTTTAGATAATAAGAATAATAGTAATAATAGTAATGAAAATTATAGTATTAAAAAAGAAGTTTTGAAAACTTTTTTTATTTCTAATGCAACAGAATCAACAATAAATAATAAAAAAGTTCATAAAAAAATTAGAAGTGTTTTAGGAAGAAATAATACAACTGATTTATACAAAACTTATAATACTAATTTTAATGAAAAAAAA
>JAEEGK010020703.1_pt1 | contig 13962 bp, 10 predicted proteins | sample 8958771 | NCBI WGS metagenome assembly JAEEGK01 (sample SAMN16246547, study PRJNA631951) | gut metagenome | biome: gut microbiome; feature: rumen; material: SC-attached | host: Bos | place: Iran: Karaj | collected 2018-10 | reverse complement strand
GGGGATTGGGGATTGGGGATTGGGCCCAATCCCCAATCCCCAATCCCCAATCCCCAATCCCCAAAACCAAACAATAAAAAACTAAATGTATTTATAATAAAATTATAAAAATTATTCATAATATATATTAAAATAAAATTTTATTTAGAAATATATTATTTATAAAATTCAATATATTTAACTTGAATAATTATAAGTTAAAAAAATTTAAAAAAAATCAATTTAACATTTTTAATTTAAACTTATATTAAATAATGGAAAAGAGAATAGAAGAAAGAAAAAATTTATTTTATGGTCAAAATAATAATATATCTAAAGAAAGAGAAACACACGGATTATCATTAAGAAAAAAAAAATTAGAGAATAATATAATAAAAAAAAGACTTAATAATATAGAGGAAACTGAAAATAAAGACAAATATAAAATTAATGTAAAGTCATTAAATATAAAAGAAGAATATAAAACCCTTGAATTTAAAACATTAAAAGAAGCTTTAGATATAATTGAACATATTTTATTAAAAGAAGAGAATATAGATAATATTTACTTTGCTATAATATATTTACAAAAAATTCAATTTAATTATAATGATAAAACTCTTTTAGAAACAAACATACCAAAATTATTAAATTCATTACTTGAAAAATATATAAATGATACTATTTTAATTAATGAAGTATTAACGATAATAATAAATATAACTTTTAATCAAAATGAAGAAATATTAAACCTTTTTATTGATAATTCTTTTTTAAAAACATATAATAAAATTCTAAATAAATATTATAATGACGAAATAATATTTTTAGATTTAATAATAATATTCGGAAATTTATCTTGTGGAAATTATAAAATTCAAAAATTATTTTATGATTCTAAAATAATTGAAGTGTTAAAAAATATATTTTCTTTAACTTCAATAACTCAAAAAAGAAGGGAATATATTGTTTGGTTTTTTTCATGTTTTATGAATAATATTGAAATAAATTATTATTTCAAAGATAATATTGAGTTCTTTTTTTGGGGAATTGATTTTTTTTGTGAAAATATAATATATGAAGGAAATACTCAATATTGTTTATTTGCAATAACAAATTTAAGTAATATTGAAAATGAAAAGGTTATTGATTATATTATTTCAAAAGATACTTTAATTAATTATATTTTAAATCTACCAAGTAGATATTTTGATATTGTTATTAAAATTATATCTAATATTTCTTCTAATAATGAAAATATTAATTTAACTCTTATTAAAAAATATAATATATGTGAATTTTTTATGAAAGGATTAAATAGTGTTTTAATTCAATTTCAAAATTTAACTTTAGAATCAATATGTAATTTTATTAGTGATGAAAATAATGAAATTAAAAAAATTTTGTTTGATAAAGGAATTGTAAATAAAATATTTGAATTAACTGAAAGTTATAATAATAATATAATTTATAATTCTATATTATGTATTTACTTAATTATTGAAAATTCAGATAATGAAATTATTTATATTCTTTATAAAAATAAAGTAATTAAAATTATTTTAGAAATAATATCTAAAAATTATGATAGTAAAATAATGTTTGCTTGTCTTAATTCAATTTCATCTATTTTAAAAAAAGATAATTCAAATAAAATATATAAAAGAGAATTTGAAAATTATGGAATTAAAGAATTATTAAATAAAATATATTTAGAAATAAAAGATATAAATTTAGAACAAATAATTGAATCATTATTAAATAAATATTTTAATTCAATATAAATTAAAAGATAAACTTAATTAAAATTATTAAAACTATTTATGAAAAATTGTATTTAATTTCAATCAAAAAATTAAAAATTAATTAATTAATAAATGAATAATTAAAATAAACTAAATGACATCAAAAAATAAAACATAGAAAGATCAATTACAATGAAAGTTTAAAAATAAATTTTTAATGTAATTAGTTAAAGGAATATATTAATGTTAATTTAAAAAGATAAAAATATATATGATTAAAAAAAATTTTTCGAAATTAAAAAAAACTTTTTCAGAAGAATCAACAACATCAAATCAATCTCCAAATCCTTTTGAAGTTGAAAAACAAATAAAATTAATATCAATATTTGATTGGGATGATACATTATTTTGTACAAAATATTTTGACACTTTCAATTTAAATTATTCAGATATATTTTCTTTTAAAACTTCATTACAAGATTCAAATCCTTATTTACTTAATGAATTAAAAGATTTAGAAAATTCTATTTTAAATCTTTTCTTAGAATTAAAAGAAAATAATTTTGAAATTTTTATTATTTCAAACGCGGATAAAAAATGGATTGATAATTGTTTAATTCATTTTTTTCAAGAATTAAAAGAATTTATTGAAGAAAATTCTATTAAAATTTATTCCGCGAAAAATATGTTTTCTTCAATATCAAATTCTTATTTTTGGAAAAAAAAATGTTTTAAAACTGTTTTATTGGATAATTTTAAAGATAATAATTTAGAAATTAAAATATTAAGTATTGGTGATTCTTATGATGAAAAAAGAGCTACTTTAGATTTAAGAAAAATAAAGTTTTTTTATAAATTAAATGTTCAATTTGTTAAAATGATTTTTTGTCCTAGTGCTGCGAGTATTATTATTCAATTAAAATATATTGAAAATAATTTGAAAACTATTTTAAATAAGAAAAGTTTACTTCAAAAAATGATCATTGAACAAAAAAATAAATCTATTGTTATTAATTGTATTGATGATTTAGAAGAAGAAGAAATTGAAGATTGTGATTTAAGTGATGATGATAAAAATTCATTTAATTTTGATAATGTTAATTCTTTGAAATTTAAAAAAAGATTTTTGAAAAAGAAAAGAAAGATTAAAAAGATAAAGTAGTTATGAAGAAATATATTTTTTTTTTTCTAATTTTTATTTATTATTTTATTGAATACTTTTAAATTAATTTAAAAGACTTTATAAAAAAATATTTTTCATTTAAATATTTTAAAACATGATAATTTATATTTTTAAAATATATTATATCCAAATTTATTCTTTTAATGAATATTTATCAGAAAAATAATTTAATTGTTCAAGAAAACAAACCAAATATAAATTATTTTATTATTTAATTGATAAATTCCTTCAAAAAAAAAAAAGTGAAAAAAGCTTAATTAAAATTAAAAAAAAATATTTGATCCTGGAAATATAGAAAATAAAGCAAGTAATATTATTCATATTATATTATTTATTTTAAAGAATAAGACAATTTATTACAGAGTTAATTTAAAATATAGAAATGAAATTATATGAGCAATCATTTAATATTAATAAAAATTTAGATAAAATTCAATTTATTGATAAGGAATTTGGTATTAATATTAATAATCAAAAAATTATTTAACGCTTATTTTTATCAAATTAAAGTTTGTAATAAATTAATTGAACAATATAATTATAAGGGTTTAAATAAAAACAAAAATTTTTGAAAAAAAATTGGAGTATTTAGTCCTTTTGAAAATGAAAAATTAAAGTCCAATAAATCAAATAAAATTTATCCTTTTTAGAAAAATATAAATTTAGATAAAACAATAATTAAATATTAAAAAATATTATCAAAAAAAATTAAAAAATTAGAGTGAATTCTTTGAATTTAATATATAGAAAATTGAAATTTGAATTTCCTCCACTTCAAAGGAAAAAATAAGAAAAATAAAAGATGATAGTTTTAAAATAAAATCTTTTTAATTCTTAACAAATTTAAAATTAAGAAATTCTTATTTACTAAAATAAAAAGGTAGAATAATAATATATAAATATTTAAATGTTAGTAATAAATATAATTAAGAAATCTTTAATATAAGAAAAAGTTAATGAATAAATAGATTTTAAAAGAAATTAAAAACAATTATTGTACATATAAATAAAAATAATATTAATTATTGGTTTCTTTAATAGATAAATTAATTTTTTACTTGAATAATAATTTTATAAATATATTTTTTTAAATGTTTGAAAATGATGCAAAAGGTTGGCATGGAAGTTATTCAATATCAGGAAGGAATTCAGCAGAAAAATACCATTTAATAATTCATAAAGATGAAATATTAAAAAATGAATTAAAGAAATATAGAGTGAAAGATGTTTTTTCTCCTGATGATTCAATTCCTTTAGAAACATTAGAAGAAAATTTAAATATATTTAAAGTATATGAAGATCAAAAAAACTTATTATCAATGAATAAAAAGGAAAAAATAAATTCTAAAACAAAAAAGATATCTTCTGATAATAAATATAAATATCATAATCAACATATGAAAGAAGGAAATAGAAAGAAAAAGAAAAAAACTCCTGAAACAAAATATTATCCTAAATATGAATATATTTATCCTAAATTAATAACAGGACCATCATGGAAATATTTAAAAGGAAGAGATGACAACAATAATAATACAAAAAAAATAGACGAAAAAGATTTTTATTTAGATAATAATATAAATACTAATTCTAATTCTTCAAAATGTTTAGTTAATATGGATAAAACTACTCAAAGAGGTGATTTTAATGTTTCTCATGATATTAGAATTAGAAATGATAAACCTTTTAATAAAAATTATTTAACTTGTAAAAGTGATAATTATAATAAGAAAAAATTATCTTATAATAATTCATCTTCAACATTAAGAAAATTAAATTTAACAAAAATACATAAATTTAATAAAAATATTGATGTTGAAAACATATCAAATTTAAATAATGATTCAATAAGAAGTTATCTAAGTAAATCTAAAAAGAATATTTTATCAGAAAATAATTCAAAAAAAGAAATAATTAAATCTCCAGATTTTCAAAAGACAATATCAAGAGAACAAATATATAAAAGAATAAATGATAAAATACCAACAATTCCATTTATATTACCAAAATATAATTTAGTTAGAGAAAGAATTATAACAAAAGTAATATATGAAAAACCAAAAGAAAATTCACCAAGAATAAAATATATGAAAGGATTAGATTCTTTAATTAATTATAATCCAGATAAAGTTATAAATAAAATAGGAAGTCATTCAGAAGTTAAATCTCCTAATTTTAAATATATGTCTTCAAGAATTGATAAAAAAAATTGTAAATTACCTTCTTATATGCAAGGAGTTCATGATAGAAAAAGTATTGATACTATTAATGAAAAATCTTTGCAATTAAATAATTATTCTAATAGTAAATATTTAAATGCTTCTAATTCTTTTTGGCCTAAGAAAAGTTATAATAATATTATTAATTTAAATTTACTTAATAATCACTTTTTAAATAATGATGATTATGATGAAGGTTTTAAAAGTCAAAGAGAAATTTTAAAAACTTCTTTAAGTTTTTTCCATAAAAATTATGATGAAATGATTAAAGAAGGAGCTTTAAATAAATTCGATAATATTACTTATAAAACTATTAAAAGAGAAAATAAAATAAATATGAAAGAAATTGATAAATATCTTATTAATTTTGAGGATGAAGATGATAATAAACAATAAAATATAAATATTTACATTCAATAAGAATAATTTTATTTATTATTTTTATATAAATTTTTATATTATAGAATTAAATTTATTTCCTTTAATTCCCTTAATTAAATCAATTCAAAGTTAAACAGTATTTAATAATAAATTATAAAGTTAAAAATGTAAATAAATAAACTAAAAAATTAATGTTATATATATACTATTTAAAGAATAATTAAAAGACTATATTAAAAAAAAATAAAAAAAAATGACTGCCGAGGTAATTGAAAATAATGATTGTTCACTAATAATGTCAAAAATTTCATCTTTTAAATATAGAGATAATTTTTTTAAATTAAATCCGGGAGATAAAACAAATGATAATAGTTTAGAAGAAATTGATTCTCCAAACAATGTAAATCTAAGAAAAGATGCTTTTGGGAATTTAATTAAAAAAGGAAAAAAAGAACATAAAATAACATTCATAGATGAAGTTTCAAATAATAATTTAGTTGAAGAGTTTAAAATTGAGAAATTTAAAATTAAAACTCATTTCAATCAAAAAGAATATAATATGTATATTTATAAAATGTATGATAAAAAATTTAAACAATTTTATAATTCGAAATTAGATGATAAAGTGGAAACAAAATGTGAAGCTTGTAATATTTATTAAATTGTTTGAGAATTTATAAAGTAATTGAATTATCATTTTCAATTTAATTATCTTATTTTTAGAAACGATAATTTCTGAAAATGATTGTTAATAAATATGTAAGATTTATATCACATAATGGTTATGTTTATAATTTTATAATTTATGTAACACTTAAAATAAAGTTTTGTAGTTTTAATTATAAATAAAGAAATTTATTAAATAATTTTATATATTTATGCACTTAAAAAGATATTTCCAAATTTTTTATTATATTATATTTTTAATATCATTTATCATTATTGAAATAATAAATCAAAGAGAAAATTTATTCTCTTTGATATAATATTAAACATCATGACATATTTGAAAAATCTTTTTATAAAAAAAATTAATTAAATTATTTTAATATCTTTTAATAAAAATCTAATAAAACTTTAATCATATACATATTTTGCGCTGATTGTCCTTTTTAAATATTTATAATAGTTTCAGTTTTTAACTTTCATTTAATCAGATGATATGATTTTAAAGGGTTTTTAAATTAATTTAAATTTAAATCAAACTCTTTAATATATTATATATCAACTAATTTAATAGTAATTTCGAAAACAATGAATTTTTCATTTAAATATAAAAAATTATCTTCACAACATTAAATTTAAATTAAATATATAAATTCAAAAATTAAAATCCAATATTCAACAATTTTTCAAATATACTTGGTAATAATTCAAAAATAATATATATATAAATATTATAATTATACTATATCAAATTTAAAAATAAATGATCCTATATTCAATAATTAGAAAAATTATACAGGAATAATTAGTTAAATACATAAATCAATATTATTATACTTGATTTTTGATATATGAATACTTCTTTAAAAAATCCAAAAGTTAAAAAAAAAAACAAAAAAAAAATTTGACAAGAACCACATTTTTTAAATTGTTAATTTCCTTTAATTTTACAATGAATGTAATGTTTCCCAGTTCTAAAAATCATATTATTTTTAATTTCTAATTTTGAATTGATTAATAACCAAATACCATTAGTTGAAGGTTTTGAAATTTTTTCAACAAAAGAATAGAAACCGTCAAAAATAAAAAATTCATCTTTTACAATATCATAATAAAAAGTTAATTGAACTCTACTAATTCCTTCAATATAAGGTAAAACAATATCATTTTTTTTACTTTTTCCTATAATAATGCATTTTTTTTCTTTAAATTGAAATTTTTCTTTTTTTCCATTATTCACATCAACAATAACATAATTTAAAGAAGGTTTAACAATAAAATCAATATAACAATTATTATATATTAAGAAAGTATATTTAATTTCAGGTTCAATTAAAATTTGTTGTTCAATTTTTAAAAAAACACCATTTCCTTTATTAAAGTCTTTAATATAATATTTTTCTTTATTGAATTCAATATCAAATTGATGTGATTTAATAAATATATCATCAATAACAAAATCAACTTCATTTTCATCTTTATCTGGATTTGAACTTGAAAAAGAACTTGAAGAAACAGAATTTTCATTTGCATTTCCACATCCAAAACTATATATTATTTGATTTATATTATTTTTTTCTATTTTTATATTTGTTTCTTTAGTTGTTAATACATTTTTATTTATTATTAATGTTTCTATTATTTTTTGATTTTCATTTGTTAATTTTAATATTAATGTATTTTCTTTTATTAGATTATTTATTTTATTTGATGAAAATAAACTTGTTTTTAATGCTATTGCTGAATTTGAGTTATTTAAATGAAAATTTTCCACTGAACTATTATCTGGTAATAAATGTCCTTTTACAGTGTTTATATTTGATTCATTTATATTTTGTTTTTCTATTTCATTTTCTAATTTACTTTCATCGTTTATTTCATTTTTTAATTCTAATTTTTCTATTTGATTATAATCTCCTATTACACATCCCATTTTTAATTTAATTTTTATTAAAAGAATTATACAAAAAGGAATTTTCAAATTTTTTATTTTTTTTTCGAGAAAGGAAATTTAATTATTTTTTTTTTAAAATTACATATATTTTGATGTTTTTAATAAATTATGGTTTTGCTAATAATTATTTGATTGTAATTTAATATTTAACAGAAAAGAATAAAAATATTTTAAATAAATAAATTAATTTTTTTTCATGGAAACGTTTGATTTTATTCTTACTTTTTTTTTAGGATTTATAATAGTAATTTTCTCTTCAATGTTTTTTAATACTTATTTTTTTGATTATAAGAAAAAAAAAAATAAAGAAGATATATTAATTTTAGAAAAAAGTATTGTAACTTTAATATGTTATATTTTTTATATGATTATTTGTTTCTATTGCGCTTTTGATGATGATGATTCCACAAATTTAAGATTATATTTATTTAAATTCCAATTGAATTTATTTAATCTTTTTATTACCATATTTTTTATCATAAGATTATTTATGTCCTTAGAATTTTATTTTTATTTTAAAAACCCAAATTATATTTTTAACTCAATAATATATAATTATAAAAAACACTTTTGGTATGAAATAATTTTAATAATAATTCCCCTTTTATTAAATTATCCAATTATTAAAACTTATAAATTTTTCGATAAAGATAATAAATTAATTCCATTTTATTTATTCGACGAATTTAAATGGTTCATCCTAATAATTATTTCATTTTCAACTTTGCATATATATTTAAAATCTTATAATATAGTTAGATTATTTAGTTTTAAAACAAAACAAAAATTTAAAAAAGTATGTAAAAAAAATATATTATTATCACTATTATATTTATCATTTTCCTTATTTCATGGATTTAAAATATCATATATAAAAATCAAAGGAAAATCAATAGAAGAACTATATAATTCTTCTTCATATTCATCGTTAATATTAGTATTTTTAGATAATTTAATAGAATTATACTTTTTAGTTATATCTAAATTTTGTCAATATAAATTAAAACAAACATTAATTGGTTCAATAAGAAAAACATTTATAAAAAGTGAAAATAGTACAAAAATAGAAAATTTAAATACTTTATTAAATTCAGTATCTGATTTTTCAGAAGATTCTTCTTCTTCAAGATTTACTTTACATATTTCAACAGGAGATGAAGAATTAGTTGAATGTTATAAAAATGGATATATATTTGAAGATTATCTTTATGATTATTATGATGAATTTTTAAATATTAGTTTATTATCTATTTTTAATGTTTATCAAGATAAAAAATTTAGTGAAAGAAGTCAAACTAGAGCATTAAGAAAAGCTTTTAATGTAAGTAATACTTTATCTATGAGTAAAAGTAAATCTGACTCTAATATTTCTTTAAATCAAATTCCTCATAATAAATATAATTTTATTAGAAGTGAGAAAAGAAATGATTTTAATAGATTTGAAAATATTTTATTTGGAAAAGATCTTGAAAATTTAATTAGAGATAAAGATTTATATTTAAATGTAAAGATTTCTTCTTTTTATAATCACAATATTATAGAAGTTTTAAATGCACATAATTCAAAAGTTGAAAATATAACAAAATCACTTTTAAAACATATGAATGTTAATAATAAATTAATCGATAATTCTTCTTCTTTTGAAAGTTTAATTTGTTTTAATGTTAAAAGTGATTATTTTAACAGTTTAAAAAATTTATCATTAAAAACAAAAGACAATGAATATCAAATTGATATTTTTCAAAGTAATACTATTACAAATGAATTAGATACAATATTAGAAAAATATTTTGTACATATATCAAATACAACAAATACTTTCTTACCTTTAATATTAGGAGTCTTTATAATAGAAATAAATGATATTCAACCAATATTATTTTTTATTTCAAGGAATTCAATAGTTGAAAATATACAAAAAGATACTTTTTCTTTTTGGCAACTTGTAAGATTTTCAAATAATGATGTTTTAAGTTTATCATCATCACAAAGTATTAATAATTCATATATAGTTAAAAATGATCCTATATTTGAAAGAAGTTATGAAATAGAAACAAAAGCAGATGATGTTAATCATAATAAAATAATATTAAAAAATTATAATGAGTTTATGGATATATTAAATAAAGATATTTCAATTTTAAAAAGTTTAAATTTAACTAGATATAATTTATTAATGATGTATTATGAATATGAAAATGAACAAAAACATGAAAAAAAAGGAAATATTACAATTAAAAAAAAAGGAAGTAAAGCTGAAATTATTAATATTGGTTCAATTAATAATAGTGAAAAATCTGCTTTTTCTATTCCAAATGAAGATGAGTTTTTAGCTAATGATGATTTAGATTTAAATAATAATAATAATGATGTTATAGATTTAAATAATAATAATAATGATGTTATAGATTTAAATAATAATATTAATATTTGTAGTTATGATGGTACCTTTCATCATTTTAATTGTTTGTGCTATTTTATGTTTGAAAATATATTTGATTTGAATAAAAGCTTTTTTCTAAAAGAAAAGTATTCTAATGATTTTTTAAATAATATGAACAAATATTTTGCAGAATTTAAATAACATATAAAAAGTACATTATTAGGATTTCATATAATTTATTAAAAATTATTATTTTAAAATTTTTTAAATTTTTTTCGTTAAATAAATTTTAGAATGGATGAAACTGCAAAAGAATTTTTAGATTATTTATTATATATTGGATTTGTCTCTAAAGATTGTTTGGAAAATTTTTTAAATTGTTTAAATTCAAATGTTAATTCATCAGAAAAAATAAAAGAAATATTGTCAAACACTTTTTATTTTTATTTAAAATCATTAAATGATGATTATCAAAAAAGATTAAGTTCAAAAATAGTGAATAATTACTTTATAAATAAATATAAAGTAAATAGAAAAAAATTTGAAAATTTAATGAAAATATATGAAAACTTTCATTCGAAAAAATATAAAATTTATTTTTTTCTTTGGTTTAAAAAAACCTTTTCATATAATACAAATAAAGAATATTATCATAAAACAATAAAACAAAATGATAAAAGTAAAAATAGTAGAAATAGTAAAAATATAGATAATGAAGATGATTCATTAATGAATAATTGTTATTCAGAACAAAAAATAAAAAGTAGAAAATATATAAGAAATTCATATTATAATAATTTTTCCAGAAATCAAAATTTTATATCTAGAACAATAAGAAGTAAAAGTAATAATTCTTCAAAAAGTATTATTCAAGATTTTATGAATAGACAAGATGAATTTAATAAAAATAAAAATATTAAAAAAGAAAAACTAAGATTAAAAAATGAAGAAGAATATATTTTATTATGTCCTTTTTCTCCTAAAATTCAAGGAAAAAATTATAATAAAAATAATAGTAAAGAATCAATTGATGTTTATCAAAAATTATATGATGATTATAATAAAAGAAAAAAAAAAGAAATAAAAAAAATTAATAATTATTCTAATAAACATATTAAAAGTGATAGTTCAATTTCTGTAAAAAATAATAATTCAAATGCAAGAAAAATTATTAATCAAAGTAAAATAGATAAATTATATAATGATTATAAACAAATACAATATAAAAAAAAAGAATTAGAAAATAAAATTAATTTAGAAGAAGGAATTACCTTCAAACCATTTATAGTAAAAAAGCCTTTATATAAAAAGAAAAAAATATAAAATAAATTATTACATTTATTACTGTGGATTAATATAAAAAGCATTGGAATAAAAAATAAATTCAGTGTTAAAAAAGAGATTATTTTATATATTCTAAACTAAATTATTATTATTTAATAAAATCAATTGATAAATAATGTAATATAATATTATCTAACTATTAAAATAGGTTTTTTAAAATAATTCTTATTTAAAAACAACAAAAAAAAATTAATGTAATATCAAAATTACATTAATTTTAAAAAACCTTTTTTAATATAGTTTTATAATTAAAGAACAAAATTTATTTCTTCCCATCCTTAACATGAATAAAATAATTATATATTATTTTTTTCATTATCCTCTTTAGATTAATAACAAAAATAACAAAATTAATATTGAAAAAATAAAAACAAAATAAAAAAAATCAAACAATCTTTTATTATTCTTTTTAGCATTAGCAGAGATATAAAGTAGTAAATTCTCGAATATTAAAATAAACAAAATATTTTTGATCTAAAGGAATATCTTTTCTTCTAATAAATTCAATTCATTTCCTTATATTTTCAAAATATATGTTTATCAAATGAGCTATTTTATTATATATTTAAATAATATTTTATCATAAATTGGTTTTCTAATATATTTTTTATTGTCATTAATCTTATTCTTGCACTCTATCACTTTTATTTCTACTTATTACTTTAACTTTTTTTTCAATATATATATCATTTTTATTTTAAAATAAATAATGATAATTCTCATTGTTTAAAATATTTTCCAAAAATAAAATAAAGGTTCACATATAATATTAATATTTGTTTCTGGAGTCATCATTAAATATAATAATTAACTGATTCATTAGTTTTATACATTAAAGAATTTATATATCATTGGCAGTTAAAATTTAAAGATAAACAAAAAGTTAAACAACTTTATCTTTTTTCTAAAAAATAAAATATAGTTAATCATTAGCATGAATATGAATTTTTGTTAAATTAATCTTTTCATTAAAATTTTAATTATTTTTAATTATGTTTATGTAAATAAAATTAAATATTACATTTTGAATAAATATATTATAAGATTGTTTGATTAAAAAATTATATTCTTTGGATTGAATAATATTAAAAATATTATTTAATGGTTCCGGTTATTAAAGTAGAAATAGAAATAGGTAAAATTCACACTCCAAAGCCGATAAATATTTCAAATAAAAATATATTTTCATTTAATAAAGTAATAAGAACTCCAATTGAAAAGAAGAAATTAGAAGATATTTCAATAGAAGAAATAAATAATGATTTTAAATTATTTAAAGCTAAAAGCGAAGAAAGATTTTATTATGATGAAGTTTCTTCTATTTTATCGAATAAAAATACAAGACCTAATACAAATGATTCTAATAATATTAAAATCGAAAGATGTATTAATCCTTTTTATAAAAATTTCCCTGATGAAGAAAATGAAAAAAATATTAATAAATAGGTTTTTCGATATAAATAAACTTTAATATAAATTCTCTCTTTATCTTTTAAATCAATGAAAGATATTATAAATCAAAATAATGAGTTTTTTATTAATAATGAAATATAAATAAAAAATTTAAATTTTAAAAATATTGATTTACTCACTTAATTTTAATCTTATTTTTTAATTAGTCTTTTTTATTTTCTTCTTTTTCATTTACTTTCTCTAATCCTTTCTCATACTCTTTTTCTTTTTGAGAAAGAAATTTTCTAATTTGCACAAGAATTATTGTTATAAAACTCATTATTAAAAGAAATACAATATATATCGTAAAAATTTGTAAAATAAACAAAAAATCAATATTAATTTTATCCATTTATATTAAAACTAAACAAACGAAAATAGTTTAATCTAAATTATTATTAAATAAAAATAAATATGAATTTTTATATATTAAATAATATTATAATTGTAGATATAGCAATTATAATAAATAATTTAATAATTAAAAATATATTTAATCTTATATATTTTTACTGAAAGAATAATAAAAAATTATTTATATAGTTAATTGATAATATTAGTTATTTTAATAATTACTATTAAAAAATAAATTATCATATATATAAAAATTTGGGGATTGGGGATTGGGGATTGGGGATTGGGGATTGGGGATTGGG
>JAEEGK010020702.1_pt1 | contig 13962 bp, 10 predicted proteins | sample 8958771 | NCBI WGS metagenome assembly JAEEGK01 (sample SAMN16246547, study PRJNA631951) | gut metagenome | biome: gut microbiome; feature: rumen; material: SC-attached | host: Bos | place: Iran: Karaj | collected 2018-10 | reverse complement strand
AGACGCTGGCCATTACCGAGAAGACTGGCCGTCTGGTAGCCATCAAGGTGGTAACCGACGAGAACGACCTCATGATTATCAACAAGAGCGGCGTGCTCATCCGCCTGAAGGTGGCCGACGTCCGCGTCATGGGCCGCGCCACGCAGGGTGTACGTCTCATCAACCTGACGAAGAAGAACGACAGCATCGCCAGCGTCTGCAAGGTCATGTCCAACCAGGAGGAGGACGTCGAAGAGGCCGAAGTGCTGCAGGACGAGGAAATACTCGAGGGCGACGCCCCTGAGAACGAGGCCCCGCTGGTAGACTTCGCAACAGAAGAATAAATTGTTTAACCAATAATTATTGACACTTATGAAAAAGTTAATGATGGTGGCCATGATGGCCGTTGCCACGACCTCAGCCTTTGCACAGGCCGACGTGGTAAAGAATGCAAAGAAGCTCTTGGATAAGGGCAGTGTGACAGAAGCTATCTCGGCTGTACAGCCAGCCCTGACCGCAGGTACTAACGAGGATAAGGCCGCTGCTTGGAATCTGCTGAGCTCAGCCTACTACAAGCAGTTCTCGGATATTCAGGCCAAGAAGATTGAGAACCAGGTGAAGCAGACCAACGAGCCCGTGGACGAGGCTACCATGAACAAAGCCGTCGTTGCCGCCCTGGAGGCTGCCATGAAGTGCGACGAGTTCGACAACATGCCCAACGAGAAGGGTAAGGTGAAGCCCAAGTTCCGTCAGGCCAATCAGCAGATTTATCAGAACGGACGTCTGCAGTGCATCAATGCCGGACAGTACGAGTACAACCAGAAGAACTATGCCGGCGCCTTCAAGGCTTTCGCCATGTACGTCGACAGTGGTGACTCTCCGCTCTTCACCGGCATCGACATGAGCAAGGACGAGTACAAGTATGAGGTGGCCTACTTTGCCAGCCTCTCAGCCTACCAGTCGAAGGACTACGCTAACGTCATCAAGTATGCCAAGATTGCTGCCCAGGACGAGTCAAAGGCCAAGGACGCTACCGAGATTCTCGTCTTCTCGAAGAAGGAGACCATGAAGACCAAGCAGGACACCCTCGAGTACATCGACATGCTGAAGGAAGCCAGCGCCAAGTTCCCCCAGGACAACCGCTACTCAGCTTGGATTGGCGACTACTATCTGCAGTCGGGCAACCCCGAGCAGCTGCTGAAGTGGGCCGAGGACGAGATTGCAAAGCGTCCTGACGACAAGTTCGGCTATACCTACAAGGGCGAGGCTCTCCGTATGTCGAACAAGTTCGACGAGGCTGTGGAGTGCTACAAGAAGGCTTTCGAAATCGACCCCACCTACGTGGCTGCCGCTTATCAGGCTGGTGTGTCGCTCAACTCCAAGGCTATCAGCATGAAGGACGAGCTGGCTGACAAGAAGACCGGTAAGCTGACCGTCGATAACGCCAACAAGATCAAGGCCGTGCTGCACGATGCCAAGAACTATCTGGAGAAGGTTCGTGAGCTCGATCCCAACCACGAGACAGTTGACTGGCGTTACGCCCTCTATCAGATGTACTACTCACTCGGCGACAACGAAAAGGCTTCCGAGATTGAGAAGATGCTGGGCCAGTAATCATCCGATACTGCATATCGTACGAAAAAGAGGTGGAGCAACTACTGTTCCACCTCTTTCTTTTCGACTACACACCGGAACCGACCCCGTGTGTAAATGACTGAGAAACGATAAGCAATGCAATTTTGAAATATTGCTACATCAGCTTACGGTACTTGCCCTTGTCCTCGCCAGTCCGAATCTTCTGCGCCAGCCCTTGATCTTGCAGACGCTTCAGTCGGCTACAGATGCTGCCTGTTTTACCCTCGTAGCCGAAGCAATGGTCAACGTCGTCCGACGTGAACACCTGAGGCAGCCTCTTAAAGCCCTGCCACGTCTTCTGCTTATGACACACATTTGACGCTTGTGCCGCAGCCAGGTCATCGTAGTGTTTTTCAAGGATGGCCTTGCAGTAGTGCTCCTGGAACGCCAGTTGCGCGTTAGCAATAAGGATGGCCAGGCGCACGTCCTTCTGGTCAACTTTGAAGTTGGGGCCGCACTTCCAGCGCCCATCAGTGTCCTGCACCATCTGATCCCAATGTCTTGACACCACGAACGGCAGTACGAAGTTGATGGCATGCCAACATGGACGTTTTACCAAATCCTCTTCAGCGTAGTCATGGTCTTCGCCGGCGTCGGCCATGTGATGCTTGGTCCAGAGCTGCAAAGCCTTACTGATAGGTTCACAAGGGATCTCACCCTTACAGCTGTCCAGCCTATAGGCCCATTCACGCAGTTCATCTTCTCTCTTACGAGCGGCATCATCGAAAGGCGACGGCTCCAGCATCTCAAAGTTACTGTCAGCGTTAGGAACAATGGTAAATCTTGACATGAGTCCGTTCACGTTGTTCTTTTCCGTATTAAGAGCATTGAGAGCGTCCTCTGTGCCCGTATAGCAGCCATTGAAATGCACGGGTGATTCCCCTATTGGAGCGTTCGATGTCTTAAGATATGCGCCATGCTTCTCTGAGTGATAAGATTTGAGCCAATAAGTCTGCATAGCATCCATGTGGCTTTTTTTCATCTGATTCAGTGTGTTCTGTAACTCACTGTCGAAGATACTGCAGTGCTCATACCATTCCTCGCCGTCAATAGTCTCATGGTTGTTGGCCTCAGCCTCACGCAGGGCCGCTGTGGACGTCTCTGCCGGAAGGGCCCGATAAATGCCGTTGGGTCGAGGTTTTTTGTTCGACTTTCCGCCATTGTTCTGCTCTCTCTCAGCGTTGTAGGCATTCAGGGCATCTTTCTGAGGAGCATCGGCCACATGGATAGGCTCCATCATGATTTCCTCCAGATCAACAGCCACCGACTTCATACCACCCATACGTCCGATGAGCATCACCAGACTATTGAGACGGTTCTTCTTGCCCGGCTTTGGCCAGAAGTAATACCAGCAACGAGTCAACAAAGTCATGGCAAAGGCACCACCAACGAAGAACACAGCAGGATAGTACTTCTGCTTCATACGGAAGCAGAGCAACCTCAACAAAACGAAATAAGGAATGAGTTTTGCAAACTCAGCACCGATGTTCTCCAGCGTCTGAAGAATCTCCAGTTGCATGGCCGCAGCCTGCCCCTGTTCCACACCGCGCTGCTCCAGTTTCAAGACCGAGTACTTACGACCTGTCACCTGTTCAATGGCCTTACGCATGGCTTTCGATGGTTGCAACGAGTTATAGTTCTCGCTCTCACGCTTCTGGAACAGCTTGCGGCCACCCTCCACGATGCGGTCAATCTCGGTCATACCGCGCTCAGCAATCAAGTCTTGCACAAACTGAAACGTCAGCAACTTGTTACGAGCCAGTTCCCAGTTACCGTCGTACAATACGATGAGGTCGTTGAACAGGTCGCGGGCAGCATCATGGCGGCAGTTCGGGCCATTGGGATACATGGCCAGCACAAAGTCGGCAGGATCGTATCCGAACACCAGATACTTCTCCTTCTCCACATCCTTCGGCACCACCTGCGCAGCCAAGTCCTTGGCGGCCTCATCGCTGGCAGTCGCTTCTGGGGTTAACAACTGTCCGCCCTCCGAGGGAGCTGCCGCATTGCTGGGCAGCTGATGGTCAGAGTTGGTGGCGGCACTGTTTCCTTCACGATACGAATCGCCGTACTGACGGTCGAATTCGTTTTCAAACAAATTGGGATCTTCCATACTGTTTTAAAATTTTAAAAAGTTACACATATATATTAATAATAAAAAAGTTTATTTTCGTCAATCAGGAGGATATCTTCGTATCTGGGACAGAACGAAAATTTGTCACAATTAATGCAACTGTTATCGGTCACGTGCTTGCCCGTAGTTCCGATGACGTTGAGCATACCCAGTGCCTGTGCCTGCTTGTACTGCTGGTCTGCTATGTTCCCGCCTATCTCCGGATTCCATTCGCTCACCAGTCTTAGGCCTTCGCCACTCGATGTCAAGTGAGCCAGTCGCGTCTTCCAAGGATACGATGGCGCAAGTGTCTTCTCATACAACTCTTGAGGAGGAAAAGGCAAATGGTCATAGTCACTCATAAAGAGTCCGCTCAGGTGCTTCACATTTTCCTGCTTGCGACGGCGATATAGAATTGGCTGACCATTATCATCCAACTTTGGATTATCGTCTTTGTCCAGTCGTGGCACCAAAGCAAACTCCTTCACACCATATACGAATCCCGGCAGCGATGTCTTCAGTTCCTCGCCCCATTGAATCAGGCGCAAAGGTGTGGGTTTCAATGCAAATTTTTCACCAGCACGCGGCTTGGCCAATTGCTCAATACACCATTGCTGATAGTCGCTGCGATGAGTCCATTCATCAAGAGGAAGGCCTTCGCGAACAGCTTTGATAATAGCCCTGCGAGTACTGATTTTCCAGTTCACCTGTGTATTACGCACCTGATTCGAGAAGATGGCCGCCGTGCAGGGTTCGCACGACGCCCAGTAGATGTTCGATTGCCAAACAAATCGCCAGTTCTTTTCCATAATACCTTATAATTTATTGTGGTTCAAAATTTCTGTGCGGTTTCGCGCTATGCAAACGTTCATAGCAGACTGCGCTTGTAGCAGCATACGTTCGATGTTGCTGTTACAGTCCAACTCCGTTAAGATACTTAATTTACCGTGCTCACGATCCAACCAAATCTGGAGTCCCATACCATTGTCGAGTAACATGCGGCCCTCCGACCCCTCTGGCAACTTCGGCAATTGCTTGCGCTCATTTTCGGTCAGAACCAGGAACTGATCGAGCAGTTCGCCTACGGGGTCTTCGCTCTTTCCGTCACAATTCAGATGAACACTATAACTCGACTGTTTCTCACCTTCACTTTTATAAAAAGAAGAGTCGCCAAGCTGTTTCAACATAGTGCGGTTGCTGGGTTTCGAACCCACTGGAATGAATTCCTTGTAGCCGTTTCGCCACTCATTCAGCTTTCCTCTCGTTGTTACATCTGGCCTTGATTTGGGGCGAGTGATGTAGGAAGCTGAGTCCCCGCTTGGCAGGGGCTCAGCTGTTGTGGATTGTTTCTTACTCATTGTAATCAATGTTTTTGGTGTCGTGATCTAAAATGTAGAGAATCTCAATGAGCAGGCGGTCTACGTGGAATAGACCTGTCATCTCTGGCTTATCTTTACCGGTGATGCGATAATGCATTTCAGCGATTAAGTAAAAAGCCATTTCCTCCTGCATCTCCTTGGAGAAACCACGGAAGCAGTTGGTCAAGTGAAACACAGAGGATTTGTCACCTCCCAGTTTCAATGCATCGATGACATCCTGAGCCATCTTACAAATAGGGAAACGCGCGTTATATTCTTCGCGTGTGAGGAACTCTGAGCCAAGACGTACTGAACCTTCAGCCTTGGTGCCGCGTGCGGACTTTGAATACTTTTTCGTTGCCATAATCTTTCGATCTGATTACGGCGGCAAAGGTACGGGGGCTATGCAGGGACAGAAAAAAGCTATGCAGGCATAATGAACCTGCATAGCTGCATAGCGCGTTAATATGTGTTAATCGTTATTTTGTTGAATCTTCAAATATTGCTTTAAACTGGTCTTTCTTCTCCGCAGACATATCTTTAAAATCTTTTGCCCACTTCAAATCATAGACTCTGACGATATCTTCTATCAGTTTGTAAAGGACTTCGGCTTTTTTGTTTGCTACGTTTCGGGGTATCTCCATAAGAAGCTTGACAAGATGAACTGCATCGCTTTTCATCTTTGGTGTGATTTTTTTATTTTTTTCCTTATCTTTTATCCTGCTGATAGTTGACTGTGATATTCCCGGTTTCCCACTCAACTCCTGAAGAAATTTTGCAAAAGCAGACTGGTTAATACTGTCTGGTGAGAGGTCAACACCAAAAAGATTACTAAACAGGATAATAAACTCGTTAGATGATAATTCCTGCTCATTAAACAGTTTTAGGGTATTCTGAAGTGACTCTAAATCCTCTTTTGCACTGCTCAATTCATTGCGTAAACTATCGTGGTATTCTGAGGACGGTAGCATATCCTCCGCATTATGAACTTTCTGCTTTAATTGGCTTATCTCCTTATTTAATTCATGTACTTTCTTTTCCTGAATGCTTATTTCCAGTAAAGCCCGACTATACCGAGCTTCCATTCCTTGTTCAACGGCATGTTCTTCCGACGAGAAGTCCATTCCGTCTAATTGTGCCAAAAACCTAGGTTTCCGTCCCTCATCGCAAAAACTTTCAATATCCCATTTCAACGCATCACGCAGCGCTTCTTTTTCTTCTTTGGTTCTTCCCAAGTGTCGGAAAATCTCAGCTATCCTCTCCATGTCGTAATCATAGGTAAAATACCGCAATGAGTGTCTATAGCCATCATTGTCAAAAGCCTCGCCCAGAGACTTAATGGTGATGGTTCTTGGCGGGAATGAAGGAAGATCAGAGGGTAGTTTTTGGTATTGCTGCTCACCATTTCCCGCGAGTTCATAGAAGTCTGCTTTCCCTTCGGTAGCCCCTTTTGTGTCCCAATCGCGGTAATGCTCGTAAATGTCATCTAATAAGAATTCATCAAAGATGCGTAACTCGCATGCACACTCCTGTCGGCATCCTTTCAATTCAAGATACACCAACGCCATGGTCATAGGCGCGAAGTGATTTACCCAATCAATGGTTCTCTCGGTGTTTTCTGCTATTTCTCGGTAAGAATCTATAGACAGACGGGGGTCTTCGTCCATCAGGATCAAAGTACACAGGTAGTAAGCGTTGTTAAAGATTCTAAGAATTGTTTCGCGTTTTTTAAAACAACCTTTTATCGAAGGCCGCTTTAGCAATCCTTCATAGAATCTGTGTTCTATCGTCATTTCATTGCTTACGCCAAAGTCCTTTAAGGATGCTTTTTCCTTGTATATCAGTTCTCTAGGAATCTCTGTATAATCCATACCGTCATAAAAATTTGCCTGCAAATATACGACTTTTTTTCGGATTATCCGTCATTCTATATTGCAAAATTGCATTTCATTGCAATTTGACGGAAATTGAAGGAGGTGAGAAATAGGTAAAATAAGGCTAAAATTTAATATAACTTATTAATATATAACCACTTATATTAAATCTATATTACCTCTATCTTTTTCTCCCTTTCCCTGAAAAATAAAAGCAATGCAATATTGGAATACCCCCTATCCTAATCGCGCCCTATAGCCACTGATTTTGGACGAGATTACGGCTCGTGCTTGGTGAGATTACGGCTCGCGCCCCACGAGATTACGGCTCGTGTTTCTTTACAAAATTATTGTTCGTTTATGATTGTATTTTGAGATTCCCTTGCCAGACGTTGTTCCCGCAAGAGATTTAATCGTCTCAAGGACTCCTTGCGCGACTGCGGATGCTCTTGCCAATATGCCACTTTCGCTTTCATTTCGGCATTCACCTTCTTGTGGTAGTCGTTCAGTATGATCTCCATTGCTCATTCTTTCAGTTTATTTCTGTTCGCAAAGATAGCTACTTTTGGAGATATTTGCATACTTTTATTGTATTTTTTTGCTTACAAGCACTTTTATTCCATTTTTATTTGTATCTTTGTCCCTTGAACACCGGCTGATTGTTCTAATGGGACAGAAAGCTGCGAGCTTACTTATATGTTTTCATGGCTTCAGCGGAAGCCCGCCGGTGTGACTTTTGAGGGTATAAACAATTGAAGCGTACGCTTTTTATTCAAAACGTCTCTTAAGCTTGGCCGCATACAGACGATCGTAAGAATGATAAAAGTGGATGCTCATGCAATACGCGTGGGCGTTTATCTTATCTTCTTACGAGGGCACTGGCCAAGCGCCTGAGACGTTGGATAAGTATAAACTGTCCACGTTTTTCATGCGCTTGGCTGGTGTCTCACGTTTCTGAACGAATCTCGTTCGCTTTATTCAATATCAATAACTATGGCAAAGAAACTACAACTTGGCTATAGGGAGATAGAGCAACGGCTGGTCGATTCGTTCAGTAAAAAGAGCTCGAACCCAGCAGAGGTTGGCTATCAATTGCTCTATTCCTTTGGCAAAAGCGAACGCGACATTGAGCGTTACAAAGAAGGTAAAGGTGTTCTTAAAACCTTTGATGGACTACTCATCAAGGGACTGTTCTGTTATCAGCCCGTCAGCATGTTTGGCTTGACAAGCCAATTAGAAGATCTGAAATCGAACGAACAGATTATCAAGGCCGCCCCTAAGATTATTGCTGTGAGCGATGGCAAGACGATACTGGCCTATGACCTTCGTGAGAAAGATACTTATGAGAATCAGTTGGAGCGACTGCCCTCAGACTTTGCTTTTTTCTATCCGTTGATGGATGTAGAGCGTGTCCACTATGTAGAGGAAAGTCCTGCCGACATCAAGGCTGCAGAAAAGTTAGCTAAGTTGCATGATGAATTGCGTAGCTATAACGAGTTTCGCAGTAATGACGATCTGCACGACTTGAATATATTTATTAGCCGCCTGCTGTTCTGCTTCTTTGCTGAAGATACGGGCATCTTTGAGGATAACCTTTTTACCAGTTCTATCCAACGATACACCAAAGAGGATGGATCAGACTTGACAGACTATCTGGCACACACCTTTGATATTATGGATGTGTCGCTGCGTAGTGCTGAAACGCTAAGTATCATCAAGCAGTTTCCCTACGTCAATGGCGGTCTGTTTTCCAAGCGTATTCAGATTCCAAAGATGGGCGCAAGGGCTCGTCGCATCATCATCGAGTGTGGCGAACTAAACTGGAAAGATATTAACCCAGATATTTTCGGCTCAATGATCCAGGCGGTGGTTAATCCTGAGGAGCGTGCCAATCAGGGTATGCACTATACCAGCGTGCCTAACATCATGAAGGTGATTAATCCGCTGTTCCTTGATGAGTTGCGTGGTGAGTATAACAAGCTAAATGAGTTCTACGAGCAGAAATTACAGTTGAAGAACATCGGCGCACTCAGTACCAAGCAGTTCTACGATGAGTTGAAGCCTGTGATTAGGAAATGTGATGCATTGTTGAAGCGCATGAGCAAGATGAAGTTCTTCGATCCTGCTTGTGGTAGTGGTAACTTCCTGATTATCACTTATAAGTGTCTGCGATTCCTCGAAATGGATATCCTTGCCTTACAGCGTAAGTGTACACCAGAGGGTGAAATCTTGTTTGTGGATAATAGCGTTATTTCGCTGAGCCAGTTCTATGGTATCGAGTTGCTCGACTTCCCTCACGAGGTGGCCATGCTGTCGCTATGGTTGGCAGAGCACCAGATGAACACGAAGCTCAACGAGAACTTTGGAGTAAATACTAAGGCCCTGCCATTAAAGAACATCACCCAAATCGTCTGTGGCAATGCCTGCCGCCTCGATTGGAATACCGTTTGTCCTCACACTCCAGATGAAGAGGTCTTTATCTTTGGTAATCCACCGTATTTGGGAAGTTCACTACAAGATGAAAAACAGAAAGGTGATATGGAGAATGTTTTTAGGAATATAAAAGGCTGGCCAAATCTTGACTACATTGCATGTTGGTTTTACCTTGGGAGCTCCTATATAAAAGGAACAAAAGCTAAGTGTGCATTTGTTTCTACAAAATCAATTTGTCAAGGAGAGCAGGTCGCTCTGTTATGGGAAGTATTGATAAATAAACAAATATGTTTGAATTTTGCATATTCAGGGTTTAGATGGAATAATAATGCAAAAAACAAAGCTCATGTTTTTTGTGTAATTATTGGAATTGCTAATGAAAGTGAGACAGAACAAGCTAAATTATATACTGAGACAGAAATAAAAATAGGAAAGAGAATAACTCCTTATTTACAATTATCCGATAATAATGTTATTGTCAAGAAAGAGAGGAAAAGTATTTCAAACTTACCTTCGATGGATTATGGTAGTAAGCCCGCTGATGGTGGAAATTTGATACTTGATGCTTATGAGAAAGAAGAACTAATCAGCAAGGACAAAGGGACAGAGAGGTTCATATATAATTATGTAGGTGCTGAAGATTATATTAACGGAAAGAAACGCTATTGTTTATGGATTTCAGACAATATGCAAAATGAGGCACTCAGTATCCCAAGCATAAAGGAAAGAGTCCGTAAAGTCTATGAAATGCGTAAGAATAGTAAGAAAAAAGCAACGCAAGAAGACGCAGGATGTCCTTATCGTTTTGCAGAATGCAGATTTGAGGATACAGAATGTATCATCATTCCAAGACATACAGCTACAGATAGGCGATATATACCATTTGGTTACTTACCAGAAAATAGTGTTGTCGCAGACTCCTCATTTGCAATCTATAATGCTCCTGTATGGTTGTTTGGAGTTGTTACTAGTTTAATGCATATGGTATGGACAAAGATGTTTGGCGGATACCTAGGAACAAGTATCAGATATTCAAACACCCTTTGTTACAACACATTTCCGTTTCCCAAAATTACTATTGAGAAGAAGCAAGAAATCGAGTCGGCAGCTGAGGAAGTTCTGATTACTCGTGAGTATTATCCAGAGAAGACTTTGGCAGAACTCTATGACCCTGACAAGATGCCACAGGATTTGCGCGAAGCCCATGCCAAACTTGATGACATCGTAGAGAGCTGTTATCCTGGCTATCCCTTTGCCTCAGATGAAGCCCGTTTGGAATGTCTGTTTAAACTCTACGAAAAGATGACCTCGAAATAAGAAACTACTAATAACTGAAAAGAAAATATGGAGCAAATAAGTAACAACTCATCCTTTAGCCCTTTGGCAAGCAGAAATATTGTGGATATCCACTATCTGCAGACAGGTAAGGCTACGGCTACTGACGAGTTAGGCATGCGCGAGATGCAAGCCTTGGCCTATAAAGCCCGAAAGAAACGCTTTTTGCTTATCAAGGCTCCACCTGCCTCAGGCAAGAGTCGGGCGCTGATGTATATCGCTCTGGATAAGCTGGCAAATCAAGGCATCAGGAAGGTGGTGGTGGCAGTGCCTGAAAAGAGTATTGGGCGCTCGTTTAAGAATACCAATCTGGTTCATGGTGGTTTCTTTACCAATTGGGAAGTGCCGACCTATTTCAACTTGACGGATGTAAAGAACGAGCAGGATAAGAAGGGGCGATTCAAAGAGTTTTTCCTTTACAGCAAAGCCAAAGTCCTGGTCTGTGCCCATGCCACTTTACGTAATGGTATGAAGGAACTGAACGATGATGCATTTAACAATGTGTTGCTGGCCATCGACGAGTTTCACCATACCAGCGCTGACGCTAATTCAAATCTGGGCGATGTAGTCCGTAGGGTAATGAACAACTCTACTGGGCATATCGTTGCCATGACGGGTAGTTATTTCCGTGGTGATGGTATCCCTGTTCTCAGAGCTGAGGATGAAGCCAGGTTTTATCCGATTACCTATAACTATTATCAGCAGTTGAATGGTTATAAGTATCTGAAGAATCTTATTCTGGGTTACCACTTCTATCATGGCTCGTATCTGGATCATATCGCTGAGGTGCTTGATACGCATAAGAAAACCATCATCCATATTCCCAGCGTCAACCAGCGGGCTGCTACTGGTTTGGGTAAATATCAGGAAACGGCAGAGATCATGAAGGTAATAGGTACGCTGGATCATAAGGACTATAATACGGGTATCTATTACGTTAAGACTTCGGATGGACGGATGCTGAAAGTGGCCGACCTCGTGGAGGATGAGCAGAAAGAGCGTAATATGGTGCAAGCCTATCTGCAAGACATCAAGAATCGTGACGATGTAGATATCATCATTGCTTTGGGAACAGCTAAGGAGGGTTTCGACTGGCAATGGTGTGAGATGTGCCTGACCGTTGGCGTGCGTGGCTCGTTAACAGAGGTGATTCAGATTATCGGAAGATGCACGCGCGACTGCGAAGGCAAAAAGACTGCTCGTTTTGTGAATATGATTGCCATGCCTGAGGCAGAGCAGGCAGAGGTAAAGGTGGCAGTAAACGATTTTCTGAAAGCTATTACTGCTTCGTTATTGATGGAGCAAGTGATGGCACCCAGTTGGAAATTCAAGACGGAAAAAGACCATGATGACGAGCCGGAGGAGGACCTGGCTCATACCATCGTAGTGGAAGGTCTGAAACCCTTTTCGAGCGAAAAGACCAAAACCATTGTGGATAGTCAGCTCGACGATCTGAAGGCTGCTATCTTACAGGACGATATGGTGGTAAAAGCTCTGAGTGGATCGACAACAGCAGAGACTATCACCCAGCACCTGATACCCAAAGTGATACGTGAACGCTATCCAGATTTGTCAGAGGGAGAAGTGGAGGAAGTTCGTCAGCGTGTACTGCTCGACACTATTATAAAAGGTAATGACATCGTAGATGAGAAAGGTAATCCAATTACAATAGCAGGGGGTGATGATGATAAGCCCAGCGAAGGTGATAGGTTGATAAAGATCGCCAATAGGTTTATCAATATTGACAAGTTAAGCATTAATCTGATTGATACGATAAATCCTTTCCAGCGTGCTTATGAAGTCATCTCGAAATCGGTGGATGCCAAGACGCTGAAAGTGATTCAGGACACTATCGCAGAACAAAAATATGACATGACGATGGAGCAAGCCATCAAGCTCTTCAAAGGACCACTTAAGAAATATGCAGCTGAACATGAAGGGAAAATTCCATCAGTGGACGATCCTGATCCTAAATTGAGAGAGTTAGCTGTGGCTTATCAAAAGATTAAAAATGAGAAAATCCGTCACATGATGGGGTTAGATTATGAGGGTTAGCTTATGGAATGGCCAAAAGAGTTATTAGAGATCTTTGATGATCCACTGTTAGAAAGTGTTCGTCCCAAGGCACCAGCGCCTACCGCCAATGATAGAATGCAATCTAAATTGGCAGAGGTAAACGAATGGATCGCCAAGAATGGCAGGGAACCAAGAAAAGATGGTGACCTAAAGGAGAAAATGATGTATGCAGCCATGACGAAGCTGCGTGAAAAAGGATTTGACGTATGGACATAGATAAGGAACTAGAAGAGTTGTTTGATGACCCATTGTTGAAAGTAAGTTACAATGAAGCCAAGCTGTTCGATATCCCTCAGGATATGCGAAGAGTGATTGCCAAGAAGAAGCCTGACTATGTGGCCCAGCATAAACTCTGCGAGAACTTTGACGATTACAAGCCATTATTCGCAAAAGTGCATCGTGAACTGAAACAGGGGCTTCGTTCTTTGGTTAAGATTACCAAGACGGCTACGCTTTCCGAAGGACGCTTTTATTTTGTAAGTGGCCAGATGCTGCTATTGGAAAAGATTGGCGAATTGAAGAAAAGCAGCAACTTCCTGCCAGATGCGAGAACGCGTTGTATCTATGAGAATGGTACTGAGGCTGACATCCTGTTACAAACACTTCGAAAGAATGTTGTGGGTGACGGGTATGCAGTAACAGAATTGCAGGAAGATGCAAATGGAAAGTTCTTTGGGAGTTCGGACGTAACAGCAGATGATAAAGTGACTGGCTTTATATATGTACTTAGTTCGTTGTCGCAAGACCCTGTCATCAAAGAAGTAAAGCATCTCTATAAGATAGGATTCTCGACAAATAGCGTTGAGCAAAGAATAGCAAATGCAGAGAATGAACCCACTTACTTGATGGCTCCAGTAAAAATACAGGCCAGTTATAAGGTGGTTAATGTTAATTCTCAAAAGTTTGAAGACTTGATACATCAGGTGTTAAAACCTGTCCAATTCCAAGTGATTGTATTCGACGATAAAGGTGTTGAGCATCAGCCCCAGGAATGGTTCGTCGTTCCTCTACCTGTCGTGGATGTCATTATCCAGAAAATCATGGACGGTAGTATTGGGGGGTACACGTACAATCCAAAGTTAGAATGCTTGGAAAAACGAATAGTCAAGGAGAAATCAACCTTTGATACCACAGGAATGAAGGTCCTGACGCTCAACAT
>JAEEGK010020701.1_pt1 | contig 13962 bp, 17 predicted proteins | sample 8958771 | NCBI WGS metagenome assembly JAEEGK01 (sample SAMN16246547, study PRJNA631951) | gut metagenome | biome: gut microbiome; feature: rumen; material: SC-attached | host: Bos | place: Iran: Karaj | collected 2018-10 | reverse complement strand
GGGTGGGGACCCCACATAGAGAGATGTACGGGGAGATACCCCGAAGATGAGTAGGAGAGAGATAGAGTAGGTAGAGTAGAATAGGTAGGTAGGTATATGTGAGATAGTTGAGTGTGAGATAATGATATGAGATATAACTGTAAGTGAGATATATATATATATATATATATATAGGTTACAATCTTATATACAGAGGGGTTAATAGTTTGATTTTTTAAATAAGGTGTGGTATAATATTATTAGAGATGGAAAAAGTTAGAGGATAGATAGGGAAATGTTACTTGTTGGTAGAGATGAACAGATAGGCTAATAGGTAAACCGATAACGACAGTTAGAACGGTTATAATTGTTGGTTCGAGTCCAGCTCTGTTCATTAGTATGAATTTATTAGAGTGCGACTTAATAGTTGCTACTTTATCGTTGGAACACAGGCAAGGAGTAGTTCCAAAATATTTTAACGAAGGTGAAACTTCGCTCCTTTTTTCTTTATTCCTCTTTGCCTGAGAATATATATGTGGCGGCGGAACAGAATTTCGCAGGACATTAACCATTTGGTTAGCTTAATTTTTGAGTTGTTGTCTGCCGCCGAAACCTTACTACTTTTTTGATTTGGGGTGAAAAGAATGAAGATTACGCAATTAGCCGCAATCCTTAATGGCACACTTAGTGCTACCGGTATTCTTGAGCAGACTACTGGTGAAAAGGCTGTCGCACAGGAAGACCTTAGTAATATCGTTGACCTCGGTAAGACCGTTCTCGATTATACTGGTCAAGGCAATGCTAACTATGACAGCTTTATGAGAAATCTTATTGACCAGGTCGGCAAGGTTATGTTTGTTGACCGCAAGTACACTTCTCAGGCTCCTAATATTTTGAAGGACGGTTGGGAGTATGGCTCTATTCTTCAAAAGGTAAGATGTGAAGTTCCTGATGCACGCGATAATGCTACTTGGGACCTTTTCAACTATCCTTACAATGGCGGCGCAGCTTATCCTGACCCATTTGAACTTAGCAAGCCTACCGCAACAGCAAAGTTCTTCAACTCTAAGGCAACCTATGAAGTACCTATTACCCTTACCGATGTTCAGCTTCGTGAAGCATTCCGTAGCGCTGAAGAGTTCGGCAGATTCATTGCTATGATTGAAAACCGTATTGCTATGAAGATTACCCTTTGCAACGACGGCTTGATTATGGCTACTATCGCAAACCTTATGGCACAGAAGATTGATGGCGGCAAGCAAGTTAACCTTGTTGAGCTTTACAATGCTATTGCTACTACTCCTACTACTGCCGCAAAAGCTCTTACCGATAAGGAATTCTTGAGGTTCGCTTCTAAGACTATTGCACAGTACAAAAAGTATCTTGCCGCAGCTTCTACTCTTTACAACGATGGCGGTTACTTGACCTTTACTCCTGCTGACAGACTTAAGTTCATTGCTAACACCGAGTTCTCTAAGTCTCTTGATGCTTACCTTTACAGTGATACTTATCACAATGAGTTCGTTAACCTTCCTGGCTACGAAGAGGTTGCTATGTGGCAGGGCACTGGTACTTCTAATGACGACAGACTTAAGATTAACGTTAAGATTGACGACGGTTCTGAAAATGGCGCTACTGTTGTTCAGGATGGTATCGTTGCTGTTATGTTCGACGAAGAGGCAGCTGCTGTTTGCAACCAGAACTACCGTGTAACTTCTGCTTACAACGGCCGTGGCGAATACACCAACTATTTCTACAAGTGGGATGCAATGTACATGAACGATGTTCTTGAGAACTGCGTTGTTTTCGTACTTGATGACTATACTGCTCCTGTTGCTCTTCCTGCAACCGCTCCTGCAGATTGGGATACTGTCTATGCTATCGCAAATTCTCCTTACTACATTGAGGATGAGAATGGTACCGTTACTATCAATGGTAAGACCTATACTCAGCTTTCTGCATCTGACAAGACCACTGCTCAGGGTTACAGCTGGACTGACTACAAGGCTAAGGAAGTTGTTAAGAAGATTGGTTGATTTGAATAACTTAAGGTTGGGGGCGGCAGAAATGTTGCCCCCTTCTTTATAATGTGAGGTGATTAAATGGCTTTCACAGCAACTTTTTACAATGTAAGCGACCCGCCTAACAAAATTGATAAGACCTTAGGAGACCCAATCTATACTGCCACTTGTACTCCTTTTGAGCCGGTAAGCGATTTGCATGGTTCTATTCTTATTGACTGGAGCGCCGCAATAGAGACTGCCAATTACGTAACAATCAGCGGCAATAGACCTCTTTCTTGCTTTATAAAGGATATTGTTAAAGAGATTGGTTCAAGGGCAAGAGTTATTGTTGATATTGACCCTCTTACCACAAATGCAACTGAACTCAAGGCTTGTGATTGTATTTGTGAAACTACTACTGATACTAATTTTGAGAAGTCAAGCCGCTATATCGCAAATAGTAATCTTAAGGTTACAGAGTTTACAATTCATGGCTCTGCTAAAAAGAATACAGAAGATTACCTTGAGATTGATAACGCCGGTTTTGTTGTTGGTATTTATTCTTAATGGAGGTGGAAGTAAATGTATATTAATGTTGGTATTGGTACTCCTGAAAATAAAAAGTAGTACAATGTTGTTGACTACAACTTCGACTCTCAGCCGTTCTACTTCTATGACTATGGTAGCCAAACAATTAAGTCCATTGACCAAGCTTCTTCTGCTAACTACGGCGTAAAAAAATACGATATGCTTGATAAAGATGGACAGACAATTAGTAATGGCGCAATTAGTTTGTACGTAGATTTCTAGAACAATACTGGTCCTTCTTCAATTATAGAACAGTTAGTTGCTCTTAACAATGCGGCTTTTGACCAACTTAGTTTTGGACTTTTCAACGCCGAGCAAGATTGTATTGTTCCTTTTGAAATTACTTATACAAACAGAGCTTCCGGTCAAGGCTTTTCAAGTTCTGAGTCTAATGTTGAGTATACTGAAGTCCAGCTTGCTGACGATGCTCCGGCAAACTGGGAAAGCGAAAGAGTTACTTGCTACTACACTGGTAGAAATTATGGTACAGGTCAGCAAATTGATTATTGCCGCCAGTAGATTTCAACTCAACACTATGATTGGTCTACCTTAAAGACTTATATCGAGAACTGGAATGAATCTAACCCTGATAATCCTATGAAACTTTGGTACAACGATAAACTCTCTAAGCGTGTATTTGTTGGTACTGAAGAACAGGGTGTTTCTTTCTCTGTAAGTAAAGCAGACCACAGCTTCGTTGGCGGTACTTCTAACTATGAGTATCCTTTAACCTCTCCTTTCACTAGAAACGTGTCTACTGTTTATTACTCACAAACAGGCGGCGTTATTAAGAGTGGATTTGACCCTGTTGAGAACGATTATAATTTGTGGACTGTGAACTCTCCTTGGAATACAGGTGGTTATGGTTACTTCATTTCTAGTTCTACTAAAGGTCTTACTCCTTTCTACACAAATGGTAGATTGAGTACAACTGCTCCCGTAACAAAAGCTCATCCTATAACTGAATGTACTCTTCTTCAGTTTGGTCAGGTTACTTTTGGCACTAAGAAGTATTTTGGTGTTTGGAGAGTAAACTACAAGTCTGCTTTCTATTGGGGCTATAAAGGTAATTCTACTAGTAATGAGTGGACTCCTGGCGCATGGAATCAGCTTAGCACTACCGCCGTTACTTATGGTCCAGAAATGAATAGACAAGCAATGATTGAGAGCTTCCAGTTCAGCGGTATTTGTCTTGACGATATTGATGTTGTTCCTGATATTCATGAAGGTAAGATTCCTGTTCCTCCTAAGCCAGGTCCTGGTAGCGGCAGTTACGATTATCCTTCTTTCCCTCATGATGTATGGCATACTAAGGCTTTCAATGTTCTTGCCGGTCCAACAGAAAGTGGATTCCATATCTACTACATGAATAAGGGGGAGTTCGCAACCTTTATTGCAGAAATTAGCCGCTGGTCTTCTTTTGCAAGACAGATGACTAAAGATGCTAGTGATTTGTGGAGCAATGTTACTTCCGCAGAGAGCCTTGGAGAGATTCTTCTTAACCTTCTTGGTTCTGTTGATAATACTTCAAGCGCTATTCTTAATACTTCAGTTGACCTTAATTCAACTATTGTATTCTGCCGTAAAATGCCGCGCTTCGTAGGTGATTACGCAGTTACAAATACCGGCTATCCTTTGAGAATTGGAACTGGTACAATCAACGGCTTGTATCCTAACTATTTCGTTACTGAAAGAGTTGTATGTATGGACGATACTCAATTCCATTTTGACGCAAACACTGATTCTCTTGGTTTCCAGACTGCAACTTTCTATGACCTTGAACCTTACGTTCAGGCAAAGTTGTTCCTTCCTTACTATGGTGAAGTTACTCTTCCTATTAGTTCCTTCATTGATGGCTCTATTGTTGTTAGCTATGCGGCAGATGTATGTTCTGGTAATGGAGGCGTACTTGTTATTACTACTGATAAAGATGGTAATAACTGCACATTTGGTCCTTATCAGTGCGACATTAGCGTTAATATTCCTCTTGCCGTTACAGACGCTAATGCACAGGGAAGAATGCAATCTATGACTAAGGCTGCTGTAACTACTGCTGTCGCTGCTGCAACTGGTGGTACTGGTGTTGCTCTTGCAGGTGCTCTTAGTGCTCTTGATGCCGCCGCTCAGAAACGTGTAAATCAAACAATCTCTACTCTTGGTAGTAACAACGGTTTCCTTACTCCTGAGAACATTATTCTTCAGCTTACTTATCCTGCAACTATTCCTGATAAGGACGGCGAAAAGAATCTTGATGCTACTATTGCTCAGATTGGTGCTTCTAGTTATCAGAATGGTAAAGTTAGCGAATTCCTTACTGGAAAGGTTACCAAATATAGTTATGTTAACACTAGCGGAATTAATGCTACCGAGGCAGAGAAACGTGCTATTGAAGCTCTTCTTAGAGGGGGTGTATATTAATGGCTGTTTTCACTAGCAAAATTATTTAGATTAACTAGGAACAAGCTCCCGTTATGAGTGGTGACAATGTTTCCTATATGTAGGTTGACAATCTTTACTATGCAGAATTTGAGTGTGATACTGTCGCAGACCTTCCTGACCAAGTAAAGACAATCGACTCTACTGCCGTTAAGGGTACTGTTACTCTTGTTACCGGTTCTAGAGCACACATTATTGACACAGATGAAGACTACAAACTTATGTCAGACGGCGTATGGAAGTTACAAAGAGGAACAGATGTTACAGCTCTCGTTAATGCAATTAGCCAGGTTGAGGATGATTTGTTAGATGCATCCGCAGATGCGGCATACGCAAGGTCAGCTATTGAATACTTTATAAGACCTAAACTTGGTGAAATCATTGATACTATCGGAATCAAGAACCTTATTAATTTTGGTTTCATTTCTCCTTATACAAACCAGAATGTAATATATACAAACAATGGTGACGGTACAATTTCACTTTCTGGAACATCAACCGGTTTCTCTTATATTAATGTTGTAACACTTACTCTTAAAGCTGGAGACATATTACATCTTAGTGGCTGTCCAAGCGGCGGCGATTATACATCAACTTATTGTTTGTATATTGCAAAGAACGTATCCGGAGCCGCAACACTTGCACATGAAGAAGGAGAAGGTGTATTATTCACAGTCCCTGAAACAGCAGAATATAACATCAGAATCCTTGCAAGAAACGGTACAAATACAACAGGTCTTGTTTACAAACCAATGCTTTGCACATATGAGAACTGGGAATATACATAGAAGTTCGTTCCATACATCCCAACAAACCAGGGCCTTTAGGATGAGATTGCTCAATATTCTATTGGTAATAACATTACTACTGGAACAAATCTTAACGACTTAACTACTCCTGGTACTTATAAATGTGCATCTGCAACTATTGCCGCTTCACTTCAAAATTGCCCTTGGACAGCTTCTGGTTTCCATTTGGAAGTTATTACTTCTCAAACCTATATAGTCCAAATCCTTAGTCCTATTTCACAAGCCGGCGCAGGAGTTATTTACCGTAGAGGTATTACTTCATCACCTGGTTCATGGTATAAGTTCGAAGGTACAGCGGTATAAAAAATGCCCCCTAGAAATTAATCTAGGGGGTTTTCATTTTACTTTCTAATTTTCTTTGTAATTCCCATAATAATTGCAAGGACGGCATACATAGGTGCGATAAGCGGTACATGATAGCCATAATATAGAACAAAGTAAAGCAGGTTAGATTCTTCACTAAGACTATTGAAAGAAACATGAATCAAACACACACCAAAAAGAATAATGAGGGGAGCGAGCCAAATAACAACATTCATAGCCTTTTTCATTTTTAATTCCTCCTTAACTTTCTATATATATTATAGCATAAATTTCTAAAAATGTCAAATTTAAAGAAGCCCAGTAATTCCATTATCTTCCTGAAGCCAGTTACGAACAACTTCACCTACTTCATTATCTGCAAAGCACATTGAGTTCTTAACAATAAGGTCTTTAATTAGTTTGTGAAGGTCGGTAGGGCAGTCTTTAATAAATCTAACATGGCATCTGCTTGTAGTAAAATCGCTAGAGTAATATGGCGTCATTTCGTCAATTTCAATGTCTTTAGTCTGACGATGGAAGAAAATAAAGAGGTCGGGGCTTCTTAAAATAATTTCGCCGCAAAGCAGTTGTTCACCAAACTTGACGTAAAATCTCTTGAATATATCTTCTTCATAAATAGGGTAAGGGGCTCTGGGATAAACTTTTATTTCCCAAGCACCAGAAGTAATCATTGCAAGCTGGGCATTCTCAAAAGCGAAATACTTACTTGCAGTTTTCTTTGTAGCTTCAACTGTTGCACAATATTCAACTGCTACCTTTAAGTCAGAGCCTTCATAGGTGTAAACTCTGATTTCGCCTTGTGCCATTTTATCTACGTCTTGTAATCCCATTTCAGTAAAGTAAGGGCAGTATTTGTTAACAGAGTTAGCAAGCATATAGATTACGCAGTCTTTACGGTCACGAATCAAGCTGGACAAAAGGTTACAGAATTTAACAAACTCATCTGCCAAATAACCACTACGTGTCATAAATTCATCATAGCAAATTAAATGAAGCTCACCCGCATCCTAACCTTTCTACGTCTCCCAGGTATTTACGCTACGAGTAATACAAAACGGAACCGGGTCTTGTCCTTGTTTCTTACCATCTTCATCATAGAAGGCAAAATAGAAACAATTTGCGCGGTAGAAAGTTCCATTGTATTTGCCATCACTCAACTCAATAATTAAATCAATAAGGCTGGGCTGACTAAATAAAAGCTGGCAGTTCTTTGGAGTAACTTCTTCAGCATAGCGGCGAACATATGCACTTCTTTTTCCTTCCTTGAAGTATTGCTCAATAATAGTTTTCAAAACGCTATAAGTTTTACCATTAGAACGCTGACCAATAATTAAGCGATAACTTGCCTCTGTTGCATCAATCGCCGTCCTGTCATAATATTTCTGTAAGGGCTTAACTTCCGCAGTCTCGCCCTTTTTGTCTTCACGTTTCCTAAATGGATTCCTAAATTTAATCTTCATTCTGTTTCATCTCCATACAAAGGTGTTTCCTCAATTTTAATTCTTTTCTTTTCGTCTGATGTTAAGAAGTTGTATCCTCTTTCAACACCATGTACTCCTATTCGTTTAATATAGGGAAAAATCTGAAAGTCTTTCATCCCTCTGAAATTGAAATTAATAAACGGAGCACCAGTAGCATTTAACTTTTCTAACAACAAGTTCTTATCTACGCCGGCACAGGTAAGTTTAATATTACCATTGAAATCCTCTTTAATATACCACTTCTTACCGATTGATTTGAATGTGGCACAATCTTCTTCTCTCTCCCATTTTCCAAGACGCTCATCAAAATTAAGGCATCTTTTACTGTTAATCAACTTAAATTCTTCTGCTATCTCTTTATTTCTTTCTTCTACTACTTTATGACCTTCTTCTCCAACAAAATAAACACTATCGGTATCTCCATAAACCATATTATTCCATCCAATTTTAGAAGCCACATAATGCCACTCTGCTCTTGAATACGCTACTACCCAAAGACTTACAACATATGGAAGTCCACGCTTTGTGAGTTTTTTAATCTTATCTTCAAAAGTCAATTCAGACGGTAAACAAATAGGTTCAAAGTTTTCTTCTTCTTCCAAATAGACCAGCTTACCATTTTGTTCAAGTGCTTTCATTGGCTGACCATAAGGAAGTTCTGCTCTAAACTTAAAAATGTCTTTTGCAAAAGAGCCTTTTTTCTGTGCGGATTTATGAGCATAAAGGTCTTCAAACATAACAGCTAAGTCACGCGGCAATTCTTTTTGACGAGATTTATAGAATCTAAGGACTCCGCATCTACTCCAAGAGAATGTTTTACAGAACCATTCGTAATCAACGTTAGTTAAACTTATCTGCCAGTTTCTTGGATTCTCTGTATCTCTAATAGCCCAGTATGTGAAACCACTCTGCATGTTAAATTTAAATGGTGTTTTCCAAGCTAAGTTCTCAAAGTAAAAAGTGCCGCACCAAGCATAGTAATTAGAATGAAGAATAGAACCAATCTCTTTAACGTCTGCAACTTCCTAAAAAGGCTCATAAGGGAACTTCTTTCTAGCAAAAAAGCTAAGATGAGAACTAGATAAATCATAAGAATAAACTCTAGGAACTGCCTACCCAAGATAATCTGGATTAGCCCAACAGAAAGATGCTTTATTAAGTTTTTCAGTTATTAAAAGTAACTCTTCTTCATCCTATGGCAATAGAGAATGAACCAGTGTTTTTGCTCCACCATTGCATTGAAGAAAATATAAAGACTACATCTAATTCCACATTTCACTTGCTAACGTGTAGCGATAGTGTGTTTTTAAAGATACTTTATTTACGAGAAACTCCTTTGAGAACTTTTGCTATCTAGTCCTAAAAGCATCTCTACAAACTTCCAATCTTTTTAAGAAGGTTACTTCATCGCAATCTTCCCAAAAGTTTTTAATCTCTCTTAGTTCCAAGTTATCGGCAATCTAAATGAAGAACATTCTATTTTTAGACGCTTTATATTCTTTGTCTTTCATATCAATAAACTTTCCAGCTATAACAAGAAACCATCTTAAGTCTTTCATATACACAACATTGATTTTATCATTTAATTTTATGGCGGCAGAGAAGAAAGATTCAAAACCAATTCCACTCTATACCTCTTCGCCGCCATAAAGCATCCAATTTCCAATATCTTCTTGACCGTTCAAAACTTCCCAACTAAGAGCATATGCATTTTCGTTATAATTCAATGCCATACTCTTGCCACCTCATTAAAAATCAATAATGTCATCCTGCCAACCATATTTATCTTTAAAGGTCGGCGTCACATACTTCTATGCTTGTTCTTCTACTTCTGCTAAGTATTCAGGAGAAAGAACCTTTTTAATTTCTTCTCCAACTCGTGAGCTATCATAATCAAGTGTGCTAAAACTTTCCTTTACAAGACCTGCTTTCTTGAGGTCATTAAAGTGTTTAATAAGCAATGAGATTTGTTTATTATTCATTGAAGTATTAACAGGTCCAGTTTCACCCTACTATTTTGCGAAAGCGATTCTATTGTTCAAATCTCTAAGAGTCAGCTCACTATTGATTGTTCCAAGCAAATTGATAGTTTCGATTGATTTTATGTCTTTCAGTGCCTAAGTTGGATTTCCGCTCTTTGTACGAATAGACTTCTATAAGGTATTAATTACGGCATTGATTTCAGGGACCTCAATCGCACTGTTAATATCTCTTAAATAGCTAATCTACTGCTATGCGACACTTCTTGATTTAACAAGAGCTTTAGTTTGTGCATATGAACGCTTACTTGCCATTTACCTTCCCCCTGATTTGAATCTCACCATCTTTCTTTACCACAAAGACACGGCGGCATTTTAAACAATTCCATTCTTTCCAATCCTTACCAGTTGCAATTAAATTAGAATACTCATTTTTGCAACAAGGACATTCAGGACTAAGTTTTGATTTACCATACTAACCTAAGATATTCATTAAGTTCGCCTCCATGTCTTCATTTCTTCAACCTTCTCCGCGACAAAGCCATTGCCCCCTAAACTGGTATAGACGTCATACAAACCAAGTACAGATTCATACTGTGCTTCTGGAATAACCTACTCCTTTTCGTAAGCAAAGTAAATAGTAAGAATAGCATTACGAAGTAACATTTTATCAGTTGAAGCAGTATTCTCATTGAGCTTTACTATGCCGGCAGCCAACGTTTTAATATCAGCATGAACATCTTCTAATCCATGTCTCATATAATCAAAGTCTCTGCTCATAGCACTAAAGTCTTGTAAAATCTTGTTTGAGTCTGAAAGTTTCTAACTAAGTTCAATCAACTTCTCCTCATGCTAGTATTGGTCTTTTCTGTTCTAGTTACGTTTGTAAAGAGCTCCAATTATGACTCCTATGCCGGCACAACCAGCTGTTACGAGACCTGCAATCCATGTGTAATCCATTAAGCCTCACATCCTGCAAGCCACTTTTTCTTTACAGTGTAGTAGTAGTTGGATTCACCACGATTCAATTCTCTCCCATAATACTCGTAGTCCCACTCCTTTTTTGTAGGCATTCTGTTTTCTAATCTCTAGTATTCTTCAAAGATTTTTATTGCCTGATTACCTAATTGTTTTCTCATTTTAACACCTCTATAATGTTATAAACTTGTACCCTTTGTTTAGAAGATTTGGCGGCACAGAAAGGGCTGAAACTGTACCGCCATATATGAAAGGAGGCTGAAGGAAATAGATAATGGCTATTTTAACTTTTCCCTTCATCTATAAAGTGATTTTGGTCACCACTTTATCAAAAAAATTCATACCAGATAGAAGTCGAAATTTCGATTGCTGTATCCATCTTTCTACTCGATGCGCTTGCTGGAGTTGAACCAGAAAACAATAGTTGTTTTTTCCACTTTTTAAAGATTGCTGTATGCATCTTCCTTCCATCTTCTAATTATATTATAGCATATTTTTTACAAAAAGTCAATATTCTGGGAAGATTCCTACGAGAATTTGGTCATTTACGTCATCGAAGAACTCTTGAATAACATTGAATCTAACTCTGTCACGTTCTGCTTCAAGAAGGTCGGCAGTAATGTGACCATTATCTTCGTTCTTAATTCTCTTCTCGACTCTCATGTAATCTCCACCAGTGAGGGCTGTTCCGAATGCGGTGTCTGCGGCGGCAACACTATAATCTGCGTCTTCGCCATTAACCTTATTTTTAGCATTCTGATGTTTCTCTTCGCTAGTAGCAATTAAGCCAACGACAGTTCCATCAGTAGCATTGTAAGTTGTAGTTGTCTTTTGAGTATCTTTCAATACTCCTTCATAACTGTTTGTTTGAAGTGCTTGACTTGTAGCAAGAATAGGTTTTACATTTCTCTGAATGCCGCCTTCATTACGAAGCTCTTGAACAATTTCATCGCCCTTAACAGTCCAAAGAGGATTGTAAGCATAGCCCATTTCCTCAATCCACTTGAGGTATTTGTACTGGTTTTTAAGCAGAATAGCACGCATTTTCTTACCAAGAGTAGCACTATCTACAACACCAGGGACATCATCGTCATACATAGGTACTGACAACATATTTCTGCCATATTCAGTCCAGTAAAGGTCGGCAAGCTGTTCAGGAGTCATACCTACGTTAATATAGTCAAATTCTGCCGGCTCAATAAAAGCATGAGTAGTAGTATCACGCTTTCTTACAGGTACATAAATATCAGTAAAGAAGTAAGTAGTAGGAGAGCCGCTACCTGTTCCATTACGAATTGCCTACTCAAGAGCGCTAATAGCAGGATTGTTAGTAGAAGGTGTTTTGTACCATGCATTAACTGTTCTCAGATTTCTCAACATTTTCATCACCTTCCTCAATGTTCTTATCCATAGCGTCCTCAATTACTTCTTCAACCTTTTCTTCCTCGGTTGGAGTTTCCTCTTCAACCTTAGTTTCGGGTTCCTCAGCGCTTTCCTCTTCACCAGGAGTCTCTTCAGTTGGAGTCTCGGCAACTGGTTCAGGGTCAACGGCATCTTCAACAACGTGCTCAAGGATAGGATTGATTCTAACCTTAATATCTGTGCTGTACATTTCGTTGACCTGGTCAAAACCTTCTTGCCAGCTTGTAACCATATTCAAAAGACTGACGGCAAGGTAGTCATCCTGAGAATCAATTTCGCCAGTGATAAGACGTTCCTTTTTGTTAATTGCATTTGCCTTGATACCAATAGACTAGAAGAAGTTAGCAATAATATATTGGTTAAGTTCAATAAGCTCTGCAATCTTGTTTGTGGTTGCGGCAGTAGCCATAGGATTGACGTTAATCTTCTCCAAAATGTTCTGTCTTACAACCTAATAAGGATGACCGGCATAGAGTTTCTTCAAAACAATTTCGCCGGCAGCTGCCTAACCCTCAGAATCAGCAGTAAATACGGCTTCAACTCTGGAATTGATTTGTGCACAGTTAATAGAAACCATATTGTCGGCAAGTAAGGTAGCAGTCTACTTAATCAACTGCCAAAGTCCGCCAAACCAGTAAGGATTCTTATCTGCGCCAGTATTGTAAATAACAACACCATTTCTACCAATATCAACAACTTTACTACCAAGAATAGGGTTGGCAATAATAAATTGTTTAGGTCTGTAATATTCATTCGGTTCGCCGCCGCGGCTACCAATACATGCATAGAGCTTATCATTGAAATCAGTAATGCAAATCTCACCGTTAAGGAGCAAGTTCTGCTTCAAATAGTCAATATCAATGGACTCCGGCACGTTTTCAAGAACAATAGCGTCCATAACCTTAGACAAAAGCCACTTGAAATAAAATTGATAGTTCTATTCAACGTCACAGATACCGAAATTAAAACGGTTATCCGGTGTCAACATCTTCATTTATTCTCACCTCAAATTCCCAATGCTGCTTGGGTTTTAGGACCGCATATCCCATCAACTTCAAGGTTGTTATCAAACTGGAAGGCAAGTAAAGCGCCAAAGGTAATGTTACCAAAGTCGCCATCAATTTCACTAACTCTTAGATAGCCGGCAAGTGCCAAAGCAGCTTGCATATCTTTAACATCCTAGCCAAACATACCACGTTTAATAGCTCTCTTGGGTTGCGGCGTAGGTTCAGGTTCAACATTTTCGGGCTAGTAGATAAAGCCTTTAAACTTATAGCCGCTTCCAGCTCCCCAGTTGCCATCTGCACCTTTCTTTCTAGGAGTGGTCCAGAAAGGGTTTGAGCAATTCCAACCAGATTCACTTGTAACAATAGAGCCATCACTATTTATAACTTCAACAATAGCAATATGACCTGCCGCTTGACCAATACCTTCCCAAACAATAGCAGCTCCAAGTTTTGGTTCACTTCCAACCTTCATACCATGGGCTTGTGCATTCTCGTAGATATTCTCAGCATTAACAGGGTCAAAGTAGTCCATTTCAACTCGTTTTGCAATCTCGTGAAATCTGCCGTCAGCATAACCAACACAATTACTGAGGACATTACAGTATTTGTCTGTTGGCTTACCAATAATAGCTCTTGAATAGCCGCCTGCTCCTTTAGTTATATAGTATTTGTTTCCTGCTTCTGGACGAGTTAATCTTGGTTTAAATTCCATTCAACTCACCTCTACTTATAAGCTCCTTCATCTCTTCACTAACAATGTACCAAAACCATACTATTCCTCTAACTTTTTCCTACCTATATTATACCACAACTTATATCATAAGTCAATATATCTACATTACACTATTTCATTATTCATTTAAAAAACACACACTCCACACACACAGAGTCCACTGGTTCAGACGCTCGGTCGTTGGGGAGACTCGGTCGCTCAGAGGGAGGGGCGCACTCCAGGG
>JAEEGK010020696.1_pt1 | contig 13965 bp, 16 predicted proteins | sample 8958771 | NCBI WGS metagenome assembly JAEEGK01 (sample SAMN16246547, study PRJNA631951) | gut metagenome | biome: gut microbiome; feature: rumen; material: SC-attached | host: Bos | place: Iran: Karaj | collected 2018-10 | reverse complement strand
AGCCATGACAGGAATCCGTCAGGTGTCATGCTCTCGGCTATTGTTGATGTCATGCTCTCGGTGAAGGCAGCGGCCATTCCATGGAGCTTCATGCGGTGCATCAGGTCTAGCGACACCTGATTGCGGTCTTTCTCCTGCACGATAGGGGCAGTCTTATTGTTTGTTTCCATTGCTGTTGTCCTTTTTGTTGTTGATAGATGTTGAGTAGTACTCCTTCCCGCGTATATTCGAAGGGCGGCTTACATTTGCCAGACAACCCACCTCAAACAAGTTTCGAGTTTTACCCTCGGCAAAAAACAAAACGATTTTTGCCAAGTCAAATTTAACAAATCGGGCTATATAATTAACATTAACACCTATGGTGGAAGCATGGTGATTCGTTTCACCACACATTCCACCATCAAATCACGATGGATTCACCATTAACATTTAATAGCTATAGCTACACTTTGCTACATATTGCTACGTCATCGCTAAATGCTTTTATTGCCGAATATCATCGTAACTTACTGTGATTCAATGCCGCTACTCATCAATACATCTTTTATATGCGATTTTGGCTTATAAAAGATGTTGTTGAGGGTTTCCTGTCGGTAATCTATCCTTTGCCGGTGATTTCGGCAAGGTTGGAGAGAACGAGGCGGAGGTCCAACCAGGAAAACATTTGGTCTTTTCAGATTTATTTAATACTTTTGCATCGTTAATGGGGTTAAAAAGAAACAGATCATTTAATAAATGATATAGGATGGAAGGAATAACACCACATGAAATTCTCCTGAATATGTTCACACATTTCTCAATAATATCTTCTCGCATTTCTGCAATAGAAAGTGGCATAGATAACAACCAATGAGATTTCAACCAAGATTATCAGTTATTTGCGAGTTATAGCCATTCAAAACATAAAACATACAATTTTTGATGAACAAAGCAAAATAAATGGGAAAACCTTTGGTCATATCAGATTATTTTAATATTTTTGCATCGTTTTAATGACACTTAAAATAAAGCAATATTTATAATATGAAGACTGTTATTATATCAGGAAAGCCCATTTCGCTTCAAGAAAGGAGCAAGGCTCAGATGAAAGGCATTAGCATCGGCGATTCGTTGTCATTCCGATTCTACGATGGTAATTTTCACGGCATCGCCTTGCTTTTTGCAGAACCCAAAGGAAACATTCCTACTCCACGTTCTTTAGCATTTACCGCAAGCGAACTTAATGAAAAGTTTGGTCTGCCTGTCGTCTTTCTCCTGCACGAGTGTCCTGCATACGAAAGACAGAGACTTATATATAAAGATATTTATTTTATAGTTTCAGAAAAATATGCACACTTGCCTATGCTAATCGCAAATGAACGCATACGCAAGACAAAACAAGCTAAAAGATTAAGCCCTGTAGCTCAATTTCTTCTCCTCTTCCATCTGCAAGTAGAGAGTCTTGAAAGAAAGGCTGCACGTGACATTGAGAACAAGGTTCCGTATTCTTATCCGAGTATCACACTTGGAATCACATGTCTTGCTGACCTTGGTTTTTGCCAAAAAATTGCCGATGGTTCAAAACGTAAGGTTATACACTTCAATGAAAGCGGAAGGTCGTTATGGGAGAAAGCTCAACCTTACCTTATAAATCCAGTGGAAGAACGTGTCTTTTGTGACGATTTCCATTCTGAAAACAGTTTCCCAATCTGTGGCATCAATGCCCTTGCGCATTATACATGGCTCAATCCTGACCCAGAGAAAATAATTATGATGAGTGTAAAGCAACTAAGAGAATATACAGCAGCTGGGGCATTGATTCGCCCCAATCAGTATGATGGCAATATTCTCATCGAGGCATGGAAATACCCCCCTGTATTCAAGAATGGTGAAAAAACTGAATGGGTGGACAAGCTTTCATTGGCCGTTTCACTTCGTGAGGATTCTGACCCACGAGTGGAAGGTGAAGTTGAACGTTTAATAAATGATATAGAATGGAAGGATTAGAGAAATTCCGCGAAGCTTTTGAAGCTTACTCAGAGAACTACGTTATCATCGGTGGCACGGCTTGTGACATCGCTTTGACCGGGACGGCAGTACGTCCTCGTGCTACCCACGACATTGATATGATTGTCATTGTCGAAAAGATGACTGCTGACTTTGCAGAACACTTCTGGCAGTTCGTGCGTGAAGGCGGTTATCGCCCTGAAAAGCGCAAGCAGCAAGAAGGTGAAGCTCCTAAGTATGAGCTCTACCGCTTTGTCAATGGCAAACCAGACTATCCCGAAATGATTGAACTGCTGTCGCGGCATCCAGACATCCTTGGTGAACCGAAGGGACTGACTATTGAGGCGCTGCCTGTGGACGAGGAAACGTCAAGCCTAAGTGCCATCATCATGGATGATAATTTCTATCACTTCACCATCGACCACAGCAAACTGACCAACGGGCTTCGCCATGCTGACTCAGCAGCCCTCATCGCCCTGAAGTCACGTGCCTACCTCAATCTTTTGCAGGACAAGGCTAATGGCAAGCATGTCAACAGCAAGGACATCAAGAAGCATCGTTCTGACGTGCTGAAGAACGTGGTCATCATGGAAGACAGTCAGATTACGGCTCCAGAGCCAATCGTCGCTTGCATAAAAGAATTTGTCGCCTCAATCAGAAATGATTGGGATGCCCTCTCAGAGCCTCTTGCAAAGGCTCTTGACCAGGATCCTTCATTCATCGAGGCTCTGCTTGAACAATTAGATGGATTATTTGCCATAGAACAGTCATGAAGATACAGTATGCGTCAGATCTCCATCTGGAGTTTGCCGATAACTGGCGATACCTGAAGGAGAATCCCCTGCAAGTGACAGGGGACATTCTCGTTCTAGCTGGCGACATCGGCTACTTGGGGGATGACAACTATACCAAACATCCCTTCTGGGACTGGGCTTCGGAGAACTACCAGCAGGTAATAGCCTGTATGGGCAACCATGAGTTCTACAAGTTCTACGACATCGCAAAGCTGAACGATGGCTATTGCCTTGAAATACGTCCTAATGTCCACAGCTATTATAATGCCGTAGTACATATAGGCGACATTGACTTCATCATAACCACATTGTGGGCCAGGATCCCCCTGAAGGAGGCATATTATACGGAACAAGTGGTAAGCGACTTCCGGCGTATCATCTTCAATGGCGATATTCTCACCTTTGCTGATTTCAACCGCGAACATGAAAGGTGCCTGGCTTTCCTGAAGAACGCTGTATCAAGCAGCAAGGCCAGAAGAAAAATTGTCGTAACCCATCATGTCCCATCCTTCCAGATGCAATGCCCCAAGTTTGCCGAAAGCCAAGCTAACGGGGCTTTCACGGTTGAACTGGAAGACTACATCAAGGATAGCGGAATCGATTACTGGATATATGGCCACTCCCACTACAACGTGGATGTCGAGATAGGCAATACCAAATGTGTGTCCAATCAGTTGGGGTATGTATTTCATGGGGAGCATGAGTCATTCGAGCCAGGTAAATATATCGAAGCATAACACCCCATGAAATTCTGCATGATATGTTCACTCAATTCTCTGAAATATCTTCTCGATTCATTCGGATAAGGCCAAGGGTGTAAAACGCTTACTTTTAGCGCCATAGGAGTTGTTTTTTGGTATTTTATCCGTCTAATCTCGAAATCTTTTCGTAATTTTGCACAAAAAATACGATAAAAAATAAAAGTTGATTGTTTTTGAAACTTACGACCATAAATATGAAATTAACGAAAATATTCCTTTTATGCCTCATCTCCATTCTTTTTTCCTGTAAAGAGAATCTGAATGAAGGCGTAATATCAGATACTGACACTTTGCTTGTTAATGATCCGAAACGAGCTATTGCTATATTAGACTCTTTGGAGCAAGTAAGTAGTTTAAATGAGAAAGAGCGAATGCATCTGGTTTGGAACCGGGCATTGGCACATCAGGCATTGGGACTGTCACTGGCAGAAGATGATCAGTTGATGGAAGCAATAGTCTATTACAGAACAGAAAATGAGAAAGTGGCAGACAGTTATCTACTGGAAGCCTCTTATCTAAACTGGAAAGATAAGGAAGAAGATGCTGTAAAAGCCATAGACAAGGGCCTCAAGGAAATATTGGACTCAGCAAAACGAGTTCAACTACTGGTTGCAAAAGCTGGTGTTTTAGAACATCAGCGTAAATACGATCAAGCCGCAGGTGTGTTAAAAGAAGCATTAACTTATGGTATGTCGAAACGTCAATTGGCTATACTAAACTATAAGTTGGGGCTGAACCTTTCTCTGCAGGGCGATGGACATTCTGAATATTACTATGACAAGGGCATCAGGTTGGCAGCTGAGAATGGTGACACGGCTCTTGCATGTGAGATTATGCGCAACTATGCCGACTATCTAGCAAATAATGGACAATACAGTCGTTCAAATGGCATATTCTACCAGATTGGGCAAATGATGCCGCAGGCGGCGGAATTGTCGGCGATTCAAATGTCAATGGCGGGTAACTATATCAATCTGCATCGGCTTGACTCTGCCCGCATCTGTAATGACAGGGCAATCAAGAGTGAGACAGAACTGGAAACAAAAGGGTTTGCAAATATTGCGCGTAGGGCAGAGCTAGAACAAAAACGTTTTTTGTTGGATTATGCAAGTGGCAAGCCTGTATCGTCTGTGGAGTTTGCTCGTTTTTTTGACTCTATCATGGTAGATATGCAAGCAAAAGAGAACACATTGGCTAGACGACAAGAAACAAAAAACCGTCTGCTGGCGGCTAACTATGAACTGAAACTCAGTAAACAGCGGATGGGATGGATGCTGTCGGTGGCAATGCTGCTGTTGATTGGTGGTGGAATGGGTGGCTATCTATATTATAGGAATAGGATTAGACAACTGGCAGAGGCAGAAGACAGGATTGACACCTTGACGAGAATGCTAGAAGAGGCACAGAAGGCTCCTGTAGAAAACGGAAAAAATCTAACTCAGGTGGAGGATGAGGCTTTCTTCAAGAAAATACTTTTGCAACAGTTGGGTATCATTCGACTTGTGGCAAGTATACCTACCAACCAGAATCAGGCTCTTCTTAAGCGTATATCAGGTATTAGTGGTGGAGAAATACCCACAGACAGTTTGCTCATATGGTCTGACCTCTATCCTGTAATAAATCGGCTTTATGATAATTTTCATGCCCGATTGTTAAGCCAATATGCCGATGCACTCACGGAAAAGGAAGTACAGATATGCTGCCTGTTGTGCGCGGGATTCTCAACAAAGGAAATAGGTGTCATTACACAACAGTCTGACGCAACGATTTATGTACGTAAGACTTCTATACGGAAGAAAATTGGAGCAGCAGAAGGACAAAATATTGTCGCATGTATCAACAGTTTTAAGGGTTGATTAAGACTTTGCAAAGCGACATTTAGATTTTATGGGAACGTAACCTTTGAATTTCAATAGGTTACGTTTTTTTTATTTAGATTTTTTATTTGGTCATTTAGTCGTTTTAAGGCCCATTTTTGCCATAACTTTGCACTGTCAAAAGTTTAAGTAATCAAATAAAAAAAGCGCATGAAACATTTAATGAAAACATTGATAGGTACATCTACAATGATGCTGGTATTCGGTTCATGTAGTAGTATACCTGGTGCCCAAGAATGGAAGATCAAGAAAACCGCTACTGCATACATTGAGCAAGGCCTAAAGGGTGGTGAGACTATGCGTTGGGGAAGTATTCGGCGCAAACTCCGTTGGGAAATAAAAGATAAGACATGTATTTATGCAGAAGTGAAATATACGGTTACTTCTGACAGTGGAAATACGTACAAGACGCTTTACCTGCTATTGTCGAAAGATTGTGATTCGCTTTATTATGCATCAGATGAAAACGACACTGAACAGAAGCTGAGAAATGAGGTGAGTGAGAAATCGTTTTTTAATATAAAATAATTTACAAATTATGAAGAAAAGTCAGTTTAAAAAATTAGCAGTTTTCATTGTTTTTGTGATGTTTATTGCATTAGCAAAAAATGGACATATTAATATGCCTGGCCATGGAAACTGGGAGAACAAGAATCTTGAGAAAGCTGTTGTACAGCATGTTTCTTCTAGACTTAGCAATGGCGAAAAAGTTGAATTTGGTAGCAAGTTCTTTTGCGAAGACTATAAGGAAAATGATGAAGTGCGTTTCTCTGCCAATGTTATATATTATGTGGTTTCATGCGGTGGAACCAAAGAGAAGCATGTTGCCCATGTAGTTTGTAACGAAGATAAAGATAAGATCATTGAGTGGAAGGATATCACGAATAACTAATTAGATTAACATGGATATGAAACGTTTAACATTAACTATAATTGCAGCATTAGTGCTTTCTTCATCAGTTTTCGGTAAGGATATTAAAGGCCGAATTATTGATGAAAATGATAAGCCGTTAGAGTTTGTAAATGTTGTCCTCCTTCAGGACTCGACATTCGTTACAGGAGTAATAACTAACGGAAGTGGTGAGTTCCATTTAACAAGTGATTTAACAACAGGATTGAAACTTAAACTGTCGTTTGTGGGATTTGATACAAAAGTTATTGAAATTACTCCAGATGGTGTGCTTGGGGATATTAAGATGATCAATTCTAATACCCAGCTAAAGGAGGTGGTCGTTAAAGGCAATGCTTCTATAACACATTTAAAGGGCAATTCATTAGTTACAAATGTAGAAAACAGTATTTTAGCGGATGCCGGAACTGCTAAAGATGTACTGAGGCAAATTCCAATGGTTGTTGAGAATAATGGTAACCTAGAGGTATTTGGGAAAGGATCTCCTGCTGTTTACATAAATGGCCGAAAAATAACAGATTCCCAAGAATTATCAACATTGCTCTCTGGTAATATTCGCAATGTGGAAGTTATTACAAATCCAGGAGCATCTTACTCTGCTGATGCAAAAAGTGTCATTCGTATTCGCACCAAGAAACCTCAGGGAGATGGTTGGAGTGGCACGTTCCGTTCAACCAACGGTTTTCAGCATTATTATCAAAGTTCTGATATTGCCGATTTGAAATATAGAACTGGAGGCTTGGAGTTTTTTTCAAACTTCATGTTTAATGGAGGGAAAAATTGGGAAAGAAAGTCGACAGACATGACAACAAATGCAACTTCAACATGGAATCAGAAGCTATTTGCTGCTAATAGAAAGAACTATGATGGACTACTTGGCAAGGTGGGGGTTGCATGGTTGATTAATGATAAGCATTCTATGGGTGCATATTATCAAAACGAATATGCACATATTAAGACAAAGTCCCATTTAATAAGTAGTGTATTTGAGAATGATGAATTCTACGACAAATGGGAAACCATGGCAGATAATGACATAAAAAATACTCCACGACATGCTGCCAACCTATATTACAATGGCCAAATAAAGAAGCTGAATATTGACTTTAATGCAGACTATATCTGGAGCAAAGGAGTCCAGAATACTGTAAATGATGAAACGTGCCAGATTGGGGAAAATCAAACTGTTACGACATATAGTAAAAACAAGGGCAGAATGTTGGCAGAGAAAGTATTGTTGACTTATCCTGTAGCTAAAGGAGTAGTGAAATTGGGGGAGGAATATACAAGTTCGAGAACCGATAATAATTTTAGTACAGAATATGTCAATCTAAACAATGCAACCTCAAAGATAACAGAGGATAATACTGCATGTTTTATGGAGGTAATGCAGCAACTGGGTAAATTCGTTGTTGGATTTGGTTTACGATATGAACATGTAAATTATGACTATTTTGAAGGGGAGGGTTCTGATTATAATCTGAGTAAGACATATAATAACGTATTTCCTTCACTCAATGCAGCCACACGTCTGGGTAATCTTCAGATGTCGTTATCGTACAGTGGCAGAGTAGAGAGACCTACATATTCAAATTTGAATGCTAATATCTCGTATTTGAATAGAATGACATATGAGTCTGGAAATCCACGTCTTCTGCCAACAAAACTGCATAACATAGAATATATGGCAGTCTGGAAGGGATATTTTGCCCAGATATCATACTCGTATTTTGATAATCCTATTGTTAATACAACGAATCCGTATAGCAATAATGGTGAGATTACAATTCTTACATATGAGAATTTCAAGAAAAAACATTTCTTGCAGGCGTTTATGGGTGGAAAGTTTCAGATAGGATCATGGCAACCGCAAGTCAATGTCGGAATGTTTAGACAATGGTTTGATATCATTGTGGATGGGAAAAATAAAAGTATGAACAAGCCAATAGGAATTCTACAATGGCAAAACGCGATTCATCTCCCTTGGGATACTTGGTTAAATATTGACTGTCAATGGACTACCGCAGGTAATGATAGAAATATATATACCAGCAGTTCTTCTTACGTGAATGCAAAAATATATAAAGATTTCTTTAAAAAGAAACTCAGTTTTACGTTGGAAGCACGTGATATCTTCAACGGATCACGACCGGATTTTACCTTCTATAATAATGCTGTTACCATGTTTCAGAAGAATCTCGGTGATATGCGGTCAGTGATGTTTACTGTACAGTATAATTTTAATGTAACGCGTGATCGTTATCGTGGCACAGGTGCTGGAAATATGGAGAAAAAGCGTTTTTAATCAACTAAAAAGGATTTATTGAAAATGAAAGCACCAAGGATAGTACAGAGCTATTGGTCAAAGGCATATCAGAACACACCAAATAGCGGGTGGGCAATCCCTGACACAGTGACCATAGTAAGGCTTACTGTTTCGGCGATGAAACGCTCCGCCTTATGGTGCAAGCTATCTGCATCGTCTTTAGTCACAGTATATTCGTTATGTGAAAATAGAATCAGTCTTTTCATTTTGCTATTGAGTTTTCCAGAAGAAAAATTGTCGTAACCCATCATGTTCCATCCTTCCAGATGCAATGCCCCAAGTTTGCCGAAAGCCAAGCTAACGGAGTTTTCACGGTTGAACTGGAAGACTACATTGAGGACAGCGGCATCGATTACTGGATATATGGCCACTCCCACTACAATGTAGATGTCGAGATAGGCGATACTAAATGTGTGTCCAATCAGCTGGGGTATGTATTTCATGGGGAGCATGAGTCATTCGACCCTGGCAAATTTATCGAAGCATAACATCTCTATTTATATAGTCCTACAATGGAGAAAAAGACTGCACGTGAAGAACAACTTTTTTTTACCGAACACGAATAATACTACAATAATCTATACAGGTGGAATGGTAGATTCTTATTGATGATGGCGAGAAAATGCCATCGTTTGGTGACGTATGCTTTGTTTTTTTCTTGCGAATAGCGGAAATAATTTGGTTGGCAACTTTATTGACTGGCATCACCCAGAACAGACCGTCACCTTTAGCCATTGCTGTATCAACGAGACCAGGACGAATGTCAGTAACTGTTATGTGCCCACCGCTCTTGAAAGCTTTTTTGCGCAAAGCTTCCATGTAGTTGATTTGATAGGCTTTGGTTGCACTATAAGCAGGAGCCATTGGCTCACCTCGTAGCCCTCCTATTGATGTGATTGCTACGAGGTGACCAAAACCTTGCTGTTCGAAGATGTGGTAAAGCGTATCAATGACAAACGTCCATCCTTTAACGTTAGTATCAATCGCAGGACATTCCAAAGCATAGTCAAGTGAAGGATTGAGGTCACCCGTACCAGAGCATACGATGGCGAGGTCAATGTGTTTCAGCTTTGCACAAAGTGTGTGGATAGCCTGCTCGATTTCTTCTTGTTTAGTGATGTCAGCCGTAGAAGTGAAAGTGTTGTCGGGGTGTTGCTTGTACTGTTCATCCAGCAAATTTGCACGTCGACCAACAATGCCGATGCAGTTACCATCAACAGCGTACTTTTCAAAAAGTGCCCTTCCTATGCCTGAAGTTGCTCCAATGATAATGATATTTATTGCGTTAAATTCCGATTTGACTTATTTCTCTTTTGTAAAGCGAGCTATTTCCTCGCTTGAATTAGTTTGATACCAAATCATTTCAGAACCAGTCAGTTTGTGAATATCAACTTCAAGGTAGATTTTGGATTCTCCATTGTAAGTTCTTCCTGTGAATATATTCATGTGCCCAGTTTCTCCAACCCTATAATTAAGGTCTATTGTTGTCCAACCTTCATCGGGCCATGCAGAAACTAGCTGCTCGATGCGACCAGAATACCAGTTCTCGGGATAGAAAGTATATATTACCGTCTCTCCGTCCATGAGACCACTTCGTATAGCTTTTCTCCATTTACCTTCAAGTTTGCTTGCATCAAACTTATAGTCATCATCGCTGCTGCAAGAGGCGAGGGAGAAAGCAGCAAGCATCATGAATATGATTCTCCAAATCTTCATTGTTTTCATTTTCGTTTTCTATACTTTTTTATATAACGTACAAGCGGGAGAAGTATAGCATAGGTGACAGAAAAGATGATAAGTTTCTTCCATCTCTCAATCTCACCACTCAAAATGGATACTGCCACATATATTACGAAACCGATAATTCCAGCAAGAGACACTTGTAATATCTGCTTTTTATTCATATTCTTTTCGTTTTTATTTCAGTCTTATTCTCTACCAACCTTTAATCTGAAAGCACACTCCGACATTGATTCCCATACTATGAATCAGCCTGCTTTTGTAATCGTTCTTATTCACGTCAAACGCTTTTACGAGATAAGCTTCGTCACTTATCGAAGCCATTATGCCTAAGCTCGGAGTGATGTGCACCTTCACACCGACGCTTGGCGACATGAACAGACTGAAACCCTGCTTTTCTTTTGATAGAGAGTATTTCTCATTACATCCTACATTCTTAGCGTTGAATAGGGCAAATCCTCCGACGCGTAGATTAACAAACGGAGAAAACTTGCGGTCTAAGAAGAAGTAATGTGTACTGAGATAAATGGGTATAGCTGAAAACTTGTAGTTCTTATGATAGCTATATCCGATTCCTGCTCCTATACTAAAGCGCTCGTTAACGAACTTTTCGTGTAGATAGTTTGCGGAAAGACCACCATCGCCATATTCACCAATACCTTGCGCATAAGATATGTCAATGACATTCAGACAGCCATCTCCCGTATCAAATGATGTCTGTGCTCGTCCCGAGACTACGATGACGGCGAGGAGGATGGTGATGATGGTTTTCTTGTACATAAAGAGTGCTTAATTTGTTCTTTTCAGTCTTACTATCTTATCTATACCCTTAGGGCTGCGGAACTTAAACAGCGCTTCCTCGTCTTTACGCTCCATCAGCATGTAAGTACAAATATCCTTTATAGAGATTCCATTTACTTCTATCAGGTAATCACCTGTACGGATACCTTTCTTATAAGCTATTGACCCCTTACGAATGACGGCTTTGAGAACTCCGAGTGTGTCGCCTGCCTCTGAAGGGATAAATGAGGCGCTGCCAGTCTCGCTATTACCGACCGTGATATCCTGTCCGTTATGAGGCATAAATACGAACTGCTTTTTGGGAGCGTCAATAATCAATGAGGCATGTTTCAATACTGCGCTCCCTACTCGCATAGTCGGGTGTGCCGTAGTGATGTATAGGTCGTTGACAGGTAGCTTGTCTATCTTTATCTTTGTGAAGTGAAGAAGTCTGCCTACAAGGGTATCTGTGGACAGACCGTATAATCCCCAACTCGTATTGATAGTAGTGTCCGTCTGTAATGTCAAGTCATCAAGCAGTTTTCTCTTCTTTGGATTTTTCTGAAACCAACGGTCCAGATCTTCTTGAGACAGGGCAAGCCATGTATTCAAGGCACCAGTGTCAAATACCATTTCTATCCATCCGAAAGGTGAATCGACATAAACCAACGGACAGTATGCCCGCTTCATTCTGTATTTGGCGGTAGGCTGTCCTTTTTCTTCCTCAGCAAAGAACTTCTTCCTATCGGTCACTATCAGCAGGCTGTCCTTTGTGTCCAACTTGAAAGAGAGGCCCTTGCCGACCAGATTGAAACCAATGACACCGTCAAACCTATCGCATGTAAACTCACTCATCGCATCCTCCACTATCATCGGATAGTTTTCTATCTGGAGATTTCCCATCTTGATGGTTGGGAACTGATAGATGATTTGATTACGACTTCTCTTGTTGATATCATCAAACGTCAGACTGTCCGTTGTAATCTTTTTCATCCAGTCTTCCTTCTGTCCGTTCCATAGTCCGAGTGGCGAACCAGTATCAAAAAGCAGGTTTCTGGTTTGCCCTTCTATCTCCACTGGCACTATAACCGCCCCGTCTAACACTTTTATCTTGATGGTGTCAGCAAAGTCTTTCTTTGAGAAACTTATTGAAGCAGTTGCGGTCTTTATCATGTCTTGAGCCACGATAGAAGTCATTGCAACGAGGGCGAGCAGTGCGGTGATGATGGTTTGTTTGTTCATTGTTCGAGAGTTGAGTCTAAGTATTGATAGAATTCTTCTGTTTCTCCAAGGTATGCATTCAGCACAGTGCCATCTGGTGAAATGAGCACTTTATATGGATAGCCCGTCACTCTAAATTTCTGCTCTATAATGCCATCCTCACTCCTGACGTGCAACCAGGGTACATTGTGTTTCTTAACGGCAGCGGCCCACTTCTCTGCAGTATCGTTACAGTCGATACCCATAATTTCAAGTCGGTCATTGTATTTCGCATAGTATTCTTTCAGTTTGGGAAATCCCTTGATGCACCAAGTACACCACGAGCCCCAGAAGTCGAGCACCACATATTTCCCACGCAGAGACTTCAACTCCAGCACATTGCCATTAAGATCCTTCAGTCCGAGTTCTGGCACTTGACCGCCTATGGTCACAGTGTCGTTCTTAACAGCATCACGTGCAGCCTTCTCTTTCATGACAAGAGTAAACATCCTTTCGTTCTGATCCAATTCGACTTTCATCCTGCCATTTCTTACCTCAGGGGTCAGTTTTCCAATGGCAGTCAACACTTGGTCGTAATCCACATATATGACCAATGTTGCCGTTGCGTCCTCGTCGGGATGCTCCTCGATATATTTCATGTAGGCTGGATGTGAACGACTATTGATATCGCGATTCTTTAGTACTCGGATGCTGTCTGGTTCATTTCTGGCAGCAGCAAACTCAACGTCAAAAGGACGCTGAACTTCTGTTACTCGCTCATATTGCTGATAAAAGGCGGTGCCACTCCAATTCTCTTCTACAGAATTCAGATGACCACTAAACACAGCCTCTTCGTCAGGTACGAAATATGTATAAAGAGTCTCCTTTGGATTCGACTTGAGATACATCGAAGCTAAATATGCATCGCTAAGTCTCGTAGAAAAAGAGAACTCGCCATTCATTACAGCTACTTTGCAGTTGACAACCTGTTTTTGAGGCTGTAGTATGACATACTCAATGCAGAGAGTATCGTTCCCTACACCATCAATCTTACCCGTCATCTTAAAATTGTCTTTGGCAAATGTCCCAACAGGCAGCATAGCCAGCAGGAACAGGAATTGTCTATAGTGTTTCATCTTGTTCTTGCGTCCTTTCCTGCGTCCCGTTGGTAGCAAGCGACCAGAGGTCGAGCGCAGTAGCAAGTGATTTTTAATCGAGCGCATATTCGTTTCGTTTTAAATTTTTATGTGCAAAGTTATGTCTATAATTTGGTACGCACAAGGAAATGACGAAAAAACCGCAAAAGGGGGTGTTACAGCATTTTTAGACTTAAAATACTGATAATGAACAATGTAACCAAAAAGTACCTAAGAAAAAAGTGCCAAATTGTAACGCCTATTTGAGGGCGATGACCTCATAAAGCTGCAGCATCTGGCGCTTTAGAAGGTCGGCATCGAGGCCAGTGGAAAGTGAATCCCAATACACATAGAGGGAGAGGTTGAAGGTGAAAATATTACTGGAGTTACTTCTCTATGACAATCTGGTTTGAAACGTCATATAATCAAATATTACAAAAAAGAGTCCTTTTCAT
>JAEEGK010020695.1_pt1 | contig 13966 bp, 13 predicted proteins | sample 8958771 | NCBI WGS metagenome assembly JAEEGK01 (sample SAMN16246547, study PRJNA631951) | gut metagenome | biome: gut microbiome; feature: rumen; material: SC-attached | host: Bos | place: Iran: Karaj | collected 2018-10 | reverse complement strand
CGTCCAATGCATGCATGTCGGAAGCTACGACGACGAGCCTGCGACGATAGAGGCCATGCACCGGCTGATGGAACAGGAAGGTTACGCGCTAGACGTCTCCGAACAGCGGCCGCACCACGAGATATACATCTCGGACGCCAGGAGGACCCCTCCGGAGAAGCTGAAGACGGTAATCCGGCACCCGGTAAGGCCGGAAGCCCCCCGATGCGACATCCAGGACCTCGCATTCACAGCAGAAGAATCCCATGCCGGCGTCCCATCGTCCGAGCTTCGAATCGCAGCCTGGATCGTCCGCATTCCTTGTGAATCTGCATCCCTTGATGGCATAGTTGCTGCACCCGTAGAATCTGCGCCCGTTCCGATTGGTCCTCAATACCATGGCTCCGCCACATATGGGACACGTCATCCCGACCTTATTTCCGCTGGCGGCGCTTCCTGGAAACATCTCTTTGAAGAAGTCTGATTGGCGACCGTTCTGCGATACGATGTACACGGCGTCCCTGGCCCTTGTCATGGCGACGTAGAACAGTCTGCGCTCCTCTTCTATCTGCAGATTGCCTTCGCCCAAAAGCATCGGAATAACGATAGGCTCCTCCCGGATGCTGGGAAACCCGTATCTGCCGGTCCTGTTGTTTATAGAAAATACGATGTCTGCCTGCAGGCCTTTAGAGGAATGGATGGTCATGAACCTCATGTCCAGATCAGGGCGCTGGTCGAAAATTACAGTCTTGGAACTGTCGGAGATGTTCTGCCTCCAGCTGAACCCGTCGCCGTTCAGCAGCCTGACATCGTGGTTGTATCTTCCTAGAAACAGAACCGTTTTCCCCGTTCCGACAGAACACAGCCTCCTTCCCATTTCTTTGCGAATCTGGACGTCGTCGTCCTAAGAGATGAAGAACACCCTGCTGTCCTTGCCGCTGGTTCCGACGAGGTCCTTCTGGATCTGACGTTTGCTCCTGCTGATAAACTCGCCGCTTTTCTTCAGAAGATCTCCTGAAAAACGGTACGTCTTCTCGATCTTACATATAACCGAGGGCCCCCAATGCTTCTCGAAGTCCAGAATGTAGGAGACGTCGCAGCCATTGAAGCGAAAGATGCTCTGCCAATCGTCGCCGACACAGAACAGACTGCAGTCCTTGGACGTACGGAGAGACCTCAACAGGACGTATCTGGGGAGAGACAGGTCCTGGTACTCGTCCACTATCACATACTTGTAAGGGTGGACGTACCTTCCTTCGCGGACGTACCTTGCAGCCAGATTCAGCATGTCTTCGAAATCAATCTCCCCTCTCTCTTTCAAAGCGGACTGGTATTCGTAGTATATCGGCCTCAGGACGGATTCCAGCCTCTTCAAGGGCCTTCTGTCCTTCATATTGCATGATTTGGGGTACGCCTCGGCCCACGGCTTGTCACAGCCTTTGATCAGGAGCAGGCAAGTGGCGAACGACGACGATATAGACCTCAGCGTCATTTCATCAGATCCGATGGTCCTTTCGAAAATCCGTTCCGGCGACTCTGGGACGAACTTGACTTCCATCGATCTCAGTTTGTACTCCAAATCGTCTAACAAAGTTCCTTCTGTGCGCTCATATGAGTACAGTTCGATCAGACGCGTGCCGTTCTCGCTGTGGATCTTCCTCTTCCATTCGATTCCGTTCCGATATTCCTCCGCAGCGTTCGGATTGCGGTCAGTCATGAATCCGGCAACGTTGCCGTCGCGGTCCGTACCGAAATATTCTATGTATATGTCAGTCCCGGTTATGTGAAAATCAGGATGGTAGTGTCCGTATCTGGAATTGGCGGTATCTACGCAATACGGTTCTTCATAAGCGTAAGGGACCCCGTTCATGGCCAGGCAGTTGGCTATGTCGGCCTCCCCGAAACTTTTCACCCTCTCTCCCCTCAACGTAATCAACGGGTTCTCCCTAAGGTACTCGACCAGTTCCGAACTGTCTCCGAACCTGTCCTCGTCGCTGATGGATTCGAAATCATATGCAATGAATTCGTTCAGATTGCGGACGAACTCAGCATCTGTCCTTCTGAGTCTGATGTGCTCGGCTATGAACTCGTCCAACTTTATGTTTGATACTTTCGGAACCGTTCCGTCCACGGATGCGATTATCCTCATTCCCAGGCGATGGAACGTGTTGACATCGGTACGTTGTCCCGTCTCGGACGTTATGCGCCGCCTGAGATCGTCCACAGAGGCGTTCGTGAACGATAAGGCGAGGATCTCCTCCGGCAAGGCCTTTCCTGAATAGAGAAGATATTTGACGAGGCCGACGACCGTCGTGGTCTTCCCAGTTCCTGCGCCGGCAACGACCAGCCTCGACCCTACGTCATATGCAATAGCCGCAAGCTGTTGCCCGTCGAGATCACGGCCTTCCACAGGGTTGATGCATCTCCCCGCCTCGACAGCCCTGATGCGGACCAAGGCCTCATTATGCTCTTTGAGCCGTTTCGGATAAACATCAAATAAGTTTCTGAAGACGTCAAGGTTGGACTTCAGACCCCTATCGATAATGCCTAGAGCGGCCAGAGGCCTGTTTTCTCTGCGGCGGGCATCGTTATCGAGCCAGGCGTAAGCATCGGTTATAAAATCGAAGTCCTTCGGATCGATTAATTCCGAACTCTCCAGGCGCGACTGCAACTCATCTATTGCGCGGATCACCCGTTCGTTTAGTTCGCGGTCCTTCTTCCTCATCTCAGAAACGGGCAGCGACGCTATCGTTAATAGAATGGCTGGGTCAGGGCTGTGCAACCTTCGAATCCCGTCATTTCAGGTACACCAGCGTCCCTCCGTATCTGGCGCTGTACTCGCTCTCCAACGGGCGCTCCCCGTCGAAGGGCAGGACGGTGCTGAGCCCGGCCAAGGTGACGGTGCTTTCGATGCAGACGATGTTGCCGTTGGGGTCGTCGCGGATGAGGAGCGTCTTATGGTCCGCGGAGAGGTGGACGAAGTAGCGGGACTTCTTGAACCCGTCCGATTTGAGAGTGTCCGGCCCTGTCCTGACAATGACAAGCTTCGAAGGCTTCACCTTCTCCTCGAACCCCTCAGGCGGATCCTGGTCCTGCCGTGGCTTCGCGGACGGCTGCTTGGAGGGCTTGGCCGGCTCGTTCTCCATCACGAGCACCTTCGCCTTGAGTATCTCGACCTCCTCCTCCTTGGAGGCTATGATCTTCGAGTCCTCCTCCTTGATCCTTTTAAGCTCGTCGATCTGGGCGGCCATGTCGGAGATGGTCTTCTCGAAGGCCGCGGTCTGCTCCCTCACTGCCTTCGCGATCTGCTCGTTGACCACGTCCTTGTATATCTCCTCCAGGAACGGCTGCAGGATGGTCCTGTTGTTCTCCCACAGGTAGGCGCTGAGGGAGTCGATCTCGTCCTTCTTCATCTCGTACAGGAAGGACCCGTCGATCCTCTGGAGGGGCTTGGCGAAATAGTTCTGCCCGGTGCTCGGGTTCAAGCTCAAAGAGACGATCCAGATCTCCCCAGGGTTGATGTCCAGCAGATGGTTGTTGTCCCTGTAGACCCTCTTGCCGCGGTACATGCCGGAGACGTTGTTGCGGTCGTCGTAGTCGAACCTCACCACGCCGGCCTGGAACAGGGGGTCCCAGTCCTCGTCGGAGGTTCCATACTTTCCGTTCTGAGACGCGATCCAGTCGTTGAAATCCATCGGACCGCCTCCGTCGAGCCGTCCTGGGGAGGAACGTCGGAGAGGTTCATGAGGGACAGGACGGGCTCCTTGTCCAGATTGTGGTAGAAGTCGCACTGGCGCTCCATCTCCTCCGACTTGGACGTGCTGAATGCGGCGACCTCCACCCTCTTCCCTGCGGCCTGCACCTCCTGTATAGCCGGGATGAAGTCCCTGTCGCCGCTCACTACCACCGCGACGTCGTAGTTGTTCTTGTAAGCGTGAGTCACCATCTGGACCGCCATGGCCACGTCCACCTCCTTCTGCACGTTCTGGTCCGGATCGTAGGAATCCCTGGCGATGACGCGGAATCCTTTGTATCTGAGATAGTCGTGGAAGCGCTTCGACTTGTCGGTGGCGTCTATGGCGCCCTTGCTGTCGAAGACGTAGGCGGCGATGAGCTTCCTAGGGCCTTTCAGGCACCTCACCAGGGACACGTAGTCCACCTTTGAGTACTTCGAATCGGCGGACACGCTCTTGACGATGTTCCTGAGATCGATGAATATCATTATGCGGTCGTTCGCATCGTAGGATATGATTGACGTTTCCCTTCCCCCTTCTCCTATATCTGACGACGAAATGGCTCCAGAACAGGACCGATTTGGACATACGCTTCAAATCGATGTATGGATGTATTGTCAAATATTTAGGCAGTCCTATACTTTAGTTAAAAATGGCCGATTTCAATATTTAAAAAACGTATTCCTCCCGCGATCGCCTGTAATACTTCTCCACCCCGCCATACCCTTTGATCATTTTGCCCCGCCTGGTCTTCTCGATGAAGTTCCTGAGGCGCTTCTCGAACTCCTCAGGACGCTTCCTGGCGGCGTCGATGTACGCCACGCGAATCCTCCTGTACGGCTCGCTGAACCTCTGGTAGTTCTCCCAGGCCTCCCAGTCATCCCTTATCGCATCCAGGATATCCTCCGGGAAGACATACTCCTCCGAGATGACGTCCTGTACCAGTGGCCTCACGCTCGGATGTATCATACCCCTGGAATCCAGCCATATCAGACGCTCTATGTTGGGTCTGGAATACGGGCTCCCTTCGCGCCTGGGCGTGAACCTCTTAAGCTGGCGTCCGTCTTCCGATGTTCCAGACATGCCGTCTATCCACCCGAAGCAAAGAGCCTCCTCTACGGCATCGTTATACGAAATAGAGGGCTCTCCGGAGGCCTTGGATGGAAAGACTAGCCAAACCTCCTTCTCCGTCTCGAAGTTCCTCTGAAGCCATTCCCTCCATTCCTTGCGGTCGGCGGAATGGAACAGCCTCCTCTCCGTGCCGTCGACCATGCCTGCGGTCCCCGCCTATGAGCGGCCTCGTGGACGGCCCATCCCCCTCGTGGTCTTCCGAGGGCTGCAACGCGTTCCCGCAGAACTGACAGATCGAAAATGGGTTCAAGCCGGAATCCCTGCCGCACACTGGACACTTCATGGCCATACTACAGAGCATGGGTATTTGACCGGTTCGGACGCGTGCCCGAAAGTGGAAAAAGAAGAGGGGCCCCCTCGGGAAGCCCCGTTAAGGTTTGGATCACCAGGCGGGCCTCTCGAGGGCCAGCGTCACGGCGAGATAGAAGTTGAACGCGAAGTTCAGCAGCGCCACGATTCCCAGGACCCAGTGCCAGTAGTCCCCGCCGATGATGCCCGAAAGCCCAACCGTGAGGAACACCAGCCCTGTGGTCAGACAAATCACGGTCAATGCCTTCGGGGTACCGATCTTGATGGACCACAGGATCGCGACGAAGTACAGCAGCGCGAAGGTCAGATTCTCGACGGGTCCCATTCCGAACCCTGTGAGGGCGACGGCGGCTCCGACCAGAGCGAAAACCGTGAACCCGAAATTGCTGCCGGCGATGTAGGCCAGCAACGCTATAACCAGGATGCATATCCCTATCACTTTGAAAGCCTCGGCGGACGGGAGAACCGGGAACACGGACGGGTCGTTGACGAGCTGTCCCAATGCTATAGGCAATGAGATGGCAGCGACAAAGAACAGACCGCAGGCGGTCGGGTCCAGAGGCTTGAATTCAGTCATTTGTTTCCTCCTGGGTTATAAACCCTGTTATTAATCATATTCTGGATATTAAAGTATGACATCCATCTGTGGAGCCATGAGGGATTGTCTGGCTATATAGCGGCTGGATGTCAATCAGTGTGGAAAAAACAAACTTCTCGGATTGTAAGATTCAAATCATCCTGCTCCAATGATGGCATATTATTTCAATCAGTACATGCCTTCCCCTCCGGATAAACATTCTTTAAGGAAGGCGGGCATGCCGTCACGATGACAGCGGACCTGCCTGAAGAATTGTCCCTCTTCTTGGAAATCACTAAAATCCCGCGTCCCTCAGGACACCTGTCGCACATCCAAGAGTACTTGGAACGCTTCGCAAGATCCAACGGCCTAGACTTACGGAAAGATGGAGCAGGAAACATCCTGATCCGTCGCCCCGGGGATGGAAGGCCGATCGTGCTCCAAGGGCATCAGGACATGGTCCCCAACTCGTCGTCGGAATTCGATTTCAAAACCCAGCCGCTGAAGACTGTCATCGAGGACGGGTGGATACGTGCCGACGGGACGACCCTCGGGGCGGACGACGGGAGCGGGATCGCCCTGATGCTGTGCGCCCTTATCGATCATGATCTCGATGGAATCCCTTTGGAATGCCTTTTCACCACGGACGAGGAGGTGGGGCTCATCGGAGCATCCAAGCTCGAAGACGGCTGGCTGGAAGGCAGAACGATGATTAACCTGGACAGCGAGGACGCGGAAGAGATAGTAATCGGGAGCGCGGGGTCTACCGACGTCGTGGCGGAATACCATGTCCAAAGGACGGCTTCCGAGGGCAAAGCTTACAGACTTAAGATAGGAGGTCTCCTTGGAGGCCATTCCGCAGGAATGATAGGGTCCGGACGCGCCAATGCAATACTGTTGGCCGCAGAGTTCCTCTCCATGATTCCAGATGTAAGATTATAGTCTATCAACGGAGGAATCGCGCCGAACGTCATCCCTCAGTCATGTGAAGCTGTGTTTATGACAGACATCGATGCGCTGGAACTGTTTAAAGACTATAGTGATTCTATAAAAGAAAGATACGGACTGGCTGAGCCATCTATGTTCATGAATCTCGATAAAACGAAAGGCGGATGCATGGCAATGTCTTCTGAAGACTCTAGGAACATCCTGAATTCATTGACAGCCTGCCCAAACGGACCGCTAGAACATGACGGCCACGGAATCAAAACGTCTTCCAACATCGGCATCATTTCAAGCGATGACGACACCCTCAAGATTACGGTGAAGCCTCGGAGTTCCGACGACGATGCTCTCGAAAAACTCATATCCAAAATATCTGCGACGTTCGGTAATGCGTCGGTAAACTACGACGATCCCTTCCCGTCATGGCTGGAACGTGATGGTTCCCCTATAGTGCTCACCACCGCCTCCGTATATCGCAAGGTAATGGGACGCAATCCGAGGATAACGACAGTTCACGGAGGATTGGAAACCAGCGTCATAAAGGCCAAACATCCAGGCATGAGCGCTATTTCAATCGGGCCCACCATCATAGGTGCCCATACCCCGGAGGAACGCATGGACATCTCCACGCTTTCGGAAATGAGAAGGCTTGTCACCGAGCTCGTCAAGACGCTTTCCCGTGAACGATCAGATCAAAGGCAATCTGCTTTCGACCCTGACGTCCTTCAGACGGACGCAGTTGAAGAAAGCATCCTCAGCGACCTCCGCGGGACCGAGGATTTCTGCCTCCGTCAAACGCTGGCATTTGTAAAAGGCCTTCGAATCTATGCGTTCCACAGTCCCAGGGATAGTGACGGAAGATATCGAGGACTTCCTGAAGCACCGAGAACCGATCGACCATACCCTCAAGGTCCTGCCTCCAGCACGGACCCGGTCAGGAATGCGAACATCGCCCGAACCGGAATATGAAGTCAAGGATATGCGATTCCCACCGACGGGGACGAAGGTCATGCCGTCGTAAGTCAGCATGTCGCCATGCCTGACGGCAGAAGGCAAGGAACGGACGTCGTATTCCGAATAACTTCCGTCTACCGATTCCCTCAAAGTCCATGCCTCGGAGCAGTCCCTGCAAAGCACCGCCATGGAGACGTCGTCGTGGCCGCTGGCGTCGGAGCGGGACTTGGTGCGCGACATAAGCCTGTCCCATATCTCACCGTCCAACGCGAAACAGGATGCGGTGCGGCAATAGCGAAGGAACCCGCACTAGTCCTCGAAGGTGTTGGTGACGCCGTCCGTGGCCAGGACTATCGCCATTACCTGGTCCCCCTCGGAGGACCATGTCCTGACCGGAGGAACGGGCTGGCAGAGAGAGGTGGTCACGTTCAAAAAGCACCCGGGGTCCTCCGGGACCGGAGCGGAATCCTCGCCGGAGAGCCCAATGCAAGCGAGGGTCCCGTCCCCAACCTGCATGCCGAAGGCGAACCCATCCCCCAAGGCGGCTGCGATCAGCGTAGCTCCATATTTAACAAGGCTGTCTCCACGGTTCTGGACATCGGATTCCGTTTCCTCGGCGCTCAAGGGGAAAAAGCGGTCATGCTCCTCCGCCATCCGGCGCCATGAGGAGACGAGATCCTCAGCAATCCTTCTGACCGTAGAATCCGGATCCTCCTTGAAATTCAGAAGGAATCCTTCGGAGGAGACGCTCTCGGATATCCGGTCCAAAGCAGCCTTGACGGCCATGCGGGACCCTGCGTCGCTCCGGAAGTACCTGTCGCCTCCATGCCCGTCCGAGACCGCCGCCACGGCCCATTCTCCGGCTTCGCGGAATCCGGAGCAGTCCTGGCACGCCGTCCCGCGCTTGACGTGGGAGGACCCCCTCATGGAGCCTGAGCGCCCATGTATCAACGGCTCACCATCCGGAGTCGTCCATGTCGATGTCGCCAATGTCGACGGAATCGTTCTTCATCTCGATGAACGCCTTCTCCTTGAGCTTGCACGACTCCTCGGAGACCTGCTCGCTGCCGAAGCCCATGCTCCTGCTCCCGATGGTCGAGCTGGTCACGCTGGCGAACCGGATCATGGCGGCCAGCTGCTTCCCGGTGGTAGCGGTCAGCACGAGCTCGGGGTTGCCGGTGAACGCCTCCAGCACGCTCCTGTCGAAGTCGCTGCCGACGCCTAAAGCAACTTTCAGGCTGCTGCGGAACCATTTGTTCTCCTTGAGCTTCGACAGAGGCCCGTCCACCGCGTCCGTAGGATACCCGTCGGACAGCAGGAACACGACCGGAGAGAAAGAGAGGTGGGGCGATTGGAGGAAAGACCCCCTGGACATCTTGGAGTTGAGCTCAGAGAAGGCTTCCCCCATGCAGGTCATACCGTCGACCCCCAGCCTTGCCCAGGAGAAGCTCTCCACGGACACGGGCTCCGGGTACATCCATTCGCAACTCGATCCGAACTTCAGGACCGCTACATGGATGTCTGAATCCGCGCCCCCGACGTTCCTGATCTCAGGAATCACCTCCTCCATCACCTGGTTGACGATCCCGATCTTCTCTCCGGCCATCGAGCCTGAGACGTCGATGAGATAGAACATCACCAGCTTCTTCCTCGCAATAGGCTCCGCGTTCAGCGGATCGAACGAATCCCCGTCCATCGCAATCGCTCCTTCATGACCCCGCGGGTCTTCTTGTCGAACGCTATCTCCGTACCCGGTCTTATAGGCACCGCGCCTCCGGGAGGCACTGGCTTCCTGATCCCGTCTGGGCCGGCTGCCTCCCAAGCCGAGTCATCCAAGTTCTTAAGCCCGAAGACGCCGGGGTGGTTCTTGTTCTCAACCACCCTGCATGAGACTTCGGAGTAATCCTCGGATCCACTCCGAGTCTGCCTTCTGTAGAACCTCGCGCCGGGATAAAGGGGCACGCTGCCGGCATCCAGGACGAGCATGGGGTAACGGATTCCGCATCCGGGGCAACGGAACTCCCCGGATCCGTCATGGAAGGATGTCCTGCCGCAAGGGCAAGAGACCACGTCCGAGCGGAACCTGGATAGTACGGAGACCCATTCCGTCTCGATAGGGCGCTTGGAGGGGTCCTTGAGCCCGTCGACGAAGGCCCTTATGAACATGTCCCTGACGTACGGAGGATAGTGCCCCCACATCCTGATGGAGTTGTCGTTCATCCCCTTCACGGGACGGTTGGAGGCGTCGTGAGGATCGAAGATGAAAACTGGCTCCTCCCCATAATGCTTCCGGTAATTGTAATCGGTGAGGTTGCAGCAGGCGCATACCTTGGCCCCGCAGAAAGGGTCGTCGCGGAAGAACAGCTTGAAAAGAACCACCGCCATGGAGAACCTGTCCGAATAGACATTGGGACGGACATCTCCAAGCACAACTTCGGGGGCCATGTAGCCCTGCTTCCCGGCGATGCCGAAGTTGGTCCCGTCAGCGGCGATGTTGTCGCAGTCGCAGATCAGTATCTGCCCGGTGTCCAGGTCCATCGATATCCCGCCGTCGTTCAGATCCTGGTAGCTCTTGCCAGTCCTGTGCAAGGCCGCGAAGGAGTCCACTATGCGCAGCCCAGCGAGCACCACCTTGTCGAAATCGGCGAAACGGACCGGGACCTTCCTGGGAGGATTCTCCTTTGTGATCCTGTATGTGCGAAGGAAATCGCTGAACTGCTCGTACCCGTCGGGAAAAAGCTCCATGACATACCCATAGCCGCCTTTATAGTCCGTGGAGACATCGACGGGCCACACGAAATAAGGGCTGGGAGGGCCGGCCTCCGCGTTGCGCACGAGATTCTTCCTGAACTCAGGGCTGCCTCTGATCTTCGAGGAGACGTACCATTTCAGGGCCCGCCTCGCACCCTGGTGCTCGACGAGATAGACTTCTCCTTGGGCGCCTGCGCCGAGCGGCCTCCCCTCCAGGACTACCGCATGCCCGCCCATGGACATCGGCACCTTCTCTCCCTTACACAAAGACGGCATCGCCGATGGAAGGAGTCGCAGATAGTTAATATGTTCTGATTCTGGAACTCCCGAGGGATGATATAGGGGGACGGCTTCGCACGGGCATGCCGAAGCGCGACGTCCAGATCAGACCTGGAAGGTCGTCGAGATACCATTTCGACAGTCTTCCCACAGACCTGAGGAGGCTGTACGTCCCGCTCCGCAACGCTGTCATCGAAGGAAGGACGGAGGTCGCCCTGGAATCGTCCTACTCAGAGGACGGGTGCATGAAAGCCATGGAATCGGTCCTCATGGACAACCCCCAGGCGTTTTGGGTGGGATTCCCGGTGACGATGGAGGCAAGAGGCGGAACAGTATCCATGAAGATGACCAAAACAGGGTTCTACAGCAAGTCGGAAGAGATAAAGGAGCGGTTGAAGAAGACGGCCGAGGACATCTATTCGAGGGAGGTGGAGGGGCTGAAAGACCCTTACGACATAGAGTCCGCGGTTCACGACGCGATAGTCTCGAAAGTGCGTTACGACAAGTCGGACCCGTCGACCGCGCACAGCCTCATAGGGCCCCTCCTGAAGAAGAGAGGAGTGTGCGACGGCATATCCGCCGGAATAGCCTTCCTTCTGAACGCCTACGGCGTGGAATGCTCCGTCGTCACCGGGAGGAAAAGAGGCGAAGGAGAAGACCATGCATGGAACGTCGTCAAAATCGGAAAAGAATGGTACCACATGGACGCTACATTCGACATAGGATGCGGAAAAGACGGCGACGTATCGCATGCATTCTTCAATATGGACGACAGAATGGCGTCGAGGACTCACGACTTCACACCGGCCGGAAGATGTACGAGCATGAAACACAACTACTATGTCAAAAAAAGCTCTTACATGAGATACCAGACGGAAGCCGAATCCTACATAGGAAGAACACACCCTAAAGGCGGAACGTATGAACTCTACGTCGAAGGCCCGTCGGACGTTGAAAGGCTGATGTGGGCGGCGGCAGTCGCGAACAGCGGTGCGCATGTGAGATGCAGCCATACGGAAGGCAGATTCAGAATCCGGGTTGACGAGCAAAAAGGTGGAAGGAATGCCGATATCGGAACGCCGCAGAAAGTTCGAGATGCTGTTCGATTACAGAAGCAGGCGCGAGATGGCGGAAAGCCTTCACATGATGCGCAGCATGATGAGAGACCTCGGATTCGAAAAGCGGGACGTGAACATGGTGTGGTATCTGTCGCGCAATTCCCCCGAGACGTTGGAAAGAGCGCTGACCGGAGAATTCGACAAGCTCGAAACACTGGCTTCAGAAGCGGCATCGAAGACATACTTGGACAAGGAAACGCTGCTGGGACTGCTTCAGGACATGGCGGGACGAATTTCAACTGGCCGCTGCTCGACATCGACGTCCTCAGGGAAAGCATGGAAGCCAGTCAGAGCAGAGCAAGGCACACTGGCTTTCCGAAGGGATGTACAATCGGAAAACGCCCGATACATGATGCTGGAGACAGAATCGGGAAGGACGACCTCCGTTATGTCAGAACATCCCTGAAACGACTCGCTGCCGATGATGCTTACATCTTCAGGCAGGATAAGGCCGCCTGAGACGGAACAAGGAACGCGTACGACCTCCTAAGGATCACGACGATAAAGGATGCCCAGACCGTCAGAACAGTAAGAGTCGTTCGAAGGGTCGACATCGATCCTCGATAAAGATAAGCATCCTTCAAAGGCCCTGAATCCAATCGAACGAACGGATGACGGGATGGTGATCGTCAGGAGGCCGGAACAACCATTGAATGCGCGATAACCGATGGAAGCGACAGAGTCCGGGATTGAAACAGAGCGGATGAATGAAAGACCGGAAAAGGCATAGGGGGCTATGGCGGTCAGACGATAATTGCATCCGCCATAAAGAACGGCTTTGGGAAGACGAACATGATCGGAAGAACCCCGAAAGCCGATGAAAGAAATCCTCCTAGAAGCGGAGTCGGTAATTGAAAACACCAAGTCATCGAGGACAAAGGAGACCTGAGGGCTGAAATCAGAGGAAGAATCAGAGGCCGACCTGAGCGAATCCAAGATTGTCAATAGTTCATCACGTTCCAAATCAGAAATGCCGGCAAGCTTTTCAAAAGCAGATTCGAAAACAATTGGGTCTTCAGATGATAAAGCAATGGACAAGACGTCAGGCATGGCATCGTATATCTTGTCGAGAAAGGCGACATCGGATATCGAGAGCCCTGCGCGGTCGATCAACGAATTATAGAAACTAGGCTCGCTATCGATAATGGGATCTGTGCCGTCATGCTCCATGACGCTTGATAATACTAAGAACCTTAAAACTATCAGCTGGAATTAACATCAGAGAAAATTAGAGAGCAATTCGAAATTTTCTTCAGAGCGCTGTCAAGACGCCTTAAATGCTTAGGGCTGAACTTGCCCTTGACGCAACGATACGTATTGTCAACAATAATCGTTACTACAGAAGAAAAACCAAGAGAAAGAATGGCTTTTACTGCATCTTTGATAGACTTCCTACAAAACAATCCGCTATTGCCTGCCGCCACAACAAGAACAGCAGCTTTATCCGAATGATGGATAGAATCAAGAACGTCCCAAAAAGACGGCAAGAGCTCAGACGATACTATGGGAGATGCGAAAATAACTATGTCCGATTCATCAATGCAACGTAAAATATGGTCTGGATTACAATTATACGTAATATGCACAAGCTCACCATCTAAACGAGAACAAAAGAGCTTACCCATGGAGACGGAAAAACCATCTGAACGGCCACCGCATTGAATCAAGACTATGTTGGGAGCCATGAAGTGAATAGTAGTAAAAATGAATAGATATGACGTTCGATGCTACGTTTGATGCATGGGAAGCCGCCATGGAACAGCGGGGAACCGTCAGGTTCCCTTGCGTGTCTTCGCGTCGAGATAGGTTGCGGGGGCGGGCCGGGGGCCCGCCCCCCATAGGAGGTGATCCATCTGCAGGTTCCCCTACAGATACCTTGTTACGACTTAACCTTCCTTGCTGAATCTCAGTTCGAACACCCCAAAGGGAGGCGACCTCACTGAAACCCAACTCGGATGGTTTGACGGGCGGTGTGTGCAAGGAGCAGGGGCATATTCACCGCGAGTTGTTGATTCGCGATTACTACGGAATCCAGCTTCATGAGGGCGGGTTACAGCCCTCAATCCGAACTACGGACGGGTTTCGGGATTGCCTCCGCCTCTCGGCGTCGGAGCCCATTGTCCCGCCCTTTGTAGCGCGCGTGTAGCCCAAGAGATTCGGGGCATACTGACCTACCGTTGACCTCTCCT